>Ga0335072_10002340_pt1 | contig 29521 bp, 19 predicted proteins | sample Lox_Sample_21_FD_206725 | JGI IMG/M metagenome (GOLD analysis project Ga0335072, IMG submission 206725) | Soil microbial communities from Loxahatchee National Wildlife Refuge, Florida, United States - Lox_Sample_2.1 | ecosystem: Environmental > Terrestrial > Soil > Wetlands | place: USA... | reverse complement strand
GCGGTTCGGTGCCGAAGGCGTTCGACAGGCGCACACGCAGCGTTTTTCCAGCAATAGAGAGGTGAAAGATCTCGCGCACGGTGGCGTCCCGCAATGCTTCAGCCGGAAGAGCATTCTGCGGCTCGGGAATCTGCTGCGACGCAGCCCAGGTTCCAATCCAAACCTGCGATGAGAGGGTCTTTTGCGCATTCCCCGGATGACAGACGAAAAGAACGGCGGCTGCGAGAGATGCGGCGCGCAGCGCGGCGATCCCATTCAGCGTTTTCCGTTCATCCATGCTGGATTCCCTTTACCGCGGCTCTTACCGCGATTGATTCAGCGAGTGCAAGGCAGCGCTCGCTGGGCTTGGTGTGATCTGGATGTAATCGACCGGAGCTGGCTCCCGTCCGTCTGGCCTGCCGAGGAGCAGTAACTCATCTCCGCGATGCAATGCGACGTTGTGGACCGTTTGTCGCGTAGACGTATTTCCGTTCATACGGTAGTCAGGAAGGTTCATGTCCGCGTCCCACGCATCGATAGCGTGCCCATCGACCTCGAGAGTGTAATGCGAGGCACCATTGTTGAGGTCGAAGTACTGGACGGCAATGTCGTACCAGCCATCGGGCTTGTCCCACCTGAGCGAGACCGAGCATTGCGCGCGGCCGACGCACTCAACGGCCTTGCGACCGGAAGCCGTCTCCCATGGCGTCACATCGACAGGCGAGTAGCCGTCGAGCGTCATATCTTCAGCCTCGATGCGGCCGGGGTAATGACCAACGCGATGGAGGTTGTCGACGATGCCCGACTTGCGCGCGAACCATTTTGTGATGGCATCACGCCAGACGATGGCGTGACCGGCCTGAAACTCAAAACGCTTCAGGACCTCGGCGTAAGTGGCATCCGGCACCTTGCCGTGCAGCGACTCCCAGGCCGGAATCTGCACGGCCGCGGCCTGCGCGCCCCAGTAATGCGAGTTGTAAATGTACTGGATTACGGTTTCGCCGTTGTGCAGGTGGTAATTGTACGGCACATGATGCATGAAAAGCAGCAGATCGTCCGGACAGGTCTTCAGGGACTCATATTCGGCGGCCAGCGGCGCGGGATACTGGCCGATGTATCCCGTGCCCGTCGCGACCGTCCTGTCCATACCAACGCCTTCGTGGTCGGCACGAATCCACTGGCCCCACCCATTGCGCTCCGCTGACTGAGGATTCGGACCGAAATGGGGACCGAGAATGTCAGTGAGCGTACCCAGGCCGAGCGGACCGGTGTAGCTCTCGTAGATGCGCCATGAGTCCATTTGCAGCTTGTCGACCACTGCGTGCACTTGTACGTTGTTGCCGAAGGTGAGGCGCGTCCACTCATCGGAGATCGCCGCGGCGCTCAGGGCGGGATTCCATGCGAGCCGGCCGAATGCGTAAAGATTGGCCAGCGCCAGCGGATTGCCGAGCCAGCGACCCGTGCCCACATTGGCGACGCCTACAAATCCGCCCAGGGTGTGATGCTGAGGGCCAATCGTGTGGCCGCGAATCAGGTCGCGCACCAGCAGCGGCGCCCCGTGGACGGAAGCGCGCATGTCGGTATCGAGCGACAGCTTCCACATGGGCGCGAGGTAGACAAGATGCAATTGCTGGCCCGTGTACTCCTGCGTGATCTCGAGCTCGATGGCCTCGTTGGTGTGTGGCAAACCCGCGAAGAGCGGCGAGACCGGTTCGCGCACCTGAAAGTCGATGGGACCATATTTGATCTGAACGATGACATTCGGGTCGAACTTGCCGTCGAGTGAATGAAACACGTCGTATGCCGCTTTGGCGCGGTCGGCCTTGGGGTTGCGCCAGTCGAGATGGTGGTTGTAGACGAAGGCGCGATAAAGCACCACTCCGCCGTGCGGCGCGAGCGCGCGCGCGATCAGATTGGCCGCATCGGCCTGGCTGCGCCCGTATTGGGACGGGCCGGGCTGCCCCTCGGAGTCGGCCTTGACGACCACACCGCCAAAGTCGGGAATGAGGCGGTAGATTTCGTCCATCTTGTCGCGCCACCATGCGGCGACGCCCGGATCGAGCGGGTCGAATGTGGATAATCCGCCGACACTCTGGGGACTGTTCATGTCAATCGCCAGTCCCAGCCGAACCCCGTAGGGGCGAAACACACCGGCGATGCGCGCGATCTGTGCGAGGTTCTCGGGCAGCAAAAGACGCGGATCGGCATTGACGTTGTTGATGACGCAACCGTCGATGCCCACGGACGCAAGCAGACGGGCATAGGCGGCGGCGCGCGAAAGATCGGAGCGGACGTGGCCGCCTTCAAAGAAGATCGAAGAGCCCGCATAGCCGCGCTCGATGGTTCCGTTGGGATTGTCCCACTCGTTGGTCCAGCGCACGACGGTCCAGGGCTGCGAGGTCTCGTCGAGGGCGCGCAGCGAGTGCCCTTCGGCGACACCGCGCAGCAGGGCAAAAGCGCCGTAAAGCGCGCCTCGAGTATCGCCGCCTTCGATAAGAAGAAGGCTTCCGGCGCGATGCAATCTGTACGCATCGGGTCCGAGCGACGGACCGGCAGCCAGTTCTGGTCGCCACGCGCGGAGTTCAGTCTGCGTGGCGACGACCAGGGTGCCCCGAACCAATTCCGCTGCGCCTGGGCTGGGGCTTTCAACGACGCGGAGCACGCGATTGAGCATGCCCTGCCAGCCCAGCGCCAACTCTCGCGCAGCGGATTGCTCAAGGTGGCCGCGGCCGAGTACCACGATCGTGTCCGGGATGTCGCCGTTGGCACCGAAGACAAGAGCCGGATTCACCGGGCGATAGGCGAGCCATGCGGGATAGCCAAGTCCCAAAGGGGCCTGAAGGCGACTTTCTGCCGGTGGCCTTCCGCCGGCCAGCGCGACGCCGATCCCAAGCGCGGCGAACGGCAGGCTGGCTAGGAATCGACGAAGTGGCGCAGAGAGGGAAGACACTGTTTTATTCATGAGCCGATTTCCGCCGCCGGTCGCGGCCGATACGAACGTCAGGTCTTTCTTTCGCCGACTATCAAACAAAATTCAGCTCACAACGGGCAAGTCCCGGGGCCTTTCACACGCGAGGCTTGGGTTTCTTGGGGTGGAGCATGCCGGTGTGGCGCTGCAGGACCAGAGCGGCGGCTCCGCGCAGGCGCGCCACTTCACTTTCTTCTACAGGGACAAGGCGGGGCACAGGGCCGGCCAGCACTTGACCCGCGAGCTCGTCCTCGACGACCGGCGCGACACGCGGCCACGCGGAGATGATGTCGCCGGTTACCAGGATGATCTCCGGAGAGATTGCCGCGAGAATCGCGCGCATGCCGCGGCCTATCATGCGCGCCTGCCGCTCGATCGCTTCGACGGCGTGGGGATCGCCTTCCTCGGAGAGTTTGATCAGTTCGTGCATGACGAGACGGTGGCCATTGTGGCCCAACTGCGCGTAGTAGCGTAGCGCGGCCGATGAAGACGCAAAGGTTTCCCAGCATCCCGCTGCTCCGCAGGCGCACTTTGGCCCATTCGGATCGAGTGGAATATGGCCGAACTCGCCGGCCATACCGCTCTTACCCGAAACGAGCTGTCCGTTGGCAAGTACGCCGGTCCCGACGCCCTCCGAGACCGTAACGAGCACTGCATTGCGCACGCCGTTCATGCGGCCAAACCAGAGTTCCGAGAGCATGCATGCGTTGGCCGCATTATCCAATTCCACCTTCATCCCCGTGCCGCGCTCGAGCGCCTTCTTGATGTCGTATGGCGGCCACTTGAGGTTGGGGGCGAAGATGAGCCGCTGCGAATCGGGGTCGAATCGGCCCGGCAGGCTCACGCCCACGCCCTCGAAAGACTTCTGCCCATGCCGTTCCTGGAGCCGCTTCATGCGCTCAACAATCTGCGCGACGGCTTTGGCCGGATCGGAGAGAACTGGAAGCGACTCGCGGGCGAGAAAGCGCCCGTTGAGATCGACGACGGCAACAACCGCCTGCGCGGGCCGGATATCGCAGACGATGATAGCGAGATCGTCGTTAAGGTTGAGGAGGGTGGGCCTGCGCCCGCGCGGCCGCCTCGCCACAGCGCCCTCTCGAATCCAACCCTCTCCGAGCAGATCTTCGACTATCAGCGACACCGTGCTCCGCTGTAACCCCGAGAGCCGCGCCAAGTCAGCGCGCGAAATAGGCTGGCGGGCGCGAATGAGCTCCAGGACCACGTCACGATTGATATCGCGGGCAATCTCGCTCGACGCCAACTGAGCGTAGGCCAGATCGACTCGCCGAATTCCGCGTTCCACGCGCTTGCTGCGTGCCAATGCGAACCTCTTGCATACCCGGCGGCGCGGCGATCGCGCTTCCGGAATTTATGATTTGCAAACGGACCGCAAACCAGTCAACAGTTTACCCCCGAAGCCAGGTAACCTCCGTCTACAGCGACAATCTGGCCGGTGACGAAACAGGCCGCATCGGAGGCGAGAAAGACGGCGGCCCCGGCCACTTCGTTCGCCTCACCGTAGCGGGCCATAGGCGTGCGCAAGAGCAGTTCCCTGCCCCGTTCCGTACCCTTTACCAAACTGCCATTCAGATCGGTGGGAAAGATGCCAGGCGCGATGGCGTTGACGCGAACCCCGGATTGCGCCCACTCGACGGCCAACGATTTCGTGAGCGCGCCCACCGCTGCTTTACTGGCGCCATAGGCGGCCACATCGCGAAAAGCAACAAATGTAGCCAGCGAGGCAACATTGATGACTGCGCCGCTCTTGCGTGCGAGCATGTCTCCGCCGAAGATCTGGCAGGCCCGCAACGTGCCGAGAAGGTTGACGTCGAGGATCTTTGTCCAGGTCTCTTCTGGACAGTCAATGGTGGGACGGCGCTCCGTTATGCCCGCGGAGTTGACGAGAATTTCGACTCGACCGAAGTGAGTGACGACTGCTGCGTGAAGTTTCTCGATGGACGCACGGCTGCGCACATCCACCTGGAGGCAGAGCGTCCTTCTTCCCAGCGCTTCAATCGCAGACGCGGTCTGTTCGACCTCCAGTTTGCGGCGCGAGGCGGCTACGACGTCTGCACCGGCAGAAGCGAGCCCCATCGCCATAGCTTTGCCTAGGCCCGAGGTGCCGCCGACGACCACGGCACATCTTCCAGAAAGATCGAAGCGCTGCACGCAGCATAGAATACTCCACTAATCGAACAAAATAAATAGGAAAAACATGATCCCTTTCCGGCAGCCGTCCGGATTGTGTGGCCCCGATCGGAGGCCGCATGAATACTCAGCAGAATTATGCATTGCACAGCACTGACCATCTGATAGAATTCGGTCATGCTGGCGGCATCATCGCGGAAAGTTATTCTTTTGTTTGTCGCGATAACATATTCATCCATGCAACTGGGCGGGCAACAAGGAATGGGCCACCCGACGCCTCCGCCTCCGCCTCCGGGAGCCAGTTCTCCGCGATGTGTGAATCGCCGGATTCCGCAACTCGTGGATGTCACGGCAAGGGCCGGCATTACCTTCACTCATGCTTCGTCGCCCGATAAGCGGTACATTGTCGAGTCGATGAGCGGCGGCGTGATCATCTTCGACTACGACCGAGATGGCTGGCCCGACATCTACTTTACGAATGCGCCAACGGTAGACATGGCCCTGCACGGAAAGGCCGCCCTGGGAGCTCTATATCGCAACAATCACGACGGTACGTTTACCGATGTGACCGAGAAGGCGGGCCTCACCAGGCCCTGTATGGCAATGGGCGGGGCCGTGGGCGATTACAACAACGACGGCTGGCCTGATCTGTACATCACGTGCCTCGGCGGAAACATTCTCTATCGCAACAATGGTGACGGCACCTTTACCGATGTCACGACCAAGGCGGGCGTGGCAGATGGCCGGTGGTCCACCGGAGCGTCGTTCGGCGACTACGATGACGATGGATATGTCGACCTCATGGTCGCCAACTACGTCGACTTCAATCTGAACGACCTACCGAAGTTCGGCAGCACCCCGTATTGCAAATACCGCGGCGTGGACGTACAGTGCGGGCCAAGGGGACTGAAAGGCGCGGGCGATGCACTCTTCCATAACAACGGCGACGGCACCTTCACCGACGTCTCGAAACAGGCGGGCGTGAGCGATCCGAACGGCTATTACGGGCTCGGCACCATCTTCGCTGACCTGAATAACACCGGGCGGCCCGACATCTTCGTCGCTAACGATTCGACGCCGAACTTTCTTTATCAGAATATGGGGCATGGAAAGTTCCAGGAGATCGGATACGAATCGGGAACCGCCTTCGACAAAGACGGCGCCGAGCAGGCATCAATGGGCGTTGCGCTGGGAGATTACAACCACACGGGAAGACCCTCCGTTTACGTCACCGACTTCGAAGATGAGAACGATGACCTTTACCGCAACGACGGCGATTGGAACTTTACCGAGGAATCATATCCGGCGGGGCTTGCGTTTGCATCGCTGCCGTGGGTGAAATGGGGAACGGCGTTTGTGGACCTGGACAACGATGGATGGCTGGACCTGATCACGGTGGACGGGCACGTTTATCCGCAGATGGACAAGATGGCCTCGGATTCCGGCTATCGCCAGCCCAAGCTCCTGAGCATGAACAATGGAGATGGGACGTTCTGCGATGCCAGCACCGAGGCCGGTCCCGCATTGATGGAAAAGCGCGTCTCCCGCGGCTTGGCTGTCGCGGACCTATTTAACGACGGGAATATGGATGTCGTGGTGGAGGATCTGGACGGCCGCCCCATGGTCCTGAAGAACCTTGGCATTCCCGGCCGGCATTGGGTGAATTTCGAGCTCGCGGGGACCAGGAGCAACCGGCTTGCGATCAATGCTCGGGTAAAAATCACCGCGGGAGACATGACGCAGACGGGCCAGGTTTTTAGCGGCGGAAGTTATCTCTCGCAAAATGATCTGCGACTCCACTTCGGTCTCGGGAAGGCGATGAAGGTCGACAGCGTGGTGGTCTACTGGCCGTCAGGGACGGTGGATCATATCGGCAGCCTTCCGGCGGACCATTTCTATTCGATACTCGAGGGCAAGGGCATTGTTCCGGCGGAACTCATACGCCCCAGGATTCAGTCTCACGCGGATGAGCCGCGCCGCTGATAGCGGCGGCTCGGATTATCGGCTCGTGTCGGCGCCTCGTGAGGGTGCCGCGGACTTTTCCGGCGGCGCTGCCTGGCGCTCGAGCTTTTGGTAGATCGCAAGCTCCCTCTTTGCATCGTCCTTCCGCGAAGCCAGGGTATACGCGGCGGCGAGCTCTCTGTGAAATGCTGGATCTCCCGGCGATAGCTCGATTGCGGTTTCAAGCTCAGTGATGGCGGCCGCGGATTCGCCATCTTCCACGTCGACTTTGCCGAGGTCGTAGTGCGCCTGCGAATCGCCGACATTGAGCAGGATTGCTCTCTGCAACTCCTTCTCGGATCCTTGCCGGTCGCCCTGCGCATCAAGCACTTCGCCGAGAGCGCGATGGACGTCGTCAATCTCGGGATGCGCCGTCTCCAGCACTTCAAGTCGTGTTTTGCCAGCGGAAACCTGGCCGGTCTTCACCAGGCACTCCGCATAGACAAACTCCATTTGCGGAATCGACGACAGCTTGTCTTCCACGCCTTTGAATGTGTCGACGCAATCGCGATAGTCGCCGGTCATATATTGGCTCATCCCCAGCGCGCCGCGGATACCCGCATCGCCGGGATGCGATTTTAGGTAGCGCGAGAGGGGCGGGATGGCCTCAGAGAACCGGGACGCCATGAACGCGGCGCGGCCCCAGTTGAGATCGAGGCCATCCAGCGCCGGGTTCCAGGCCGCTGCGTGCTCGAAGTATCCCAGCGCCTCTGAGTAACTTCTTCCGGTAGCCGCAATCGCCCCCAGGTTGTTATAGCTATCGGTGACGGCGGGAGCGAGTCGCTTTTCAAATGCATCTATGCCTTTGATCGCGGACCGGTCAACCATTTGATAACCCGAAGACGTGGTAGATGCGGAGTTGTCCGAAGGGTCGTCGATCCCTGTGGCTGCCGGGTTATTCAAGAGCCCTGCCAGCTCACCCTTATCGTAGGACAACGCCTTATTCGCGTACTTCTGCGCCAGCTCCATCTGGGCGTGCGCCTCCTCGGGCTTGTGTTGCTGCATAAGAATCCTGCCCATGAGGAAATAGGCCTTTTGAATCTGGTAGCGGTTGCGCGAGGGGTCCTTGGTCAACTCAATCGCCTTGCGGAGCGCAACGCCGGCTTCGGCTGTCTGGTTCTCGTCAAAGTAAATCTGCCCGAGATACAGAAACGCATCGGGGTTATCGGGATTGAGAGACGTAGCTTTCTTCAGATAGGTGAGCGCTTCCGGATATCTGTGGTAGGCCGCGGCCAGCTTTCCCAGCGCGGCGTAGGTAAGAAAGTCGTTGGGAGATATGGTCAGCTCCGCTTTCAGATTCTTTTCCGCCTCCGGCACGTTCTTCGCATCATTGCCGGCCGAGAGCAGCGCCGCGGCCAGCGAGTAGTGCGCACCGGGATAACGAGGGTCCTCCGCAATGACCTTTCGGAACTCGGCAATGGCATCCGGCACAAAATCGGAGTCTCCGTATGCCAAGCCGATGCGCATATGAACCGCAGGCGCATTGCCGAAGGACTGCACGATGGCTTGAAAGGTGCTGCTCGCGCACCTTTCGTCGTCGAGATCGAGACAGACAACGCCCAGATCGTAGCGGTTGGCAAAGCTCGGTTCGAGATCGACCGCTATTTGCAGTTCCTCCCTGGCTTCCCGGTCGCGGTTCATCTTGTGCAACGTTCGGCCCAGGATCTGATGAGCCTGCGCAAGCTCCCGAGAACCGCCCGGGGAATCGTGCAAAAATGCCCGGGTCAGGGTTTCCGCGCGGCCGAGGTCGCCCATCAGCAACGCGGTCTTTGCGTAGCCGAGGCGAAGCTCCGGCGAATCCGGTGCGAGGGCAAGCGCGTCGCCGAAGAGCGACACGGCTCGTATGTAATCGCCCGCGGCGGCGTATTCGGCAGCAAGCTCACCCTGCACGTCGGCGAGGAATGCGCGATAGCTGCCTGCGGCTTGGTCGAGATCACCCGCTGCCTGGAAGCGCACGGCGGCGGCGTACTGCGCCTGCAGGCTGGAACCCTTGCCAGCCGACGACCTAGTCTGCGCCGGCAAGGCGATGAACGCACAGGAAGCCACGATGGTGATCCTGATAATTCGTATGCCTGCAGTGCGCATCGTAGACACAACGCTGGAAGCCACGCGGTTTAACCCCGACTACAGCCTCTCATTTTGACATAGCATGCGTACGCTCGCCAGGGCTTAACTTGCGGCGCGCGAGTCTGCGCCGGAGGATAGTACGACGGAGATAGGTTGCTTCACAGGCGAAGCTCAAGTACAAGGACACGGAAGGCAGGACCTTGGTCCCGCCTTCCGCTGTCTTCCGATGGGGTCAAAAGGAGTACTTCACGTCCAGCTCGATGATGCGCTGGTAAGGCGCTTGCGACTTGGTGTCCATCACACCAAATGCGTTAGCGCCGGTGGACCCCTGGTTGAAGTTCGGCGTGATGGTCTTGCTGTTGTAGTCCACGTTGTAGGCGATCGATATCGGCGTCAGGCTGCTGAATTCCGGCAACGCGTGGTTCAGCCAATCGAAGGCGCTGGCCCGTATCTGGACGTTCTGGCTTTCGTGGATATGGAATGTCCTATAGATCGCCAGGTCGTTGTCGAAATAGGACATGGCTCTCATGTACGGATACTTCTGGCCGCCCTGCGTTCCCACCGCCGGAGCTGCGAAGCACTTTCCGTTCAAAAGCTGGTAATGCGCAAGTCCGCTCGTCGGATTGCAGGTCAGCACCGGCATAATCGGGATGCTCTCGTCCGTGCCGAAGTAGGTGGGATCTCCAATGCCGTTGGTGATCCCCGTGTCCTTCGCCAGACCGTTAGTGCTGTTATCCGCCGGTAGGCCCGTGTAAGTCAGCCCCAAGCCGAAGTTCGGGACGCCGTTGCCCAGCTCAGCGGGAATGTAGCCTCCCGCCTGCCAGGTGGAGATGCCGGAAATCGTCCAGCCGCCGCCCAACTCATTCAGCACCGAGTTCCCGGTATGAAGGGCGCCGCTGTTGTAGGTGTAGGACGAGTTGAAGACGAATGGCCGGTCGGCTGCCGTCGGGGCATAGTTCCCTCCGACGCTGTATGGATTCTCCTGCAGAGAGGTGGCCAGAGCCTTCGACCAGGTTCCATTGAAGTTGAAGGTTAGCTTTCCCGCAGTCTTGATCCACGATGCTTGCAGGCCGTTGTAGTTGCCGTAACCAATGTTTTGAATCATGTAGGCTTGCGCGGTTCCGTACGCGTAACCGTACGGGTGGTAATCCGACAGCTTGTTCCCCGTCGGAGTATAAGTAAGAGTCGCGATGTTTGGGTTCTCTGCAACGTTCTCAGGGTTCGCAGATGTGACCCCGGTTACCGGATCGGGCGCAAAGAGGGCGCCGACCGGCATCTTGTTCTGGTTGGCCAACTCATTGAAGGTGCTGCCCTCGTAGTCTTCGGCGGCATCGGGAAGCTGGCTGGTCGAGCTTCCCACGTAGGCAACTTCGAGCTGCGAATTCCAGGGCAGCCTCTGGTCGACGGTCAGGTTGTAATCAAAAGTCAGGGGCTGGCCGTAATCGGTCGGATCGAGACCCCACTGCGCTCCACTCCCGCACTGGCTCGTGCAACCTTTATATGCAAGGTTGTGAATATTCTGGAGCTGGAGTTTAGATTGGCCGGGCAGGTTGTAGCCCTGAACATCCTGCGCGGTGAAAAGCGGTGAGTCGACCGTGTTCACCTGGGTAACGAAGCGGTATACGCCCCATCCCCCGCGAACCACGGTACTGCCCCTGCCGGATACGTCGTAGGAAAGCCCAAACCTGGCATCGGGATAGGCGAAGCGATTGGGTTGGCCACTGAGCGGAACGCCGGCGTCGATGGCATGCCAGTAGTACCCAGGAGCATACTTCCCGTCGTTGTAGTCGGCCTGAACGCGCAACGGATAGAATACTGCTACTCCAACATGATCGCGATCGTACCAGTGGCCCACGTGTTCGAAGCGCATGCCCAGCTCAAGGGTTAGGCGACTGGTTGTCTTCCAGGTGTCATCTACAAAAGCTGCCGTCGTCATGTAGGCAAAATCCTGGATGGGCGCCGAGTTGTTCTCAGAGTAAGACGACGCAATGCCCGCCACGAAGTTAGCCGTCGCGTTGTTCGGTGCGCCGATAACACCGTTGTTCGGAACAGTGGCATTATTGTAGACATTTTTACCATTATTCCAGAAGTCTTGGTTTTGGCCGGCCGCAAATTGCAGATCGCCATCCAGATAACTGCTGAACGTGCTCTGGTAGTTATCCGTTGTCTGTGTGAATCCGCCGAACTTGATGGTGTGCGCTCCCCACACCTTGGTCACGGTGAGACCAAACTGCGGCGCTTCCTTGCGGACTGCGTATTGCCCCGGAGGATTCTCGAAGATCGAGTCCTGCGAGAAATCGGGGAAGGTTTCGTTTCCGGCGCTGTTGTATGCCGGAATGTTGAGTGACGGCGTAGAAAAAATCTTGCCGTAAGGATATCCCAGTGTGGATTTGTATGCGGCTGAGGCGTTCGGCTCGGTAAACGGAAAACTGCCGAAAGCCCACGCAGCCATAAAGTCCGCGGTGGTTGTGGCGTTGAATGTGTGGACGATGTGGCCGGCCATATCTTTGCCATAGAACTGCTGTTGCTCGCCGCCTCCGGGATAGGGGATTGAATTTCCCGGTGTCCAGTAGAGGTGCGCGCCGTTGCCGCTCGCAAGGTCCGAGTTATAGGCCTGTTGGTAGGTGCCATAGATCTTGGTATTATCGCCCAACAGATAGTCCAGGCGCGTGCGATAAACCCATCCGTTGTTGACGTTCGGAATCGCCTGGTAGTAGTTGGCCCCGCCAGTTGTAGTGGCCGGATTGGAGTTCGCTTTCGGCCAGATCTTGGCCAGGGCCGCGGACCCGGGATCGAGGAAGCCGGCGGGAAACTTCTGGCCCGCATCGACGGTGTAGGTCTTCGTCCCGATGGTAACGGTCCCTGTCGCGGGCGGCGTAGGAAGCGTCGCCGTCGTCGTTCCGTTCGCGAGTACCGCTCCGCCAAGGTCGCTGCACCAGGATCCGCCGGGATAGCCCCCTGGAGGAGCGCCTTGGAAGAACCCGTCGGGGCAGAGGGCCTGGTTATCGGCGTTGTCCATGGAGAAGTCGCCCTGCATCATCTCCGGAGTGGGAATATACGACGACAAATGGTTCTGGTTGCCCTGATTCTGCAGCCACCGCTGGTAGCCGCCCCAGAACAGGAGCTTTTTATGCGTGCCTGGAACCGGGCCGCCAAAGCTGCCGCCCGGATAATAGTAGTGCTGAGGCCCCTGCGGAATGTTGTTGTGGTTGTCCTGCCAGTCGTTGGCGTCGAGGACGCTGTTGCGGGCGTCGAACTCCGCATCGCCGTGGTAGTTGGTGCTGCCGGACTTGCTGATAGCGCTCACCACTACCGGTCCGAACGGAGTATCGGCGCCGAAATTCGAAGCCTGTACGCTGACTTCCGACGTAAACTCCGGGACGACAATCGAAAGCGACTGCGCATTGTCGCCTACATCGATGATGTTGGCGCCGTCTGACAGCAGGGCGGTGCCGCTGCGGTTCACCGCGCCGTTGAGGTCGATACCATCGCCAATCGCGCTCTGCTGCACGTTGACGTTCAGGTCCGAGAATGACGGACTGGCTTGCGTCAGACCGCCAGACATCGTGGTTGCGCCGGGCAACACTTTCAGCAGTTCGGTAGTGTCCTGGCCTTCGAGTGCCAGATTCTGTATGTCCTTGGAATTGAGGACGTCGGTCCGCGATCCGCTCTCAATCGGGATCATCGTTTCGTCGGCCTGCACTGTAATTGTTTCCGCGGCCGTGCCAACAGACAGAGTAAGTGCCGGAATGGTGCGGTCGTCACCGGCGTGGAGAACGATCCCGTCGATGACCTTGTTCTTGAATCCTTTAGCCTCTGCGCGCAGGTTGTAGGTTCCAGGAACGAGCGAAGGAAAAGCATAAAGGCCCGCGGCGTTTGTTTCTATTGTTCGCGTGTCGGCGGTGGCCGCGTTGGTCAGCGTGACCTGTGCATTGGGGATCACCCCACCGGTCGAGTCTTGTACGGTCCCTGACAGCGTGGCGGTCACCTGGGCCTTCACCCCTTGCGGAAGGATGAGACAGAGGAGAGCCAACACCAGCGGCAAAAGCGCTGTCCGCTTCGCTGGTCCGCGCCACACTTGCGAAGCAGGTCCGTTACTTCGAATGGCACGCGCCGATCCGGGACGCGCCTTTGTCTGCACATGCAACTTCTGGTCGTGCGTCATAGTGCCTCCGAAGCACGGCTCCGATCGGCTTTGCGGTCCGGCCCGGAGCGTGCCGTTATAGTCTTGGGCGCCGGCAGAATTCCAGCGCGGCTCGAACTATAGGCACAGCAACAACGGTTGTCAACAGAAAAATCGCGATTATCCCTTGAGAAAAGCGATTTATCTTCACAAACAAGTAAGGTCCATTCATTTATATGACCTCCCAGCGAACAAGGAAAACAGGTTGCGGAGCATATATCATCCTCAATTTGTTTGCGATCCGCACCACTGCCCCGTCCATCGCGCGACTGGAGACTTTTACGCCGGTCCGGGATGGTCACGGACAGTCTGTGACGGTCATTTGCTGCGAGAACACGAGCCTTAACCGTGGAGATCCCACGCTCCGTGTCCCAAACTTTGCGCGGACCCATATCTTCACCAATCGCTGGAGAGCTGGCCAGACTTTTTGATGGCGCATCCGATCCGGGCCGCCGCATGGATCCATTCGGTCCAACCCGGGGGCGCCGGGAATTGCCGGCGCCCGCAACCAACCGCGAAATGAGTCACTTGGCGAGAGTCGTCTCCCCGGTGTCCCGGGGCGCCGATAAGCGGCGCAAATTGCGTGTTATACTCCGTTCGATCAGCGGGGATGCGGGAATGAATGCTCACAATTGGCAGGTGCCCGAGCCGACCGGCAGCGCCCCGAATGCCGTCCTTAACCCAGTCACTGACCTGGAGCGGGAACGAGTACGCGATCAACTGGGGCGGATTCTGGCCAGCCCGGCATTTCAAAACAGTAAAAGATATGCGGCGGTTCTGAAGTTCATTGTGGACTGGACGCTGGAGGGATCGGGCGATCGCCTGAAGGAACGGACGATCGGTATCGAGGTCTTCGAACGTCTTCCCGATTACGATACTTCGGCCGACCATGTGGTTCGCAGCGCGGTGGCCGAGGTCCGCAAGCGGTTGGCACAGTACTACCTGCAAGGCCCCAGGGGGGAATTGAGGATCGACATCCCGGCCGGTTGCTATGTGCCGCAATTCCGTTGGCCTGAAGAAAGCTCCCTGTCTGGACTCGCCACGCCGCTCCCGATGACCGCTGAGCACTCGGCGCCCGCCCACGTAGAGCCGGTTCCGGAGCGCGCAGTCTCCAGGATGGGATACCGCCCCTTCTGGATCGCTGCCGGTTGCGGGCTTGTGATCGCCGCATGCGTGGCCGTTGTAGCCGTCACTACGCGCGTGCCGAACCCTCTCGATGGGTTTTGGGGCCCGGTTTTGTCTTCGCACGTTCCGATCCTGCTGTGCGTAGGCAATGTCGAAGCCGGAGAAGAGCCGGCGGAGGACAATCCGGCACTGAACCCCAAACTCACGCTCCGCGAGTTTCACAATGCCGCGAGCTCGACGGTCAACGAGTTCGATGCCTTCACGCTGGCAAAGCTGGCGGGGATGCTGCAAGCCCGCGGGAAGAAGCTTCGCTTTGCGTCGCAGGCCGAGGCCACCTTCACGGACCTGCAGAATGGTCCAACCGTCCTGATCGGCTTGTTGAATAACAGTTGGACGGAACGGCTGATGCCGAAGCTCCGTTTTACTGTGGAACGACCCGCCGCGGACATGGTCATCATCCGCGATCGCGAAAATCCGTCGAACAACACGTGGTCGATCGACTATGCCGCCCCTTATCTCTCCATCACGAAGGATTACGCCCTGGTTTTGCGCATGGTCGATCCGCAGACGGAACAGACCGTGGTCGTGGTTGCCGGCATCACGGTTTTCGGCACCACGGCCGCCGGAAACTTCCTGACCGACCGGAACGAAATCAGCAAGCTCGCTGCCATTGCGCCACGCGGGTGGGGACAGAAAAACCTTGAGATCGTGCTGTCCACCGATGTGATTGGGGGCCGATCGGGTCCCGCGTCAATCGTGGCGGCCCAGTTCTGGTAGCCCGCGGAGCCTGAGGCTCGACTCCGCTCAGCGGCTGAAGCGCACGTACTTGCGCCCTTCATAGAGACGGAACCCGCCCGACGGATCGGCCGTTATCTGCAAAGGAACGGGCCGCTTCATCACGTCATCCTCCGCGTAGGGCGCCGTCAATAAATCATGGGCGCCAACGTCGGTCACAACGAACTTGTTTCCCGCAACAAAGCCGACCCCGTAGACGCCCGCCGCCAGGCTCTGCCTGCCGAACCGGATGGGCTCCTCGGTGATCAGGTACGCCTGATATTTCGCGGCGACCTCACTCGAGTAGCCGGAGGTATCGACCAGGACAGACAGCAGATAGCCGCCGTTGGCGAACTTGACGCCGCTTGAGTTGCGTAGCTGGGTGGTGGCCACCTGGCCATGGTAGTACACTTCCGGAGGCACCAACTTCTGCGCGGCTGCGGCGTTCAACACGACGTCATTACTTGCTGCGATCGCAGACATCGGCCCGGCCCCTACCATGATCGCCAGAATGCTTGACACCGCGAGACATCCTATCGCCCGTAATCTCACTGTTCTCAGCTCTCCTAACTGCGCACCGAGTATATACCCTCTGCGCGCAAAGCGCGGCTACAGGCGCTCCGATATACGATAACGTCTGAATCTCGTCCCGTCGCCGATTGACTTCAATGGATTGCTCGCGCGCCAATCCGAAATACCAGCAACGTCGTGGAATCTTCGTTAGGGGAGCGGTTGCACTCGGCTGTATCGCCGCGCTCTTTACCGTAACCGTGCCGGCACGCGCAGTTGAACCTACCGTGCCTCTCTCCGACCTGGGTCGACAGGCATGGGTGCTGGAGAACGGACTGCCTCAGGACACAGTGCAGGCGCTGGTACAGACCCAGGACGGATTTCTATGGGTAGGAACCGAAGCCGGACTGGCCCGTTTCGACGGCGGCGGGTTCGAGGTCTTCGACCGCACCTCGACTCCATCGCTGCCTGGCGGCGACGTGCGTAGCCTGCTGACAGCCCCGGATGGCGCCCTGTGGATCGCCACGGGCGAGGGGCTGGCGCGATGGAAAAACGGCAGCATTACGGTGTTTACCACGCGGAATGGGTTACCGTCGAACGACGTTCGCTCGCTGAGCCTGGACGCAGGCGGCCTCGTCAGGGCCTCCACTGTAGACGGAGACGCCATCGTAAGGGGAAGCCGCGCCGTTCCGACCGGGCCCCAGCTACAGCAGAGAGACGTCTGGAGCTCAAATGCAAACCTTACGGCTCAATTTCCCGATGGAACCGCAGTGCGCGCCACTGCGACCGCTGTTGCGTGGAGCGAGTACGGCAAGAAACTGCGCCTGAGCGCCGGGCGCGACCTCCCCGGCAGCCGCATCCAGGCGCTTCTCGGGGACCGCGAGGGAACGCTCTGGATCGGCACCAATGCGGGGCTGGTGCGTTGGGTACACGGCAAAGTCGAAGTTTTTCCGGTAACCGATCCTCTGGCCGCGGCTTCTATCCTCGCGCTACTTGAAGACCGCGAGGGCGACATATGGGTGGGGACGGAGACTGATGGCCTGCATATCCTGCGCGATCGCCGGTTCCTCACCTATGACGCACGCGAGGGTATCGCCTCCGATGCAACCACCACCGTGGTCGACGGCGTCTCGGGAACCCTCTGGGTGGGAACGATGGGGGCGGGGCTAAGCGAGGTGCCGCTGTACGCGGGCAGGCCCTTTGCGGAGAAGAACCTGATCCGGACTTACACGGTCCAGGATGGCCTCGCCAGCAACGTCATTCTCTCGCTGGCCGCCGCGCCCGACGGAGACTTGTGGGTGGGCACGCCCGATGGCTTAAACCGGATTCGCCACGGGAGCATTGCCACATTCACTTCAGCCGATGGCCTGCCCGACGACTTCATCCGCTCGCTGCTGGTCGATACTGACGGATCCCTGTGGATCGGGACGCGGCACGGCCTGGCGCATTGGACAAATGCCGCCGGCGCGAATGCGCGAATGCAGATTTACACGCAGGCCAGCGGCCTGGGCAACGATCTGGTAGGGGCAATGGCGCGCGACACGCGGGGCAACCTTTGGGTGGCGACGTTGTTCGGGCTCTCGCGACTGCGCAGCGGCTCCGTCGCCAACTTCACTACCGCGAATGGGCTCTCGAGCGACGTTGTCACGTCGCTTCTGCCGCGTCCCGATGGGACTCTCCTGATCGGCACAGAAAAACACGGGCTAGATGTGTGGAACGGACAAAAATTCCTCGCGGTGACCGGCAGTGGACTCGGCAACACAACCATCCACGCTATCCTCGACGACGGCCGCGGCCATCTCTGGTTCGCTACGGGCGACGGCATCGCACGGTGCAGCTACAACGAGAGTGCGCCGAGCTATCGGAGCGCGGGATATTCGAACTGGATCCAGTTCGGCGCCGCAGACGGCTTGCGCAGCCGCCAGATGGCCACCAACAGTCATCCTTCTGCCAAGCAGTCGCGCGATGGGCGGCTATGGTTCGCGTCGCCCAAAGGTCTGGTGGAAGTCGACCCGACGCACTTTCACCTGAATACGCTCCCGCCCCCGGTGGCGCTGGAGCGATTTGCGGTGGACGACGTAAATCAGCCGTTGCGCAGCGCGGGCCCCGCGCTCACTGTTGCCGCCGGGCACGTCCACTTTGAGTTCGACTACGCGGGCCTGAGCTTTGTGGCGCCACAAAAGGTGCGCTACCGCTATATCCTCGAGGGCTTCGACCACCACTGGACCGATGCAGGAGCGCGGCGCGCAGCCTACTACACGAACATCCCTCCGGGGCACTACACATTCCGCGTGGAAGCCGCCAATAATGACGGCTTTTGGAATACGGCGGGGAACTCGCTCACGTTTGAGCTGCAGCGGCACTTCTATCAGACAGCCTGGTTCTACGCGCTCCTGCTGGCAGCCGCGGCGGCAGCCATCGTGCTGTTTCTCCGCCGCCGTATCCGCGTGGCCGAGGGTGAGTTCCGCGCAGTGCTCGGTGAGCGGAGCCGGATCGCGCGCGAGATTCACGACACCCTGGCGCAAGGATATGCGGGTATCTCGGTCCAGCTTGAGTTATTGGCCGAGTTGCTGCGCCAGAAAAGACTGGACGACGCGGCAAAGCAACTGGACCGCACGCGCGATTATGTGCGCGAAGGACTCGCCGACGCGCGGCAATCCATCTGGGCGCTGCGCACCCACGAATCGGAACAGAAGTCCCTGCCGATCCGGGTGCGGCACCTGGTAGAACGTGCTGGAGACGCGGAGCTCGAAACCCGGTTCCGGATCTCGGGCGCGTATCGCCCCGTGCCGGCTGCAGCCGAGCAGGAAATCCTGCGCGTGGCACAGGAGGCCGTTCATAATGTGAAGAAGCACGCGCGGGCGAAGCTGCTTTCCGTTCTTTTGGAATATCGGACGGATTCAATCATGCTCGAGGTGCGGGACAACGGACGGGGAGTCGCGGAACAGAACAAGGGCCATGACAAAGCCGGATCTGGACACTACGGCCTGACCGGAATGCGGGAGCGCGCCCGGGCGATCGGCGGAGTGCTCGAGATTGAAAGTAAGCCCGGCGCGGGAACCGTGGTACGCTTATCCGCTCCGGCCCCTGTAGAAGTGCAGCAAGGCGCGTGAGGATCAACATGACAGGCGAACCAATTCGTGTGCTGGTGGTCGAAGACCATAACGTCGTTCGCCAGGGACTGGTGGCCTTGCTCAAGATGGCCCAAGGTCTGGAGGTGGTAGGCGAAGCCGCGGACGGGTTTGAAGCAATCGCTCAGTTTCAAAAAGCCCGGCCCGACATCACCCTCATCGACCTGCGGCTCCCGAGACTCAGCGGTGTCGAGGCCATTCAGCGCATCCGCGCAGAGGCGCCCCAGGCACGGTTCATCGTGCTGACAACCTACGACGGCGACGAGGACATTTACCGCGCGCTAAAAGCCGGCGCGAAAGCGTACCTCCTGAAGGGCATGACCACGGAAGAGCTGATCGCCTCAATTCGCGCGGTTCATGACGGAAAATCGCATATTCCGCCCGCGATTGCGGAGCGGCTCGCCGAGCGCATGGGGGTAGAGGAGCTGACGCCGCGGGAGTACGATGTGCTGGAGCAAATCGTACAGGGAAGGAGCAACAAGGAGATCGGGTCCGAACTCGATATTTCGGAAGCCACTGTAAAAACTCACGTCAACAGCCTGCTCGGCAAGCTGGGCGTCACTGACCGCACCCAGGCTGTTACGGCCGCCATCCGGCGCGGCATCGTTCCGTTAGAATCGCTGAGAAAGCCGAAACCATGACCGTGAATTCAATTCCAAGGGCAGTTGTCTGCGCATTTCTGGTCCCGCTGCTCCTGACGCCCGCGAACGCACAAAAAACGGTATGGCGGCAGGCCACCGCGACAGAATTGGCATCTGTTCTGCCCTCGCGCGCGCAGGTGGTCAACGAGCACATCGAGACGGAGATGCGTACTGCGTCCGGCATCGTAAACGGCCGCGGCCAGTTTATCGCCGGGGTCGTGCTGCTTACCGCCGGGTACTCGGCGGACGGCAAGTACTCGCACTACCTCGTGGTGCGGGCACCCATTCGTATTGCGAGCTTCACCCTTGAGCCTGGCGACTATGTCCTCGGCTGGCTGCGCGCTGGCGAGGAAGACGTTCTGAACGTGCACTTCAACGTAGCCGCAACGGGACAGTTGGTCGGAACGGCCAAGGCGCGCAGAATCGAGGGCCCGGGGCGCGTGGAAAGCATCCACATCTGGCCGCCGCAGGACGGGGCCTTGATTCAGATCGGGCGCTTCAGCGTTCACTACCAACTCGTGCAGGAACGATAGATAAGGACTCCAACAGTTGCGGCAGCGCTGGATACGAGAAGCATTGCCCGGCCGGTTCAGAAGCGCTTCACTAGTGCCGGCGGGGGATTTCCCTCGCGATCGCCATTGCGGTTATTGCTGAGCCAGAGAACCGCAGCGCGAATGTCCTCATCTCTTGCCTCGCCCATGATGCGTGTTACGACTCTTCCGTCGCGGTCGATCACGACGGTGCCGGGGACAGTGTTTCCCAGGCCAAAGGCGGCGAGCGAGTAGGGGCTGGACCCGACCCAGACGGCAAAATCCGCGGCCGAAATCACATCCAGCCGCTTCAGCATCGGGCCGATCTTCGACTCGTCCCTGGGCTCATCGATCGAGACTGCGACAAAGCGAACGTCCTTGCCCGCCCACTCCTGCGCCAGTCGCCAAAGACGGGGCAGTTCCTGCTGGCAAGGCGCGCACCAGGTCGCCCAGAAGTTCACTACCACGATTTGGCCGCGCAGTGCGGAGAGCTTATGCGCGTTTCCCGCGAGGTCCTTCAGCCTTAGCTCCGGCGCGCGGCTGGCGAAAGCGGGCAATGTGATCGTACAGCAGGCCGCAGCAACCAGCAGTCCGGCGGCGACAGAGCCGCGTATAAGCGGTCGTGTGGACATCGTCGTCTCCCTCCTCCGAATCGAATTCCCGAGACGCGCGATACTGCGAACATGGCGCACCGCGGATGAATATCGGCGAATGCATCAGAAGCGATAGGTGTAGGTAGCGAGCCAGACGTAGTTGGCAAATGCAGCATCGCCGTGCGTCCCGTAGACCGAATCCGGATAGCTTACAGTGCGGTCGCGATGAACGGCCTTGAACACGGAACCGGTGAGGATGCTGGCGCCATGCGAGTACTCGAAACCGGGGCCGGCCGACACGGCGAAGCCGGGCCTGCGGAATCCATCGTTGGTATTGGGAAAGAGATTGTGGGCCGGCACGCCCTCGTCGCGCGGCCCGAACGTGGCCAGCAGGCCATGAAGCAAGGGCATGGGATAGGCCACGCCCGACTCTAGCAAATACTGATCGGAGCGCGCCACATCGTTGTCGAGAGGCTGGGTAGCGCTAAGTGTCGCCCCGCGCTGTACGCCGTTCGTATCGCCCTGCGATGCGATGTAATCGCCATCTGTATAGAAGAGGAACCGCCGCTCGACCGTGATAAATGTCTGCCACTGCATCACCATGCCCCAGCCGCCGTTGCCCGGCTGAATCGAGTAGTCCACCGGCGCCGTCACCAGCTTGAGCGACCCGGAGCCGGTGGTATTCGTATTCACTGTATTCTCCACGTCGTCGTTGCCGCTTGGCATGAGTACCCCGAGCCCAACGGACACGTTGCCGCGATGCGGCTTCGCGGGGCTGAAGATCCATGTATTGGCAGCGACAATGACGTCGCCCAGGCCGCTTGCCTGATACTCGATCGGCGAGCTCTGTTCCTTGCGCGAAGCGAAGAGCAGGGGTGCGTTGAACTCAAGGCCGACGCGAGGAGTCCACTGCCATTGCAGATCGAAATCGAGCAGATTGATGCGGTTCTGGACCTGGGTGCGCTCGGTGGTGCGCTGTTGCTGGTACACGTCCCCTATATAGTGCAGGTAAGAGAACTGGTGCCGCTCGCCTGCGGTGAACTGGAAGTGGTGGGGCAGCAGATAGCCTCCCTGGTTGCTGGGGAGCTCGCTCTGATCCACGCCCGGCATCACCTGCTCCGGCGAGCGCGCAACGATACACCCCTGCGCGTGCAGGCGCGCCGCGAGCGGAAAGACCGCAATCAGGACCACAACAACCATTGCGGCGCGCGAAAGGATCTGGCGCGCGCGGAACGCGCTGAAATATGACTCTTCTTTCATCTCGGTGACCTCCTCGAATACCCCTGCGGCCGGATGGGGAATGCGGGTGACAGGATGCACCTTGAGTTGAAGTTCACAGGAAGGTGAACTCCAGGCGGGCTCGCATCCTGCGTGTCCGGTAGTGAAGACAACTGTAGAGAGGCCAAGCTATCGCTGGCATCGGGAGTTCGGTGGTGTGTCGTCTCCAACTATCGATGGAGATAGCAGCCGCGTACGCAAGGGACACTCTCGCCGCGACGGGCGCGATCAAGGGGATTCGCTGGGTTTATTCGGAGACCTCCGAAGCGCTCGACGGGATCGAGCCAGCGTCTGAGGTGGGGGCGAGGATCTCGGCGGCCACTGAACTGAGCAGAGCGTGGGCGCGCCGGGATAAGGGAAGAAAGGTGCGCAGTTGCGCGGCAAGTTGCTCGGGGGGCTCGACGGGACAACATGCCTGGACGGCCTCCTCGAGGCGCTGCAAGGCCGATTCAAGGGGCTGTGACGGCAGCCCGGGCTTTCCTTCGAGCCGTTCGGCCATGGTTTCGAGCGCGGCGGCAAGGCTCATGTCGAACTCCTGCTGGGCAGCCAGGATAGGCTCGGGAAGCTCGAAGCCGGCGAGGCGCAGGCGGTACTTGAGCAGAGCAATGCGGGCAACGAAAACCATGCGGAGCTGAAGCTGCCACTGAATAAGCTGGGCGCGGAGAGCCACATCGCGCTCGCGCATCGATCCGAATTCGAGCATGACGGCGTCGGCCTGCTCGCGGAAGCGGTCGAGGTTTGCGCTGATGGTTTCGCGGAAGGCGTAACTCTGCTCGATGGCGGCGTTCAGGTTGATGGTACTGGGTTCGCGAAAGAGCCGGGCGACAAGGCGGAGGGTCGAGATGAAGGTGCGCTTCATGGCGACGGCGGCCGGCGCACTCCAGAGCTGATCGAAGACAAGCCACATGGCGAAGAGGCCGAGCATGATGCCGGCCACACGGTCCCAGCCGGTCTCAAGCGAGGTCTGGAATTTGAACTCCCGAAGATTCATAAGGTAAAAGGCGATCGCGATCTGGACGCCGAAGTAGGAGAGGCGCGGGCCGGAGGTGGCAAACCACGCGGCGAAAAAGGTGACCGCGACGAACAGAAGCGTGAAGCCGGTGATGGAATCGAGAGCGGGCATAATAAAGACCTGCGCGCCGATGCCGATGACGACGCCGCCCACGAGCGCGCCGCCGAAACGGAGAACCTGTTTTTGGCGCGAGGAGCCGACGGTGGTGAGCGCAGTGAGCAGACAGGTAGCCATGGCGGTGCTGATTCCGGGCCAGGCCATAAGGTTGTAGGCGATGTAGCAGAGGCTGGCGGCGAGGCCGCCCCGGATTCCGAAACGGATGTGGTTGATGTTGGTGAAGGCGTCTGGCGCGAAGAGACGCCTGGCAGGTTCGGCGGGCGCCGCTGGCTTGGTGAAGGGCGCGATGGATTCCGTTCCCGTGAAGGATTCAGAGATGAGCAAGACGGCCTGCTCCATCTCGCGGAGGAGTGGAACGGTTTCGAGGGCCTCGGTCTCGGACAGCGGGTGGACGAGATGCGGAACCCGGCCATTGAGGAGATCGGCGCGGATGCCGGCGATGTCTTCGGCGAGACGCGAGAGGCGGCCATGGTCATTTTCGAGAATCTGGGTGGAAAACCATGTGAGATTGGCCGCGATGTCCACGAGGCGGCCGGTGAAGGCGACGACGGCGCCCATGGCCTCCGCATACTGCGGAGCATAACCGGAGCGATGGAGGTCGCGGCGCATGCGCGACATGCCCAGCACGCTGAGGCGCGCCACCTGCTGCTCGCTGGTCTTTTCCACGATGCCGTCGGCACGGCCGCGGAGAAGGAGCTCGACCCAGTGGAGGCGTTCGGCCACGGAGACGACGAGATCGTCCCAGGGCTTGAGCTGAGCAAAGACCAGCTCGATGGCCACGGTGACGAGGCTGGCGATGGAGACGGCGGCGACTGCCCAGAGGGTGTTCTCGACCTTGAGCTCGGAGGAAACCTGGCGATCCCAGAGAGGGATGGTGATGACGACAAGATAGCCGAAGCGGGCGGCAGCGTTGTAGTTGGCGAGGGCGCTGAGGGAGTAAAAGGTGACAAAGAGGGTGGCGAGGACCCAGACCAGCCGCAGGATGGGATCGCCGGAGAAGAAGATGGCGCCCAGCAGGACGTCGGCGACGGCGACCGCAAACCAGATGAAGATGGTGCGGACGGCCTTAAGCGTTGCATCGGGATTTTCGCGCGAGATGGTGAGAGCGTAAATGGCTGCGTAGGCGCCGTAGGGGATGCGGAAGGTCATGGTGATGAGCATGACAATGGTGGCGGTGACCACCATGCGGGCGACGAGAATGCCGCGGCCAGGATAGGGAGATAGCTCGTCGCGCAGGAAGTTGCGGAGCCACTCCAGGGAGGGCGACCAGCGGGCGAGGGTGGAGGCGGCGGTAGCCATGGTCAATCTGCGCGGACAGGTCAGCGGATGGTGACGACGGTAGTCTCGCCGATACGGAACAGATCGCCCGGCGGGTTGAGGATCCGGACGCGGACCGGGTAGCGCGCGGCGAGATGGACCCAGTTGAGAGTGCGCTGCACGTCGGGCAGGCCAGGGCCAAGCCGCCCGATGACGTCTTCGTCGGGAGTTACGCCGAATCCGATGCTGTCGACCACGCCGGCGAAACGCCGGTTTGGGCGGGACATGATGAAGACGTCGGCTTTCATGCCGGGCCGGATGTGCCGAAGCTGGCCCTCGCGGAAGTTGGCCAGTGCCCACCAGGTGCGGGCGTCGATGAGCGTGAAGACCTGCTGGCCGATGTGCGCGTAAGCGCCGACAGAGATGGTGAGGTTGGTGACGCGCGCGTCGAAGGGAGCGTAGACGCGGCAATTGTCGAGGTTGTACTTCGCGTTTTTTACGTCGGCGGCCCGGGCGCCGCGCTGGCTGACCAGGGGATCGAGGGTGAGAACGGAGTGCTGCGCCTGCACGTGCTGCGCGAGGTGCTGCTCAAGCGCGGCCTTCGACTGGAGGTACTGCGCGGTGGCGGAGCGCAACTCCGCCTGGGCAGCGATGAGCTGCGACTGCGCCTGTTTGAACGTCTGCGCCTCGGCTTCCTCCAAGGTGCGGGCGCGGTCCACCTGGTCCACGGTGACGAACTGCTTCTCAAGCAGCGGCTCGATGCGATGGAGGTTGTCGCTGGCGTAGGTCCACTCAGCCTTGGCGCGGGCCACGCCCTGCTCGGCGTTGGCCACGTCGGCGCGCGCCTGGTCCTCAGCGGCGGCCCAGTGCGCTACGTCGGCTTCGGCGGTCTGTACGCCGGCCTTGGCCACCGACACGCCGCTCACCTGGGCGGCGATGCGGCGCTGCTCGTCCTGGATCTCGCCTTCGAGCGCGGCCTGGTCGGAGAGGGCTTTTTCGTAGGCGTACTCGTAGGGGCGCGGATCGACGACGAAGAGCAGCGCGCCTTCCTTCACGTATTCGTTGTCGTGGATGTTGAGCTGGACGATGGGGCCTTCGACCTGCGGGGCCATGCCGATGAAGTTGGCGAAGATCTCGGCGTCGTCGGTGCGGGGATGGTGGCTGGCGCGCCATGCGACGACGAGCCCCAGAAGCACAGCCGCGGCGGCGATGGCCATCGTGAGCGAGCGCTCGATGGGCCGGTGGGGGGATTTGCTGACTGCGAGATCGGCCATGTGCGCCTCCTCACTGCTGAAAAAAGATCAGCCAGATGGCGAATGTGAATACGGCGGCGAGACAAGGATAGGCGACGACCGGGTAAAGCAGCGCAATACGAAGCCGCAGAAGCAGCCAGCGGGAAAGCACTGCGAACACAATGCCGAGGACGATGCAGACCAGCCAGGCCGGAAAGAGAGAGCCCATCACGTCATACGTCGGAGACATGGTGCAGCCGGCAACGAGAACTGGCACGGAAACGAATGCGAACGGAAGCAGCCGACTGGCCGCGCGGTACATCATGGCTGGGGCCTCGTCTGCGGCGCTGGTTGCACCGGTTGAATCGCATCGCCAGTTTGGAAGGCGAGCCGCGCGAGCGCGGTCAGCACCTGGGCGCGCGCCAGGATGTCGGCGGACCGTGCCTGCGCGAGGGTCTTTTGCGCCTGGGTAACGTCGAGAAGGTTGCGCACACCGTAATGATAGGACTCGATGGCCGCGTTATAAGACTGATCGGCGGCCTGTAGCAGCTTCGTGGCGGCCTGACGCTGGCGAAAAGCGGTCTTAAGGTCGGAGTACGCGGCCCATATCTCGTTTTCAATCTGGTCACGGATCAGATCGGCCTGGGCCTGGGCTGTGCGGATATCGGCCTGAGCCTGCGCGAGCTGATTCTTCCGCGCGCCACCGTCGAAAACTGTCCAGTGAAGGCCGAGACTGACGCTGCCGTCAAGAGCAGCAGTGTTGCCCCAGGGCAACTGCTGCTGCAAACTGTAGAGCGACTCCGCGTCAGGCTGCGCCTGCAGCGTAAGCGTGGGAAGATAAGCCGCATGAGCCTGTTTGAGCCGCGCGTTCGCCGCGCGAATCTGCGCGATCTGGCGCATCAGGTCCGGGCGCTGGCGAAAGGCCCGGTCGATGGCCTGATCGACCGTGTCTTCGATGGAATCGGGCAGCTTGAGCTGTTCGATGGACTCGAAATGGATGATCTCGGTGGGCGAAACGCCCAGGGCCGTAGCCAGGTTGCCATGCGCAATATCCTGCGCGCCCAGCGCGGCCTGCAGATCGTAATCGGCCTGCGCTGCCGCGCTGCGGGCCTCCAACGAGTCGGGGAGCGTGGCCAGCCCATTTTTGAGGCGGGCCTCCGCGGCCTGCTGTACCGTCTGCGCGTTGGCAAGACTGGCGCGGGCGGCATCTACCTGCCCAGCGGCGTTCAGCAACTGGTAGTAGGCGTCGGCGACGCGGTAGATAAGCTGGCGGTGCACGTCGTTGAAGGCGAAGTCGGCGGCGAGCAGCTGGGCTTTGGCGGCGTCGATTTGGCCGGCGCGTACGCCGAAGTCGAACACTGTGTAATTGAGCTCGAGGGCAAGGCCGAACGACTGCTCCGTTTGGCGGTAAAAGCGTGTGTTCAGGTAGACCTGGTAACGATTGGTTTGCGAGAGCGCCGCGGCCACCAGAGTTGGGTAGAGCTCGCCGCGCGCAACACCCAGAGCATCGGCCTGCGAACGCGCCGCCTCCCAGGCCTCACGGGTCTCCGGGTTGTGCGCCTCCGCCATGTCAATGAGCTCTGCCAACGAGTAGGTCTTCGCCGCATCCACCGCGAACGATTTCGGCAGAGTTTGTTCCGCCCCGCGTTCAATGCGCATCTCCTCAGGCGAGTGCCAGGGCTGGTCCGGAGCTGGAGGAGCAGTTTGAGCCCAGACCGCGGTACTACGCGACGCGAGGAGCGTCCCCATGGCCAGGAGCAGCACGCACTGGCGCCCAGTCCTAAGGCGGCTTCGGAGAAACTTTAGGGTCGCCATCATGAATTAAGGTTTTCGCTCCCTGCTGGTCACTCAGACTTGAATCTTGTGAATACCCCTATACGGTCTTCGAAACAGCATTCGTCTCCAACTGGAGCAAAGACCACCTTTGTGAGCTCCCTGCCAGGTGTTTTTCATTTTGACATGCGCCGATCGCTATGTACCGATAGTGTATCCGTACGGCACGCCGAGCACGGCCCCCAGGCAGGATTCCACGGTTGCTGTCCGCCGATCCACCTCACCCAAATCCGCGCTGCCACCGGGGGTCTCCGAGGGCTCCTCGTTGCCGGTTAGAACTATCGCGGCGCCACGACGTTCAAAGATATTCGGTGCCGTGGTAAGCCCGGAGTTTCGTCCTTCTATCACAAATCGGCCCGTCCCTGGCAGTGACGTGTGAACATCCAGGAGCGACATGCCTGTGAAATCATGGGACGCTCAAGAATCGATCAGAGCCGGGATATTGGTCCCGGTGCCGCAGTTTTGACCGCGAGCACATAAGCAAAAGGAGCGAAGCGCGATGAGCACAGAAAACAGCAGCCTCGAGGCGGTGTGGGAGTACTACGGCAAGACGCTGCGAAGCTCGGCGGACCTGACGACTGGGACGTGTTGCTGCGCGGAAGCGATTCCGGTGAGCCACGCCGCGATTCTCGGCCAGATCGATGAAGAGATCACGAACCGGTTCTACGGCTGCGGATCGCCGATTCCGCCGGCGCTGGAGGGGTGTACGGTGCTCGATCTGGGCTGCGGAGCGGGGCGGGATGCGTATCTGGCGTCGCAGCTGGTGGGCCCGACAGGGCGGGTCATCGGCGTGGATGCGACCAAGGATCAGATCGATATCGCCGAGCGGCACCGGGAATCGCAGGCGCGCAGGTTTGGGATGGAGCGGCCGAACACCGAGTTCCGGCTCGGGACAATAGAGGACCTGGCTGCGCTGGGTATCGAGAATGGTTCGGTGGACGTGGGGATCTCGAACTGCGCGATCAACCTGGCAGAGGACAAAAGGCGTGTGCTCGCAGAGATCTTACGCGTGCTGAGGCCGGGAGGTGAGCTTTACTTCTCGGATGTCTTCGCGGGGCGACGAGTTCCGAAAGCTCTGCGGGACGACCCGGTGCTGATGGGCGAGTGCATGGCCGGGGCCATGTACATCGAGGACTTCAGAAGGCTGATGCTGGAGCTGGGCTGCGCCGATCTCCGGGTGGTGTCGAAGAGGCGGATCGCCATTGGCAACGTGGACGCCGAAAGGAGAGTGGGCGGAATCGACTTCTATTCGATGACGGTGCGGGTGTTCAAGCTCGAAGGCCTGGAGGACCGCTGCGAGGATTACGGCCAGGTGGGATATTACCTGGGAACCATTCCTGAGCATCCGTGGAGCTTCGCCCTCGACGACCACCACACCTTTGTGACCGGAAAGGCCTTGCTCGTGTGCGGGAATACTGCGGCCATGGTGAGCGAGACGCGGTATGGGCGGCATTTCAGGGTAGTAGGGGACCGTTCACTGCATTACGGGCTGTTCGATTGCGGAGTGGCTGAGAGTGCAGGCGCCGAAGGGTGCGAGGGTTCCGGGTGCGGCTGCGGAGATTGACAGGCGATTGGGGGGATTGGGAGTTGGGCGCTGTTTTTTCGACGGATTCGGGATCCGAAGCGGAGTTGCACAGGATTTGGCGCATGAATTGCAAAAATGCAAGCGGTCTTCGCGTCTCTCTGTAGAGCGAACGAGATAACGAATGCTGAGTGAGCAGGACGAATCGCGGATGGAACCGGAGCGGGAGGCGCCGTGCGCGCCACGGGTGCATACGCTGCGGCTCTCAGTGACCGACCGCTGCAACCTGCGCTGCCGTTACTGCATGCCAGCCGAGGGCGTGGTGAAGGTGGGCCACCATGAACTGCTGCGGTTGGAGGAGTTGGCCGGGACGGCGCGGGCGCTCGCCGGGCGCCTGGCGATTGAGCGGATCAAGCTGACCGGCGGGGAGCCGCTGGTGCGCAAGGGGTTGCCCGCGTTCGTGAAGATGCTCAGCGCGATTTCGGGCGTGCGCGAGGTTTCGCTAACAACAAACGGCACGCCATTACCGTCCGGTTAACTGGTGCGTTTCTTTTTGCAAGCTGCTGATGTGCGGCAGGTTGCCGGGTTTTTGGGGTGGTGTCGATTTGAAATTGCCGCGA
>Ga0335072_10002339_pt1 | contig 29526 bp, 30 predicted proteins | sample Lox_Sample_21_FD_206725 | JGI IMG/M metagenome (GOLD analysis project Ga0335072, IMG submission 206725) | Soil microbial communities from Loxahatchee National Wildlife Refuge, Florida, United States - Lox_Sample_2.1 | ecosystem: Environmental > Terrestrial > Soil > Wetlands | place: USA... | reverse complement strand
GAGCCCATGGGCCGGGCTGGGCAGGCTTTTTCCTTCAGGCCCACGCTGTTGGGCCCATGGGCCCACGCTATAAGCGTATGTGGCTTGCGTCTAGGCCAAATATAGTGTAGATTAGGCCACGCTAGCTTGTCATAAGGGCTAGGGAGCCCCCTTTCTTCCCAACTTGCCTATCTTGGTTCCTTTAGTTGTGGTGTACCATGGCTTCAGACACCGAAATGAGCGACTCTGATTCGCCAGTTCTTAATCTTGACCCTGCGATTGCTGCCAGTGTCCGTCCCGGGCCTGAAAGAGCGGTATACAATCACCAAGAGTATATCCGGCACCCTGGGATTCGCGCGGCGCAGGACCCTTCTGTGATCTGGAATTTAGGGGAGGAATATGAGAGGAATCACAAGAGGTTCTGGCGCTGTGGGATCTGCAAGAAGAGATTGGCCAAATACCCCGGCGGATTCCGAGGACTGCGAATTGGAAGATGAGGACGATTGCGACATATAAATGGCGCCGGCGGGGTTGAGAAGAAGAGAAGTTTTGTACTCTATACACCTATTTCTATATACAATCTACTAATATTAGACTCCCGGAGCTCCCTCTTCTACTACCACATTTGGCTATGGGCTTATCCAGCCCATGGGCTATCCATGGGCTGGGCAGGCTTTTTTGGCTGGCCCATGAAAGCCCAGGCCCGTCGACCACTGTGGCCACTTGATCGCCGCCAGTCACTTTTGCACAGCGACTATTTGCTACAAAGATGGGCAGAGCAAATAGAAGTTGGCGAACACGATCTTGATTTACAACCTGCCCAGGAGCGGCTGCTTTTCGAGCCGACACCGGAGTCTTATCTCTCCTCAAGCAGCGGGCCGGATTCGAAAGTTAATGATAAGGTACAAACAGAGCCGGAGTCAAGTGAGGCAGATATGGCGCCAGCTCAAACAAGCCTCGTTGCTGACGAAAGTCAAGTTCCGTCTGTAGTTGCTGACGGACCCTTGAACAGTCCAACCAGTCAGACACTGCCACTGTCTGCCATACCAGATAACAAAACCCTAACCTCAAAGGTTTTCAGAGTCGGCATGGACGATCCATGTTACAAGGTCCTGCCTTATGCTGTAAGGGAATACTCTTCTACATTACAAAGCAGTGGCTACCCCCTGGATTGGCGCCACTATGCATTGTGCATCGGATTTGGGGATCAGGAGCGAGCTCTCGGCCTCGACGAAAAGCCCCTTGCCATATTCAAAGATCTAGATCGGGCGGGCAAAAAACCCATGTTTATGCTCCGAAAGATCCCACAACCCGAAGAGAAGGAGGTGAAATCAGATGCTGAGAATTTGTCCGACCGGGCTGGGATATCAAAAGCACCATCCTCCAGCCGCAGCCCGTTCGTGGGTCATACCCCAACTCTTCACCCTATCGACGTGAATAAGTTCGGATCGGACTCTCCCAAAAGCCCTTCACTGGGTCATCCAACCAAGAGAGACGGCAGCTTCTGATTCAACCTCCGCACCAAGCAGCTCCCGGGCTACCGAGGTGCTGACTAACCCCGGACAATGATGAGAGCTGCAACAGATGGGTATAGATTTCAACAGCAAGCTGGTGGTCTGTGAATCTTGAATATGCAGCAATCGTACCGTAATGATCGGAACCTTTTTTGGACTTTTTACGGCTGGAAGATTTCAGAGGACTTGAGCAATCAACAGAGCATTTTGGAGAAGAATCTTGAAGTGCATTAGAGGTATAGCATAATCATGTACACGGTCGCATGTAAGATCATAGGTTGAATTGTATGTAGCAGCCGAATGTGCATGAACAGCATGCAACTCACTTGCAACGACGAGTATTCTTGATGCCGGACAACATCATGTGTGCAAATAAGTCAGAGCTATTAGGTCACAATGGAACGTAAATACCTTGAATGAGTCTCGTAGCACCCACGGAGAAAGAGAGGTGACAGTATGGAGCGCCCTAGCCACATGACGAGCGAAACAGCAGGTTTATTCTGGAGCTATGATTACAAATTCTAATACGGCGCGCTTGGAGAGATTCCTTCGCCGTCGAACAAGTCTATTTCATGACGCCAAACACCGTCTCAAGAGATAAGCTAGTCCTTACTAGCAAACAGGGGAAGGAAATGGCGATCCTCATAATCCAATTTTTTTTCACACAGCAGTCGGCGTAGCCGCATTCCCGTTCAACTTTTGCCATCTCGGCGCAAACGCCAGAATAAAGCCTAGACAAGCAGTGGCTATCGTAATGGCAAAAGCAACCCTCAATCCGTCCAGGTATGCGACAATGATGCCTGGTAGGTCGTGCGCTGAGAACACCTTTCTCAAGTTCGTGGCACCTGTTGCGACGACGAGGGCTGGGTTGACACCTGGTGCCGTGACAGGGACCCGCGACAGAAGCCTATTCACAAAGGCAGCCTGGCCAGCGGAGATGAATAAGGAGCCGCCGATGGTCTGGAAGAAGAGCGTCATCGCGGACACAGAAGACATATCCGAAGGCTCGACAACACTTTGGTTGACGATGACGGGTATCTGGAGGCTGAGTCCCAGCCCGATTCCCAGAACTGCTTGGTATGGGATCCATTTGCTCGAAGGACTGTGGATGTCAAGTGTGTAGATCAATCCAGCTCCTACTGCCGACACCGCTGAGCCGATGATCATGAGCGGGATGTAATGGCCAAATACAGTGATCAGGACACCAGATGTGATGGTAAAGATTGTTGCTGCGAGCATGAGAGGAAGGTTATTGATGCCGGATTTGGCAGCTGAGACGTTGCGCGTCGATTGGAAGTAGATGGGAAGGTAGTAAATGGCGATGAAAAATGTAGCGGCGATTACTACGACGTAAGCACACATGGCTCCGATGGTGCGATCTTTGAGGAGGCGGAATTGGAGAAGGGCACGATCCCCGCTGTACCTTTCAATGGCAACGAAGACGACGACCAAGACGCCAAACGCAACCAACGTGCCAATAACGGATCCTGAGTTCCATGGTTTAGTTGTACCACCCCACTGGAATGCAAGCAGATAGCAGACAACGGCCACCATGATAACAAAAGTGCCAGGCAGATCCATCTGGAGCATCTTCTCGAGCAGCGAGGCCTCTTGTGGTTTAGCGGCTGTCGGAGTTTGGAAGAAGGTGGCGATGACGACCATAGCAACGGCGCCTATAGGTAGGTTTATGTAGAACTAGTGAGCCACATTAGCAGTGTTAGGGCGTCATAGAAGACCGAAGTTTGACTTACACACCAACGCCACGACAACTTGTCGGTAAATACTCCTCCAAGAAGTGGCCCGATCACGCTGGCAATTCCGTATGAAGCTCCCAAGATACCAGTGAAAGCTGGGCGTTTTTGTGGCGGAGCACTGAAGGCTATGATCGTATAAGCACCACTGGCAATGCCAGCGCCTCCAGCTCCGGCTATTGCTCGACCAACAATCAAGGTCGTCGAGTTTTTGGCGACGGCGCATACCAGGCTACCAATCTCGAAAATCAAGATGCTAATCAGGAATGACGTTTTGAGCGGGAAGTACTTGTAGGCTTTGCCCCAAGTAGATTGAAAGGAAGCAAGAGTCAGGAAGAATGCTGAACCATACCAGCCGACCTGATCCAGGGAATGGAATTGGTCCGTGATGCGAGGGATTGCAGTGGCGACTATTGTCATATCAATTGCGACGAGGAACATTGAAAGCGCCAGGGCAACGATAATCATTGCAAGTCGAAAGGCGGTGGGATAATCTCCTTCCTCAGTCTTAGAAATCTGGCGAGAGAGCTCCGCGGCACCTTTGCTGCCGTTGTCAAGCTCATCCTTCGATATTTGGTAGGAAACATCTTTCGTGGGCTCGGTACCACTGCGATGAACCGAGCGGGAATCGGCCGAATCTGGTGTGGACTTCTCATCGTCTTTGCTTCCAGGAAGGCGCGCTTTCGGGAGATGCGTGACCGAGTCGGGTGTGTTTGCCAGCAAGTCTGCCACGGAACTTGATTCTGACTTGTTTGGCGTGATATTTGACGCCATTGTTCTCTTTCGCTGCCTTCAAGAGGGCTATGGTAAACTTCAGGATCAAGTTAAACCTTAGGGGTGCTGTCGGAACAAGAATGAGAGCAGGTCGAAAAGACACGAACGCCCTAGGATGCGAAGTATTGCTAGGAAACCCTCGAATATATGGATCGTAGTGTCTGATGTCTAGGGTTGCAGTGATGGAGAGTCGCCGGTTAGCTAAAGGAAGGTTAGGTAGTAAGGAACGCGAGAGGAATGAAGGGAGCAATTGACGGAGAGTTCAGTTCCAGTCTATAGCTAGGGGGTGCAAATCTGTACTTGTGTTTGAGATAGGCATGAGTCATATACTTATGCTCTTCTATTTGTCTGAATTGAGGGAATAATACACGCGTAAGGCGGTCCGAATAGCAGGACTCGTCCGCCGCAGAGCTCAAGGCCACAGCTTCAGGATAGGGGCTAGAGACCGATGACCACTGTTGGTGTCTGCCTTAATCATCAAAATGGATTTAAGGCCCGTATTCGTATACCGGAGGTAGAGGTCCAAAATGCAACTAGGATTCAAAAACTCCGAACTCCGGAGGGAGGGCAGGTATGGCGTCCAGTATCGAAAGGGCCTGCATGTCTCCCGCATCAAGCAGAGAGATTGGATGTTTCATGAGTCACACTTGTGGATGGGGGTTAGGAAAGCCGCGACGGAATGAACCCACAGTTTTGGCCCGAACGGGTTTTAGCAGTGTGCATCGCACGAAAGGTCGGACGAAGGGTCGAGTGGGGAAAAAGGGCGGTCGAAGACGAGCAAGGTTGGTAATGTTGTCCTTTTCAAGGCGGTAATATTTCCAGTTTGCGCCCTTTCCCTCGTGTAAGCTGACGGTAGATGAGCACAACGTTGTAATGTCACCGCATTCGAAGGTGTAAAATTCCGCTACCCATTGCATCATGCCAAGCAGCTTACGGATCAAAGGACCAAGAAACCCTGCACAAATCCATCTGCAGCCTTCACAGCGCAAGGCACCCGCCATTGCTTACGCGATTGAGCGACACAAGAGCGCCTTTGGTGGGAGCAAAGAGATTGCTGGCATTTGGGCCATCTACACCTTCCAGAAAGAGCCATCAAACGATCGGGAGCGCTGAAGTACGCGAGTGCAGCGCCTCGTCCGCGTTCAACCCCGTTCGCATTAATCAACTCTTTCGTCCATCGTTCGAACGGACAGGTGACCCGGCACCGATCCCATATAATGTCTACCGGCTACGGCCAGTCACCGGATGGCTCTATACAGGATGCGGGCCCACCTAGGAAGAAAATGCGAAAGGGAACAAAAAGCTGTTTGGAATGCCGACGGCGTAAGATCAAGTGCACTTTCGAGGAGGGGCGGACTGCGGTATGCAATGAATGCTATGCAAGAGGATCGACATGCATTGATCAAGAGCACGGAGATATTCAAACCTATGCCCAGAGCACAGCAGAGCAGTCGTCATACAGCCTGAGAGAGCGAGTCACCCAGCTTGAGGGCCTGGTGAAGCAAGTGCTTGATAGACTACCCGAGAATGGCAGTAGCAGTACCCCAAGTCAAACACCTAGAGATCAAAGGAACGGGAGTGCGTCGGATACTCACACAGCTGCTGAGGTTCTGAAAAGTTTGCGCACTACGGCGGTGCCTCCGCTCGTCGAGGAATCCATACAATTGCCAGGAGGCTTGCGGGAAGGAGCTCCGGCTCTCACTCTGTTCGACAATGCCGTCCTGAGTCGGAAGGATGGACCTGTTGAGATCTCGCGGTCGCGATATAACAAGTCTAAAGGACTTGTGGCAGCTCTAAATGCCCTGCTTCCTTCACCCAGAGATCTCGATATAATCCTCGACGCCTCATCCGATTGGTGGGCAATTTGGCGAAAAATGTTTCCCGAGATCTCTGATCATCGATGTGGGAGTATCAAGGAGTCCGTTGGCCATTCATTACGATCAGAGAACCCTGCAGAGGTCGCTAAGATCCTCCTCTGCATTGCTATGAGCATTTACCAGTTGCCTTCCGATTGGGACTTTAGCCGTCTTCGGCTCAATGGATCAAGAACAGAGATCATGGAACATTACGTCTCGACTATTGACAGACTCATCACCTCGGACGACGAATTGGCAGCAACCCTCGACGGGATCGAATGCATAGTATTGCAAGCAAAATATCACATCAATCTCGGTCGACCTCGCAGAGCATGGCTGCTATTCAGACGAGCTATCGGGTTTTCCCAGCTGCTTGGCCTGCATAGGTTGTCAAGCCGGAAACCAGCTAATCCCGATCCCCAATGGCAGAGGCAAGTTTCTCTATGGTGCCACCTTTTCCAAGGTGATCGTTATCTTTCCCTAGTACTCGGCCTCCCCTACAGCGTCACCGAGCAGTTTTGCACGCCCTATATACCGCCCCTAGGCGCCTCTTACGACATGTCAGACGGGGAAGCGTATGCGTTGCGGCTGACACCTATTATGGCAAAGATTGCTGACCGCAATCAAAACCCCACGAACATGCCTTTTTCCGCAACCTTGAGGCTAGATCAGGAGTTGGATGAACTGGTGCAAACCCAACCCTCGGGGTGGTGGAGATTGTCAAGCGCTCAGGATGCCGGGCTGAGTGTCGAAGAGCACTTCGATCGCCGCTCTGTGCAATTCTTCCACCACCAAGTTCGAGCCTTATTACACATGCCTTTTATGCTGAAATCATCGGCGGACAAGAGGTACCAATACTCTCATACTGCGGCCCTCGAATCTTCCCGTGAGATGATCAAATGCTACGAGGCATTACGAGCAGAGACATGTGTTGGTCCCTTCATCTGCAAGCTCATCGATTTCCAAGCCTTTACAGCCGCAGTCATGATCCTACTCAACCTTCTAGGCTATTCCCAGCAGGTACAGGGTTCCCTTGGCCCGCAATATGACCAGGAACAGAATCAACAGGACTCCGCGCTGGTCGACAAGACCATCGCGATTCTAAAGGAAGCGTCCAAAGAACCTGGTGGTCACGTCTCGGCTCAAAGTGCAAAAGCACTCGAAGTACTTGCCTCCGCTCGCCATGGCTGCAATGGGACGGAGCAAGAGAAGCAGGAAGGCACTGTTCAGATCTCAATTCCGTATTTCGGTACCATTAAATTGGGAGCTGGAAAGCATTTTGTCATTCCCAAGACTGGCACATATCCAAAACCCGGCGAGCTGCCAAAGCAGAGCATGAGGGGTCCGAGCGGAGTAGCTGTTGGCCTTCCAACCCCTCCTTCGGCTCACTCCAGTAGCACACAGCCATCACCGGCATGGGAGACTGCATCAAGCTTCTCACAGCCCCAAGTTGGTCATGACAACCAATTCCTCGGGTCTGAACAGAATCAAGCAGTCTTTGCAGATGATCCCTTCATCAGCTTCGATAGTTTCTTGGCATTACCACCGCAGGAGTATCCTACAGCGTCAAATACTGGTGTGCAGACCCAAGACTTTTCAGGAGTGAATAGCAACGCGTTTGATGGGAATATGACCGGATTTCCATTTCCCTCATGGGGGAATATGGATCTGGATCACAGCTGGAATTTTGCTGGCGTCGACGGGCCTCAGCTTGTACAACAATGACGAAGCGATGGTAATGATTTGTAATTGGAAGTATATATGAAGACGAAAATGAATCAGAGGCAGGACTTCTTCAACCTGCCTTGCACAAAGTGGCTGGGAAAGGAAATGATGGAACCTTCGAGATATTACTCAATCATGGCGCCGACGCCCACTTAGCAGACAGGCTTCAACAGACTGCTCTACAGGAAGCATCTCGTCAAGAACATGCCACAGCAGTTAAGATGCTCGTAGATTATGGTGCAGACCCGAACGCACGTGCGGTTAACCCACCTTCCCTTTACAGTGGAACAGCCCTGCAACAGGCAGCAGGTTGGGGGAGAGCAGAACTTGAGGACCGTTGCCCGTCCCGTTCTGACGAGTGAGCGTCGCCGCCCCGAGCTCGCGCGAGTGGGGTGAGGCCTGCGTGAGCTGCTCATTCTGGCTGAGAAGGTACTGTACTTTGTTTGGAAACTCATACGTTTCGCGTTGGAAGTAGCCACCATTTTGTACTCAGAAGGGATATGGCTTGGTGGGAGAACCCCCCGCCGGGCAGCCAGATTCCGAAAAGAGAACTTAGGAGGGGAACTCGGAGCTCTACTGAATTGTTCCTGGAAGCATTTGCGTGAACTCGGAGATGGCGCAGGCGATGATGTAGGCAAGCCATGGCGGCTATCGCTGCCTGATGCATGACATCTGTGTCCGTCGAGTTTCCTGCTGATGCACTGGCTGCTTGTGAATCTGTTGGCATCATTGGCGGACAAAGTGAAGTTCATTGGATGTGACCTTGCAGCTTTTGCTCGTTGGGCTGCTGCAATACTGAAAAATTTCCACTACATGTGTGTTCCTTCACCATCCATATTTACTCTATGGGTAGGCTATTCCAGCTGGAGCCTGGTATTGCTGACTAGTCTTTGTGTCCACACCTTGTGTTCGAAGCAAATATTCTTTCCCTTCCTGGATAAAACAGACCCCCTATCTCTGTCGCTCCCAAAATGTAAATCACGAAAATAGACCCCAGCTTTGAAGCAATGACAACGATGCGCACAAGAAGGTTTAGAGTTTGGCGTACCCATACAGCCAGCAGTTGTCACAAGAACAGAAGAGGCCGCAATTTTCGGTATTGGTGTTCATAGGAGAACTACCCGCGACTGATTTGTATGCTACACTGGCATCCTGAGCCATGAGAGATGTAGTTGCAACCGAGGAAGAGTTTCCGTCTTCGTTACTAGCTGAAAGAGCTGCAGGTACGACCGATCGGTACCCGCCATTGGTTTCGGGAGTTGGAAGGGCTACAATTGCAGGCGCTTGCGGTAATGGAACTGAATTGATAGTGGGTATACTGCTGTCACCCAAGTGATTCTGTGACCAACTTGGCGACAGGAATCGGGATTGAGGGTCTACAGCCTGGTTTGAAAGCTGGTGTACGTCGGGATCCGATACTATTGCGGGCGTGCCTGCCGATGTAGGGTCATGACAAGCGTCGTTGGCTACGACATGACCACTAGTGAAGGTTGGTGGACAGTGGAGAGTCGGTGGGAGTCCTGGAGGCAACCCCAATTCAAACTGAAGAAGAAAGTCCTGAAGGCCTTGGGAAATCGATCGAGCGTGAGCCTCGAATGAGCGAGCTTGAGAAACCAATGAGACAAGTCGGGCGTGAAGTTCCGGTAATGCATGAGGCTGAAGATGATTTGCTACTGTAGCGGCCCTATCCGCCCATCAAGAACTCGCAAATCCGAGGCCGAGAAAGTCTAAGCCTTTTGTCAACAACGATGAAGAGGTATAAGCGACAGAGGGGGAAAAGACACACAGGGAGACGGAATAGTGTGTCTGTCACTATGATTCCACAACCTCATGTATGTGAGTTTCCATGTCTCTTCAGCTCTCAGTGGACCAGTGATGGCAGATACACATCGGACTCCTCTTGCTGCGCGGAAAGTACCCAAATCAATGTTCTCACGTTCACGGTCGCCGCGACGTTCGTGCTTCTCAAAACAGTGCTCAAACTCAGTCAGCTATGTCAAAGCCCCCAAGCGAGGGAATTGGAACCGGTGGTATTAGAAAGCAAAACTTACCCGGCGTAGCTGAAGTACATCGCGACCATGCTCAGCCGCACAAAGTGGATATCTGCCTGGAGCTCGTTTATAGAACCAGCAACCAAAGTGGCTTGCTAGTTCTTGTGCTGATGTATGACCTCCCTTTTTGGCAGGCGGTTCTTCCGGCCCGTCATCCTCGTCATCGTCATCGTGATTGTTTTGTTCTGCATCCTCGTTTGAAACTAGTCTGCTTCCCGATCTCTTCCGCTTCTCGGAGCTCGGAATTTGCCTTTGAGTATTGGGTTGGGTAGAACCACCATCTTGTGGATTCTCGCTATCCCCACGCTCCCTAGGTTTTCGAGTCCTAAGGCCGCCCGCTGAGCAAAGTTGATACAGTTGGAAGACGAGCGGTCGGATGGACAACTTATATTCGTCCTCAAGCGGCGCTGCGCTGTCAGCTGGCCTTTTGAGCTCTGCTTGCGGCCCTTTTGGGGGGATCTGGCCTGGACTTTTGCCTGACCCAGAAGTCCTAGGCGAAGCCAATGAGCTCATGGAAGCCTTCAGTACATCAGTCTTGTTCATGCGTTGTATGTTGTTCCACGTCTCCTCTCTCGGGCTCTCTTGAAGCCAGCGTTGCATTGAGGTATATGGCCGGGACTGCTTCTGTGGTGTAGATTCCGGAGCATCTGATGCTGAAACTTCCTCCTTCCTTACGCCTTGTGTGGGATTGCCCCATTTCAAGGGCATTGTTTAGCCAAATCGTGCCGCAGGCGCTCTATGTCTAGGCCCTAGACCAACTCTATGGGCGGCAATTGCAATGAAAACAGTGGGGAGCCCAGCCGAGTATCTTGTCCACCAGCTGCGGGCAAACCCCAGAGCAACTTGGGTGGCCCCCAATGATATCTATACTATGAGTCTGATCGGTGAACTTATCCAGGATCCAAGGTATCAGTAAGGCCCAGAATGACCTGGTATTTCCTCTCACGTTCGATGGGCATGACTTCAGCAAGGCAGGTGCAATTTGTGTTGAGAATCCCATTATGAATGGTAGGAGGCGAGTGGAGCTAGCGAAATCGCCAAAACGCCAAGACCCGTCGCGCCCAGAAGTTGCCATTTTCGTCTGTTTCTCTAGCACGCTAGTATAACTGTGAAGGATGGCTTCGGCATCGACACCGCTGTTAGGTTCGACTTCAGAGGCCGCGCGTAGCAATCCATGAGATAACGGTTGCTTGATATACTTCTCATAAGCGGGACCGCGACAGGCTTCACCACCCGAAAGATCACTTATGCTCTACCCTTGCGTGAATTGGGCAATGGCGTACGTCTTGCTTCGAACATTCTTCAAACTGAATTGGCGAAATAGCAACTTGGCAAAGCCGTGATCGTCGGATCGCAATATCGCCAAATTGGCCAACTTCCCATCCATCCCATGGCCATGACATGTAGATTGGCGGTGTCGTTAGAATGTGTGGATGTGGCCGTGTATGATGACGGGTACAAGCCCAGCTTCCTCCAATTGATTGTAGATGTACACCTCACTCTTCGGAGTTTCTTTCAGATAGACCGACTTCGCCGTCACGGCATTGTAGATGCAGAACACCGTGCAACGTATTGGTAGTTGGCAAACACGTAAGGGACTCACGCACAATGTGGACATTATGGAGGTGTATCTGCCGCGATGGTCGAGGAGGGAGCAGTGTGTTAAGGCTCTCTAGGCTAAGGCGGGTACAGGAAATGTGGATATCGTGCGTCTACTGATTGATGCTGGCGCTGATGTTAATGCGAGGGGCGTAGGTGGTGAAGTACTTTCGCAGCCGTGAGAAACAGGGGTTATGAGGCAATTGAACTGGTCCTACTGGGTGCTAGGACGAGGGGGCTTCAATTGTCAAATATCTGCCGATATCCAAGAATGTGGCAGGAATCAATACGGCGACGGGGTATTCTGTCCCAAAAGATGTGTCGAACATCTCACCGCAAAGCTCGGCAATCACAGCCCCTGCCGATATATCTGCCATATATTCAGCATCCTCGCCCCTTGCCCAGACGTGAAGCCCGTGTAACATGCGTCAGTGGAATAGTCCATGTAGTTGTGAATTGGATCCGGTCCACTGTAGCCCTGTGGCCCGTAAGGATCGGGGCCTCCTCCGGTGCCGTCGTAGCCTGCGGGCACGCCGCTGTTGGGACAGGTGTCTTTGTTTGCTGGGCAGCCAGCTATATGAAGAAGATTATTAGCATGGTCCTTGGAAAAAAGTAGAGAGTGCCAAAGATCGCTAGAAGAAGGTTCCTGCGAACAGGCGCCATGCCGTCAACTGAGCAACAGACAGCTCGGCAGTGGCAGAGGCCAGCTGAGTATCACGTGAACAGTCTGTCTCGCTCGCACTTGTTGAGTCAAATCTCCAAGTACGACTCAGCGACCCTCCACAGGCGTGTCTCATCTGCCTTCTCGCTCTCATAATTCCTAAGAACCATGCACCTAAAACACAGCAGACTCACTTGTACTGGTCAACTCCTGCGGCGTATCTGCCACATAATCCCCATAGTCATACGGACTACACGTGTTGTCCTGAAAGGGATGAAGTAGTCCATTCCAATGCCCAATTTCATGCACCGCGGTCCCACCCTGATTGTATTGCTGGAAAGTCCCGCCCGGCATCGTTGAGCTCAGGATATTGCACCCGTCTAGCACATACACACTCTCTGACGTCTTGGGCGTGATTCCGGCTGACGGAAGAGAGCAGTAGCCCAGCAACACAGAACCGGCGGGCACACCAGGTGTGCCAGGTGCGGATTGGAGTTCGGACTGGAAGTAGACGTTCAGAGAGGAGTAGGAGCCTTGGCGCAGGGCAGTCTTCATGGCCAAGTCGTCCCCGTTGGAGGCCCAGGTGTTGTTGACTGTACGCGTGACGCCCATGTAGCGGTAGCCGATGCTGGCGTTGGTGTAGGCGACGGCGACGGTGTGGAATTGCGCGGTGATCATGGCGTCGGTGACGTAGCCCAAGGACGACGGAGAGGCGGATGCGGTGTTGGAGACGATGTGGAAATAGGTGTCGATCGTGTAGTATGGCTTTGTTGCTTGACGCGTAGAGTGCTGATGGTATCTACCATTGAGTTTTTCCAACGAAGAAGCATTCCAGAGGTCATTGTCGAGTGGCTCGGCCTGCTGAAGGTAGGCATGCGTGTCGCGAAGGTGGGTACTTGGGTTATCAACTGGACAGTAACGGTGGGGAGTAGTGGGTTTGGAGGACGCCGAAGACGCAAGTATCAAGGAGAGCAAGCACGGAAGTAAGCAATCTTGGACGGCTGGGTTGTAAAACATGTCGATGTCAAGGTCCTTGTCGATCTTAGTCTCCCGGCACTACCAAGTTGGTAAAAGTGCAAGTGTGCGACTGAAGTGTATTCTATGCTCAACCGAGAGTCAACAAAACCAATCAAGGGTAGGGCAAAGCCACAGAGCAAACCCTTCGGTGCAGGAAGAGATGAAAAGTTGAGCGCCTCTGTATTAGGAGAAGCACAAAGAAAAGGAGATTATGTTTGATCCAAGAACAGGAATCTAGATCTATAAAGTCTGGAGCAACCTGTTGTCATAAGCTTGGTCAAGGAATGTGACTCTCAGTGGAGCCTTATTTTCGCTTGCAGGAAATGTCTCATCCTGAAAGATTCCGAACAGGTGGGAAATTGTTTGACAAGCGCACATATCACAAAATTGCCATCACATATTGCAAAAGATAGTAGATAGCAGAAAATGGAGACATAAAATTCGTATCGCTCTTCCAAAGTCCTAGTGAACACCGAATCGCCAGATCTCGTCCCCTCCGTAACCTTTTATTAGGTTGCAAGTATATCGAAACATCAACCGGACCATCGATGGTTACGCACCGGTTCGGGCATCTCTGCCAGTCGTGATGCCTGTTGATGTCGCATCGTTATTGTTCCATGAAAGATAAGTATGATCTCCCAATTTTCTTAAATCGCGTTAGTGTTGAGATTTGCTCCAAGATGAGAGGAAATACATGCCTTGGTTTGACAAGATGTGCAACAGTGAATACAACACCCAAGACGATGCAAAGGCCACCAACCACGACATAGGCGATTCCTAGGAAGGGATTCTTGCCGCCCATGACAGTTCTTGTTGATATCAGAATAGACTTGGTGCCACCGTATACCTTGACAGGGAAATCTGTACTGGTTAGCAAAAGACATTAGGCAGACTCGGGGTAAAGTTACAGTCAGAGATCTCAATCCGATAGCTTCCTGCAGTCATGACGGTATCGTCATTCCTGAGCGCAAGTTTGCTAAACGTGGGCAGCCCAGCAGTCCTCATCCACACCTGAAACTCTTCGTATTGTGACAGATCAGGTATGGGATTTTGGTCGGTATAGCCATCAGGATACCTGTTGTACCAGTTCGGAGGCGGCATGACTTGCTGATTAGTGTACACAGTCTTACTGTACAGCTGCGCGTCACTGCTCCACGCAATACCTTTGCTAGTCATATTGTATGTTTTTGTACCGTCGACGGCCTGAGCGGAATTCAGAGCCACAGGGGATTTGATCGTGTCATTGAACAGAGAGTTGGCAATGAGGCCGCAAGGGTAATATGCCTTCCCATTAGGGGCCAACTTCAACGGATTGCAAGCACTAGAGGAGATGGTGCTGTTGCTTATGAACTTTCCGTTCAACTGGTCGGTATCCAAAGACTTGACATATCTGCGGTGGTTTTGGTAGAAATTGGTCAGGCGGTAGTAGAGGAGAACAGGTGGCCCAATGTCATTTGGAATGTCAAACAGCAAAGTGCAGACGGTAGTATCGTTTTGCTGGACTCCATAGGGAGGAATTTCGTTGCTTTTTCCAACCATCCATCTTGGCCTCGTAGCATTTGAGGATTTGAATAGTGATGAGTATTTGTCGCTGGGTATGTCTGTATAGTTGGCCTTCGCGATGGAACTGCAGTCGGTGTAATCAATGGAAAGCTCCTGAACCTGTAACGGAGCCTTAGCATTTGCAGTGCGATGCGGGTACCCAGACTCACCATAGCACTAGACCACAGCAGTAGCCCACCAATTGGCGCAAATATGATGCCAATGGCAAAGAAGATAGGGAGGACGGTTTTCGGGGTAAGGATAGGTCTATCGAGAATTAGCGATTCCTTAGCAGCCCATAATTTCACATTGGAGGAGCACTCACTGCCATGCTTTCAGTCTTTGTTGTCTGAAAGCGGTATCTACACACGAGCCACAATGTCAGATATTCTTTCTGCAAAGCAGTGCATGGCACAGAGATCTTGCGCACTGGCTGGTCTCCTGGTCTTCTGCTTCTTTTCTGAGGCGCCGTGAGGATCGTCATCCTCTATTGAGTCTGTCTGGACGACTTGAGTTTGCGACATGATGGTTGCGACCTGTTCAGGCAAGCATTCGGAGAGGTCGAGATAGTGGTAGTGCAGGATAGTTGTCAAACTTGTCAACTGTTGCCCACGCTGATGCGGCCGGAGGCTGCGGCCGGGTCCATTGCTGACCAATTTTGGGCAAGCGCCCATTTCGGTGATGGAAAAAGCCAAAAGCATTCTTGGCCCGCGCAACCTTTTCTTTCTCCCAACTCATTCACGGGCATGTTTTATTGTAGGAGTCAGAGACGCGACAACTGCCTATCTCTTTCTCCTCTGCTACGTGATCCAAGATCGACCATTGCACCGTAGCTGGAGCGCGCTATGATGTCCTGCATGCAGGCACTCCATAATGCTTTTGTTCCTTACCGACGGCTTGCTACAAATGTTTCAGCGCACAATAAGACGGTGATACACCTCGGTGGAGTGATAGCGAAGGGCCAATGCAAAAGGAAGTTAGTTTGTGATGAAGTCCTGCGATGGTGGGCCATATTTCGGACAAATCGACGTCAATACATGTCGAAGGACTTTCTTAGTATCATTCTCGTACAGGAGTTCTAATTCCTGTGGGTTTCCCTTCTAGATTTTTCTGGGACAGATCATGTCACTCGTCACTTGCTGACTTGATCCTTAAAACAATCACCAGTTCCTTCAAATACAAAGCCATCAGTTGGGAAGAAATTGTCGTCTATAGGAGCGCTACCCATTAATCTGCAAATACCCTGCTCTAATATTTTGTCGCTGCATCTCCAGGTTCCCATGTAGTCTCTTGCTTTGTCCCCGGAGGAAGCCAAGAGCTTGAAAAATTGTCTCCTGGAAATGCATACTGCTTTTCATCACCTTCTAAACCTCCTGATATGACGTGTCCATTCATTTGTTTCTCCTCTGGCTCCTTTACGGTAGGAAGCAGTGTAGCGCCGCTCCTGAAATGGTCTCTCTTGGCTCGCCGCTCTGCCGCGTCCTCCATGCTAGTTCTATCGTAGAGGTATAGTCCGACAAATGTGAGGCCGACTCCGAATGCTTGGAGCGGAGTCGTCGAACTGCGAAACCAGATTATCGCGACAATGATGACCCACACCCGCTTAATGAGGGAGGCCACAGAGTACGAGACTGGTGAGAGCATCGAAAGAAGTACAAACGCAAGGATATTCTGACCGAAATGGAATATGCCGTTGAAGACAAATTCCAAGGCAAGGCCACCGTGGTCAAGCGCACCCTTCTGGGTGGATATGGCGATGATCCCATCGTTCCAAACGTCTCCAAAGAGGTAGAAGCCCTCTGTCAGAAGCCATACAGGCGCTGTCAAAATGAACGCACCACCAGAACAATAGCACAATAGGTTAAGCTTGTCCAACTTTTGTCCACGAAAGCTTTGCCCTTCTGCCTCTGCTCTGGAAACCTCGTTGAAAAGCTTCTTGGAAAATATGTTCTGTGTCACAAAGACAATGGCCGCCACGAAAGCACAACTGATGCCCCAAAAGTTGGTGGAGAAATTTGTAGAGCAGGCAAGCATGACTCCAACGGTTAATGGTATGAGCGAAAGGTAGGTAGCTCTCGCATAACGGATCCGGAAGACGACTCGATATGCAAGTACGGTGAACAGCGGGGACAGTCCTTTTATCGTATGCACGAGTGAAACTGGTATCTTGGAAGTAGCATAGGAGCTCAAGAGATGGCCCAATAGTTGGAAGATCGCAAGCGGCATTGCTGTGTATAGTATTTGTACTGACGGCCGGAGAATGCCATTCTTCAGAGCCGGAATGGCTCTCTTCAGCGCAGGAAAGATGGATGCAAGATATGCCAGTATGAGGCACCACATGGAGACCGAGGCAAACTGCACTATCGTCAACGTGACGGGTTTCGGAAGCGCAGTCAATATGGATTTTGACGAGGTGTTGGTCAGAGCAGACGTCATATACCATGCAATACAAAGTGCCTGAGTGGAAGTCAGATCGCAGTCGTAGAGGTTATAGCTTGGGGAGACGTACGACCAGCCGGTATGAAACCGGTGCTTTCAATGCCTCTGCTAGTTCTTGCGCGTTTTCACTGACGCTGCCTCTGCGCTCACGCAAGTTCCTAATCGCATCACTCACACTCCTTCTGGGCCGATGGGTGTATGCTCCTGGGATGCGCCCGTTCTCTCGCACCATTGGACTTGACTTTCGTGTGGGCCATTTGTATCTGTCGGCGGTGGCTTGCGTCGGCGTTATCTCCACCGGGCTGGCTACCTGATGCAAGTGTCCATTTGCTCTTGCCTCATCTAAAGAAGGAAATCTTTCATATTCGCTTGCTGGGTGAGGTGCGGCAGAATGCGGCGAGGGTGATCTTTTGGTGTTCAATTGAGATCGTTCGTGGACGGTACCTTTGTTGGTATTCATATTTGTGAGAGGCAAAGGAGGAAGGGCAACTAGATCGTCTTAGCATATGGAATTGCTGGCATCGAGCATGCGACATACAGCCATGACTTCTACTTGCCGCAGGGCTTCCCTAGCCACCTAACCTCAGCTGTGGACTTGACGCCGGGTTATTGGTTCGACGGCTGGTACAGACGCTCATGGGGATATCTTGGTGCACAAAAGTCCAGCTGCACGAGGATATTGTGAGAGTCAAAAGTCTGGGGATATGCAGACTGCAATTGATCTCTCTCCATCATTGAGCGCTCAAGCTACGTATTCAAACTGCAAGTGATTCGCCCCAGGCCCAATTAGGAAAAGGGTCAAAAACGCTTGTCTCAAATATTTGTTCTTACGCAACATTAAGGAGTTGTAGATCACGTACGGTTAGTGGGAGATGCACGCGCTCAACCATGCGCCGTGCGGTTCTCTTGTGCTTCTTCTGCGCCATTCGCTTGAGCTCCGCGTTTGTGGGCGACACGAATATTGTCCAGTTTCCCATGCACGGTCAGGTGGACGAGGATGTTGACAGAACTGTCCCAACTTTCTCAAATGAATGGGATGTACTGGGCCCTTTCAAAATTGGCACAAGAGGTATTCACGAATGGAGCAGGTCATAAGGAGCGCCATGGTTGACTGTGGCACCTAGAGGCCGTATGGGGTGCTGATCCCTTGGAGGCTATCGGCGGCTTCCACAACCTCCACTTCAACGAAAAGAATACCTTCAGGAGTCCTCTAAGCATTAATGGCACGGTCTCGTGGCAGAAAGTGGCTTCGAAATCCACCAAAACTCATGCTTCATCTTCCGCCGAGTTGACCGTCGACTTTCCAGAAGTGGATTGGACTACCCTTCGCTCAGTATACGGTTGGGCTGCACTGCAGTATCAGGGATGGATTCGAGGTCACCTCGAAGTCAGAGGCGCCTCGCTGCGTAGAGTGGTGCTGTTTACCGATAACATACTCGAAATGTGGGTGAATGACCATCATATCTTTGGTGGAGACTTCTATACCTTCAGACGCGCCCCTCTAGTCGTCACATTGAGTCCGGGAAGGAATGTAGTTGAAATTCGACTGATTCGAGAAATACGCTCCATGGGAGGTGTAGATGCAACTATGACAGTCGTTCTGGAAGCTCAGATTGCCAATAACGCATTGCATTTCCTCGAGGAAGCTGCGATACTACCTGATTTAGTTGATGGAAAGCTCCCAAGCCGCTTCGCAAGTGTTACCGTTCGCAACGAAGGAGATGATTGGATGGAGCTATGTGACTGCGAGTTGAATCAGGTACCAATATGCCCTATCTCTCCAAGTTTGATTCGATACCTGAAACATGGACAGGCAGTTCAAGCTGGTGTTGAGACAGCAACGGGTGGGCGCATTCGAATAGCGCCAGGTCAATCCAGACCGATCGGCTTCCGTATTGAATCGGTCGACAGCGAATCCAATAGATTTACAAAGTCATTCAGCTTCAGAAAGGCCGGGGCAGATTCTGATTGTGAGATAAAAGTGCTCAATCTCAAATTGGTGCGGAGATCCAGAAGTGAGCCCCATAAGCTGACATTCCTGCATCCCAGCGGTGTGGTGTCATACGCCATTGTGATGCTACCTTCTGGTTTTGGTACCGGAAATAGCTCTGAGACCTATCTCCCTGTCCTGTTGAATCTCCATGGCGCCGGACTGGAGGCTGATAGCCACCAAGTAAGGCATATGTTGGACTCAGTCCGCGATATTCATGCCTGGACTCTGTTTCCCACCGGCATGAGCCCTTGGAGTGGCGATGATTGGCACACATGGGGATTCGCGGATGTTAGAGCCGCGATTTTGGCCATATCAGACTGGATAGGCGCTATGAATTGGGAAGGGCCAGGTGTTCTTACAGACAGGTGGCTCCTCTCCGGGCATTCCAACGGCGGCCAAGGCGTCTGGTATATTCTGAGTCATCAACCAGATCATGTTCTAGCTGCTGCTGCTGCTTCTGGGTATCTTTCAATACAGACTTATGTACCCTACTCGATGTGGAGGCAAGCTCCACCACTGCTGACCGCCGTTTTACATCAAGCAATGGCGAGCTTTCGCCATGAGCTTCTGACTGAAAACATGGCAAGTACGCCAACCATATTGCAACACGGAAGCGACGATGACAATGTTCCGCCGTATCATTCGCGACTGATGAATAGCCTGCTGCGCGAGATTGACGCTGATGTCAATTACGTTGAGCTCCCAAACAAGGGACATTGGTTTGAGGGCGCCATGGCGACAAGAGCGCTTCAGGCGTTCTATCATCAATACCTTCCGATGATTGCTGATGCGAATCTACCACCCCTGACGTTTTCCGCCGTTTTCCCCTCTACCGACGATATGGGTTCACGTTGGGGCATTGTTGTGGATCAAGTAGAATCACCTGATCTCTTCGGTAGAATCGACGTTGCAAGGAGCGGAGGCAATTGGCGGCTGTCAACCACAAACATCCATCGACTTCACTTCGATTTCGCAAGTAGCCATATTGAGCCACCTAATACCATTATCCTAGATGGAAACGAGGTAGAGTGGGCTGAAAAAGGCGACCTAATTGGCGCCACCTCTTTTGTGAGGTCGGGAGACGGCTCATGGAGGCGCCAGACCGCCGAGAAATGGAGGACCTTGCCGCAACGGTTCGGTCGCCAGAGAGGTGCTTTGGATGCCATAATGAGAACGGTTGGAACCTTCAAGGTGGTGATGAGCTCTGAAAGGACCCTTGATGCTGCACTCCAGATTTCGCGCAACCTCTATCAGTACTATGGCGCGGATTCTAGCATCATCAGTCACTCGAGCAGAGAGGTTGCTCAGGTTGGGAATCTCATCACCTTGGCAGTTGGCACAGATCTCCCTCCCGGAGAGCTTGAATCCTTTCCGCTCAGAATCTCGCCAACAGGAATTGAAGTCCGGAGGTCTAATCACTCGCGCACCAAGATCGTTCCCATGGAGACTGGACTTGGCGCAGTTTTCCTACGACCACTTGGGAATGAGCGGCTTGAGTTGGTGGTCTGGGGTGCTGATGAAAGTGGATTGAGGAAAGCTGCCAGACTTGTCCCAACTCTAACCGGTGTCGGACAGGCAGATTTCATCATTCTTAGCAAAAAGGCCGCATGGCAGGGCCACGCTGGTGCTATAGCAATGGGATTCTTCGACTTTGAGTGGCAGATCTCGGAAGGCTCGTACATATCATGATGGAAGTAACCGCCTCGTAACCGCCTAGAGTGTGTGCCATGTCAAGACGCACTCACAGCGAAGACGACTTCACCAGACAGAGATACAGCAACAGGGTGAATACCTTTATCGTCCTGCAAAAGATGGCGCTATGATGATATGCCCGCCCTTACAGTTGGGGGTGCTTGAACACCGAAAGAATACCGTGAACTTTGCAAAGAACTGGCGCCCACACTGCTTAAGCTGGCTATGGGCACCGTCACTCTCTGCTTATCGTGACATATTCCTTCAGCTCGTGCCCAAAGGCTACGCCTTCTTTTCAAAGCCCAAACTCGCTCCTTGGATCTGTCGGATCTGCCCCCTCAGCTATAACTATCACCAGTCGTCGCTCCTTCATCCAGTGTTTAGCAAGTGCCCTCGGCCCAGCTAAGGAAGCCGCACCCTCAGTTTTCTGCAAAACAAATGGTGAGAAACTCTTCCTCCTTGTCTGCACCTCGTCATCCATTCGTCTCAGCCATCAACCTTGCTTCCCGCCATCAACCTTTTGCAATCTCTTCAAACATTTGCCTTGGTTGCCACGTGCATCCATAGGGTATTAGGCATTGTTTGTCTCTCAACCCTACATCTTCAGCTTCACACATCACTTCCTTCGCACGAAGGCCCATCACTTCAGATAACTGCGGTCATTGCCAACAAAATGTCGTCCTTTGCCTCTACCGGCTCGCCAAAGCTAGGTCGAAAGGCGTCTTCTAGGTTCGACGTGCTCGCTCATAATGAAGACCGCGAACTTCCCACGACCAATGAAGCCGCTGTGAGACTGAACACACCTAATCGCCAAGCTCGCCGTGCTACCAGATATGATGGCTACTGACAATCTTTCTAGGCTCCGGCATTTGCCCAATCTTTCTCCTCCAAAACGACCCCTAGCCCTTTGCAATCAACTAAGCTTGCTAATTTACAAGCCAAGATGCAGGACAAGGTATGTAAAAAGTATAACCATTGCTTTATGTGCAGAGCACAGTCTTAGCCCCTTCATGGACTAATGCGTGCAGAAGCCTAAGGTGTCAACCTCGGAAGAATCAAAGGATGAGTCTTTCAAGATGAACGAGATTCTCGCTCGCCTGCGCCTCAACGAGTCCAAGTCCACGGCTAAACCAAATCCTCCGGCGGAGCCCAAAAAGGAACCAAAGAGGGTCAACAAGCTACTGACCAATCTCAATGGCCAAAGCCAAGCGTTGAGCAAACAACGTATCGATCTCATAGATGAGTCCGATTCTGATGGTCCAAAATACGAAGAACGTTCCTCAGGCTCTGGCCTTTACAAACCAGCTACAGAGTCTTTCGACATGATCTCCTCCGAAGACCACAATGAGGCAGGAACATCTCAGTTGGAAGATTTATCAGAGATTCTTCGCGTCAAACAAGAACTCGCAGCTGCCAAGTCTATGATTTCCCGCCAGGAGCAAGAACTTGCAGAGACTCGGAAGCTGAAGCATACAATGGACCAAGCCATGGGACCACCGTCTGAAGCTGATTTTGCAAATCATACCGATATCACCGAGCAGACCATCAGCCACCTGCAGAGTGCTTTCAATGCCTCTGCTAGACCATTCACTTGCCGAACTGACTTCTGGGCCGCACAAGAGGATTCTCGCTCTGACAACTCTGATGGACTGTCTGCTAGAAGCTACAATCGAGGTCGTAGTATCTGGAACAATTCTGCTCAACCTGTGTTCCCAAGTGGACTCAACACTGCAGCCCAGACATCTCTACTCAACGACCCTCGTGGTGGTTTGGGGCCTGAGTGGAACACTGGCTATAGTAACCAGGGGTTTGATAATCCGAACTCTCTCGGTGTGAACCAGCGTATGATACCTGGCTCAGCTGCATCTTCGTGTGGGTTCGATGGTAGATATGGCATTGATCGCATTCCAGTGCCTGGTCAAAACATTGGCCTGAGACGTACGATGAGCCAATTCAATCGTGCAGGGCCAAATTTCGGCAACCGCCCGACTTCCTATGGAAGCTATCCAACCCCCCTTACCAATCCGCATACAGCTTCCATTGCGCCAATAGGTATTCCCGCCCCAGTGGGGTATCGGACTCGTCCGATCCGCTCGCCATTATCTCCAACAATATCTGATTTCACATCTGGGTCCCTGTCTGCTTTAGACAGTCCGTGGTCATCAGTGGGTCTTCCTCTTGCCTGAAGGTAACTTTTGCTGACAGCCTCAGATGAATGCTGGAAGCAGTCAGACCTACGTTGCGCCTCTCGAGCCAATGAACTATCGCCGTCTTCTTGACAAAACTGCGTCCTGCGATTGGAAATATATTGTGGACAAAATCGTCTGTAACAATGACCAACAGGCTTCCATCTTTCTGCAGCAGAAGTTGAAAGTCGGCACAGCCGAGCAGAAGTTCGAAATTGTCGAAGCCATTGTCAACCAGGCATATCCGCTTATGATCAATCGCTTTGGCAATTTTCTGGTCCAACGCTGCTTCGAACACGGCACTCCTGAGCAAGTCGTAGCAATTGCCAATGCCATTCATGGTAACGCTCTCTCCCTCAGCCTGGATCCATTCGGATGCCATGTGATCCAGAAGGCCTTTGATTCCGTGCCTGAACAACATAAGGCAGACATGGTTCGTGAATTGCTCCGCCGCATTCCTGATACCGTCATTCATCGACATGCTTGCCATGTCTGGCAGAAATTGTTCGAGTTGCGCTGGACCGGCGAACCACCACAAATCATGCTCAAGGTCAACGAAGCTCTTCGCGGCATGTGGCACGAAGTCGCTCTTGGAGAGACTGGCAGTTTGGTGGTCCAGAACATCTTCGAAAATTGTGTTGAAGAAGAAAAAGTATGTGTCATATTTGCGGATCTCTTGCTGTTAATGCTCTAGGACTAACAATATTCCAGCGCCCCGCCATTGAAGAAGTCATCACAAACATCGACCTCATTGCCCACGGACAGTTCGGAAACTGGTGTATCCAGCATCTCTGCGAGCACGGCTCCCCTCCAGACAAGCGCCGAGTCGTCAACCACATCCTTTGCAATGCCTACAGCTACAGCATCGGTCAATTTGCCTCCAAGGTTGTAGAGAAGTGCCTGAAGATTGGCGGTGCTGATTTCCTCGAGCGCTACCTTAGCGTCATCACCACTGCACGTCCAGATCGTCCTCGCATTCCGCTGGTTGATATTTCCGGTGACCAGTACGGCAACTATCTGATACAATGGATTTTGATGAATACCCACCATCATCAACGGGAGCAGGTTGCAGTCCACATCCGCAAGCATATGGTCTCCCTGCGTGGCTCGAAATTCGGATCTCGAGTCGCCATGCTTTGCTGCAACCCGGCCTCTGTGACTCGCCCCGGACCTAATGTCATCATCAACCCCTTTGGTGCTCCTGGCCAGCCTCGTGGTTGGGGTCGCTTTCGCCAATAAACGACACTGGGCAATGGCGAATGAGCGCGCAAGAGGTTTGGCAATAACGAAATTCAACTGACGCCACGGCCTCCGCAATCATTACGTCTAGTCCTCCTCCCGCTGTAACTGTGCCTGGAAGCTTTTCGGTTTTTATTCTAGCAACCATTTCATTCACTTACCTTGTCATATCATGCGGAGATCAAGGTATTCTACCGTCTGTCAACCCGGGGAAGTTTATCTTCCTTCGTGCTTGGAATACTTTGACCGAGCGAGTAGGCAAACATTCTCCCTGTGCCATTGCCAGCCCTTTTCTTGGCTTGCAGAACCTTGGCTTCATCTTCCTGCATTTTAAGGTGATTCATTAGCGCCTTCCTCCGCATGTATTTTCATATCACCCGAATTGTCTTATTTGCATGTACCTAGGGGGGGTCAGCCAAGTTTGGGAGAGGAACTTGGGCATTACGAAACGCATGGTCTTAAGGAAGGAGGACGGCTTTTTCTCTTTCCAAAAGCATGCCATCAGTGATTGTGTCACCCCTGGACAAGTCATGTACTTTGATGAGCGAATCAATACTTCATGTGCATCTTAGCTAACGCAATGACATTCGTTGAACCTGAAGGCGAGCTCGTAAATGCGTGATCTCCCTTTCCAAGACGATAGTATCCCATTTTTAGAGTCAATGAATGCGGAAAATTAGGTTCCAGAGGGCAAAAATCCTGCAGCGAGAGCTCTCAGAGGTGTCATCAAAAGTCGTGAACGCCGCAGCCATGCCCGTAGAATTTCCGATCCTGACCTTGATGAACTCACTTCCTGGTGTCACGTCGCATGCGCAACAGGAGCATCTCCACCCTGAGCCACCTGGCCAGCAGCACCCTCTTCTGCAAGCTCCTGCCAGCTAGGTGTGGTTGTCTCAACCGGTACCGGCGTCAAATCACTTGGGTCTCCCACCCCCTTCTTCAATGGCCCAAGCAGTCCTCCAAATAGCGGTTTCTCTGACGCTGACGTTTCTTGGCCTTCTGGTGGTGCCTCCTCCGGTTGTGCTGTCGCAGCGGCAGTCTCCCAGGGTTTCTTGCGCGCGGGGACGGTGTTTGGAGCAGAGAGCTCGGTGCCGAGGACGATGTTGGGGATGGTTTCGATGCCCGGGATGGGCTGGTTGCGTGTGATGAGGTCGACGATGTGGGTGAAGGTTGTGGGGTATTTGGGTTCGGGGGTAGGGGGGTCGGATGGCAGCGGGGTGGTTGATTGGGTTGGTGGAGGTGGGGGGGGTGGGAGTTGAGAGAGCGTGCTATCGGTGTCGCTGATAGATGAAGAGGGCGTCTCGGCGCTTGGTTGTTGGTCTCGTAATCGCAGCCATGATTTATAGCTGGCCGGGTCAATGGGAGAGGGAAGGTTGTTGTGTCTATTTGGTTGTATAACTCGCGGTCTCAGCTTAGAAGCTCATGGTGGTGGGTGATTGAGTTATGGGGTGATATGACGTGTGTGAATCTGACCTTGAGAAGTAGAAGCACTGTGCCTTCAGCACCAGGTCTGCATTTTGTTCGACTTCTTCTGGAGAAGTGGGCGTTTCTGGATGGCCTAAGATGGCAGAGAGGCCGGATTGGAATTCCGCGTCTTGGTGGAATGGGTAGGTAGAGAGGGTGTGGAAGAGCTCCTCGTGGGCGGGGTCGGTCGCTAGCGGTGGGTTGCTTGTTGGCGGTCTCGCGCTCCGGAACGGCTCTGCTAGGGGATTGAGAGTCGACGGGCTCGAGGAAGCTTCCATGGGATTCGCGTAGTGTGCGTCCTCACAAGTCGTACTTCCTACGACTTGGCTTGAGGAGAGGTTTGTGACTTCACGCCATTGCCCAATGCCGTAATATGTTGTGGTTCTCCATTGCGAAAAGGCGTGCCAAGGAAGCGGGGAAATTGAAGGCGTTACATCAGTGGTCGGATACGCTTCATGAAGATCGGACCACCTTTCTTTGCTGACCAGCGGGATTCTCAATAGAAATCCGACCAGATACCGTCACTTGAAGAGCAGTGTACAAAGCAGCTGGGAATCATCTACTCGGGTGAAGAGGTTCCCCGAGATTGCACGAAGGTTTTGGCTAATTAGGCCTAATGCCTTGCAAGATGTACCTCGAGGCCGCGGGCTTTGGCACCAAGGCTGCGGTCACAAGTCTGGGACCGTGACATTGTCGGCTTGTGCCCTAACTTCTATCTCTTCTGCACTTGGCCCATCCTAGCAAGAGCTACAACCCGCTTCTGTGTTTGGCCTGTCCTAGCAGAATCACTGCCCTCTTCACCGCCGTCGGTTGCAAACGCCACTACCTCAATAGAGCAATTTTCTCCCCCGCTGGTTTCACACTTGCATCGTAGGTCTGGTAGCTAGTGTAGTCATTGGAGAAGACGATGCGTATCGGCCAGCACCATCACGGGCAAGCTGTGTTACGGCCGCGGTTCGACCCATATATCTCATACACATTCACAGGCAAGTGTTGCGGCAACGGTTTGACTGTTTTTATACTCCGATAAAAGCTGGCCTCAAAAAGGCACAATACTTAAATCCGGCCGGACTTGAGCGTAGTTTACTACATATACTGTGCTGCTGGAACCACGCCACAACAAGCTGGACCTTACAGACGTACATCTCCTAGGGGTGTGCCTCCCAGATGTGTAGCCACGGCGGCGTATACCTCGTAGACGTGTATCTTACATACGTATACAAGCGTGCACCTCGCACAGAAGCGTGTACATACGGGCGTGCATCTCATAGGCGTGTCTCATGGGTGTGTATCTCACGGGCGTGCATCTCGCGGGCGTGTATCTCATAGGCGTGCATCTCATGGGCATGCATCTCATGGGCATGCATCTCATGGGCGCGCATCTCACGGGCGTGCACCTCATGGGCGTGTACCTCACGGGGTGAAACCTCATGGGCGTGCACCTTATAGGCGTGTACCTCATGCGTGAATCTCATGTATCTCATAGGTGTGTACCTCATTGGCGTGTATCTCAAAGGCGTGCATCTCACAGGCGTGCACCTCATGGGCGTGTGTCTCATGGGTGTGTACCTCATAGCGTGTACCTCATAGGTGCGTACCTCACAGGCGTGCACCTCATAGACGTGCATCTCATAGACGTATATCTCATAGGCGTGCACCTAGGTGGCAATCGCACACTTAGGTGGCAGGCGTTCACCTAGGTAACAGGAGTTCACCTAAGTGGCAGGCGTTCACCTAAAGGGCAAGCATGCACCTTAATAGTAGGCGTTCATCTAGATGGTAAGCGCACACCTAGATAGTAGGCGCTCACCTAAGTGGCAGGCGTGCATCTAGGTGGCAGGCGCACACCTAGATAGTAGGCTCACCTCAGTGGCAGGCGTATATCTAGATAGCAGGCGCTCATGTTTAATGTGTGTCTCAGCAGTAAGGCGAGAGTGCTTTATGTGCATCTCGAGCAGGCTCGAATTGATGCGCACGGCGAATGTCGAAAGAGAAACGTGGAATCAAGATAGGACCTGGCCATAGTCTTATAGACCGACCGCACTGGCGTTCTCGGCGAAATTGGGCGTTTTGCGACGGGGCGTCGTCCGGACTTGCTGAACTGTCCCATTGCATCCTGACCTGCCTCGCCGCAACGCGATTCGCCGTCACCCTCACCATGCATTGACGAGCAGTGTCGAAAGGGATCAATCTTGCAATTGGGTGGAAGTTTGGATTGGAGACCTTGACTACCTCGTTTCAGCGACTCGGAGGAATGAACATAGCTTCTGATAAGGAATTTCGACGACCATTGGACGTAACTCTTCTTCGGCTAGCTCGTCGAAGCACCTTGTAGGGGCAAAATCGTGGAGCTGAACACGAAGGCTGTGTCTGGGATTGTGAGAGTTAGGCAAACTTCTCAGTCCCGGCCATATCTCTAAATGGATAGGTTATTGTAAAGAAAGCGGAGAGAGATGGGGTGGTGAATTCCGGCTCTGAATCCCTGAGGCGTTGTTAGGGCCAGAGACAGTCGCCAAATCGATATGTAGAGTAGCCTAGCGAATTAAGCTTAAACAACAATCTGCGAATATACGACAAATTTGTAGCAGCTTATGCGCTGACAATTGGTTTTGAGGCATTTCTGCGTATCTATGCATCATAATTGGGCATGTAGGCGAAGTTTGCATACGTGCCTGACTAGTGGTGCGCCGGATTTCGGCCCTGGGAACTGGGATAATAAACCAGCAAATGAGATCCGTGACCCGCAGCCTTAGGGGGAGACATGACTATGTCATCGCTGATTATGTAACTAACATCCGTCACCACCCAGCGCACTGAGGAGGAGGTCAAGGTAGGAAAAGTAAAGAATTTAAAAGGTCCAGTACGTTCCGTAGAAGTTTGTATGCATCTTCCTTCCCAAGCAAGCCAACTGCACCTTCCCCCCCCAAAAAAACTCCAGACCAGGAAACCGCCTCCCACGATAGACACACGCACCATGTCCTCAGAAATCTCAACCGATGCCCTCCTCGCTCGCAACAAATCTTACCTCCCATCACACCAACCATTCCCAACAATCGCCGAGCTCGCACCCCTTGGTAAGCTCCCGTACATGTTGGTAGTCACTTGCGCCGATGGAAGATGTATCCCCGAGAACTTTCTCGGCATCAACCCAGGCGAGGTCATCGTGATCCGAAATGCGGGTGGGAACTTGCAAATGGCCCTTCCTAACGTCCTTGCTCTCGATACACTCCTCAGCTTCCATGAGATTATGGTAATTAAGCACACGGACTGCGGGAGTCTCGTATACACGAATGAGGGGATCAAGGGCGTGTTGACGGAGAGGGCGCCAGGAAAGAAGGATGAGATTGAGAACATGGAAATGGGCAGTATTGCCGGAAAGACGTTGGAGCAGGGCCTGAAAGAGCAGATTGGGGCAGTGAAAGCGAATAAACTGGTGAGGGAGGATCTGAAGCCGAGCATCAGGGGGTTCATTTATGATCTGATCAGTGGAGATTTGAAGGAGGTCGAGGTGTGAGGTGCAAGATGAGAAGTAGCCGGAGGACGTCGGTAAAGTAGTATTGTAGCAAGTCACCATATATTTCTTCGGGGAGCGAGGCACAGGCATCAGGCTCTTGCATTCATCGTGCCTTTTATGCGGTCACACGCCGTAGAAGCAGTCCAGGGCAAGGTGTCACAGGTCTTTCTCTAAGCAGGCGCAACAAGGGACTGGAGGTTGGCAGCAGGTAGTCGTGGAAGGCGGCAGGTAGTCGTGGGAGGGAGCAGGTAGTCTTGGGAGGGAGTAGGTAGTCGTGGGAGGTAACAGGTAGTTATGGGAGGTAGGAATGTGAAGCTTTCTTCCGGCCCGAGTACATCAGTTGTAGCCACTCGCCAGCATGGCAGGGGGTGGCAAACCCCTGAAAAACGTCAGCATTCTACGGCGGCGGATAGGGACCTTTAAACTCTTAGCGCCAAAACTCGTATTTTGCAAGTCAAATCTCAACAAATCGACCACCGTTTGTAAGGTGGGGGATCTGGAGGTCTCTGCAAAGCCTTTTTGGATTTGGA
>Ga0335072_10002338_pt1 | contig 29535 bp, 27 predicted proteins | sample Lox_Sample_21_FD_206725 | JGI IMG/M metagenome (GOLD analysis project Ga0335072, IMG submission 206725) | Soil microbial communities from Loxahatchee National Wildlife Refuge, Florida, United States - Lox_Sample_2.1 | ecosystem: Environmental > Terrestrial > Soil > Wetlands | place: USA... | reverse complement strand
GCAAGCCAACCGGGCGCCCGAGCCGATCCTCGGGCTCGGCGCGATAGCCAGGCAGGAATGCGCCGTTGTAATGGCTGCGTTCGATGAAGGAGTGCACGGTGTCGCCGTAGGCGGCGATGGTCGCGACCCTGACGGTGCCGCTGTTGTCCTTCATTTCGAAGGGCTCGCGCACGCTGCGGGCGCCGCGCTTTGTGGTTTCTTTCCAGGCCTGGCGGGCGTCGTCGACCCAGAGGGCCACGTCGTGTACGCCGTCACCGTGGACGCGCACATGCTCGGCGATATCTCCATCGGGGCGCAACGGCGTGGTGAGAACGAATCGCACCTTGCCCTGCTCGAGAACGTACGAGGCGCGGTCGCGGATGCCCGTTTCCGGACCCGCATAAGCGACCAGCTTCATGCCAAACGCCAGGCGATAAAAGTAGGCGGACTGGCGGGCATTGCCCACCCAAAACTCGACGTGATCGGTCCCGTTGAGAGGCAGAAAATCTTTTTGTGTCGCGACATCCGACTGCAACGCAGTGGCCATAGGCAAAACAACTCCTGGGGTACAGTGCCGGGCTTCGAAGTGCAGCTTTGGAGCCGCGGCGAGCTTTACGATATACCCAGGCGGAGACGATTGGCCAGTGACGAAAACCGCGAAATGGCAGGCAACCCCGGGCACGAAAGCAGTAACGCCCGGTCCCTCGCAGGGAGAGCGTTTGGCAGCGTCCGTAGTAACCTGATCGCGCAGGGGCCATCCTCTCGTTATGCATGACCTTTGGCACCATCTCGCGCCTTTTGTCGGGGCTTTCCACTCCTTCGTTGCGCTGATCATCGGTGCCGTCATCGTTGCGGTTCGCAAATACGCGCAACGCCTGCGCGAGAACCGGGCGGCCATGTGGCCCAGCGCCGACGGCCAGGTACAAACCGCGACGGTGAAGAAATCGCAATACGGTTCCTGGGTTGAGGTTTCCTACCGCTACTATGCGCGGCAGGAATATCGCTATGGCAAATACCGGCGCCACTTCGCACGGAAGGCCACGGCCCAGGCCTTTGCCGACGCCATCCGCGGCCGCAGCCTGCAGGTGCGTTTCCGCGAAGACAATCCCAACGAATCCGTGGTTCTGGAGCAGGATCTGCAAATGACCGGGGTGCTGCAGATGGGCTGAAGGCAGCCCGCGGAATCATCTCCGAATCCGAGTTTTCAGATGCCAAAGAAAGCCGCACAACCCGCAAGGAAAAGCCGTCGGAACCAGGAGACGCCGGCCGGCCTGGTCGACGAACAGCTGGCGCGTTATCGCGCCATGCGCGACTTTGCCATGACCGCCGAGCCGAGCGGCGAATCGGGCAGCAGGATCAAGAAGAAGGGCGGCGAAGGCCTTCCTTTCGTCATTCAAAAGCACGCTGCCACGCGCCTGCATTACGACTTCCGTCTGGGATGGAAAGGGGTGCTGAAGAGCTGGGCGGTCACGAAGGGCCCCAGCTACGTGGTCGGCGATAAGCGGCTTGCCGTGGAAGTCGAAGACCACCCTATGGAGTATGGCGGTTTCGAGGGCACGATTCCGAAGGGACAGTACGGCGGCGGCACCGTGATGGTCTGGGACACCGGAACGTGGGAACCGGTGACGGACGTGGATGAGGGTTTCAGGAAAGGCCAGCTGAAATTCATCCTTCACGGCAAGAAGCTGCAGGGTCAGTGGGCGCTGATCCGGATGAAGGGCAACCGCTATGGTGACAAGGGCAAGAACAACTGGCTGCTGATCAAGGACCACGATGATTACGAGCGCACGCCCGATGATCCGGCCATCACCGACGAAGCGCCCAACAGCGCCGTCACCGGCCGCAGCATGGAGCAGATCGCGGACGCCGGCGATCATGTGTGGAACTCGCACGTCCCGGAGAAAAAGGCGCCCGCGAATCGCTCGCTTTTGACGCGGCGCGACAAAGCCGAACAGCCGGCGCCGGGGCTGGTCAGGAATCCTGAGACGAAGGCGAAGGCACGGTCGGCACCGGATCGAGAATCTCTGCTGCAGGATGCGCCCCACGAGAAGATGCCCGGTTTTCTCCCGCCGGAGCTGGCCTCGTCGGTCGACGAGCCGCCCGAGGGGGAAGACTGGCTGCATGAACTGAAGCTCGACGGATACCGCATCCAGATTCACCTCGACGAAAAGGACGGCAAGCGCCGCGCGCGGTTGTTCACCCGCAAAGGCCTGGACTGGACGCATCGCATGCGCGACCTGGCGGAGACCGCGGCGGAACTGCCGGTGCACGCCGCGATCGTCGATGGCGAGGTGGTGGTGCTGAACGAAAACGGACTGACCAGCTTCGCCGATCTGCAGGCCGCGTTCGACGAGGGCGCAGCCCATCCGCTCACGTATTTCGCGTTTGACCTGCTGCATCTCGACGGACACAACCTCAGGAATCTTCCGCTCGAGCGCCGCAAGACCATCCTCGAGGGAGTGATCCAGGAACATGGCGAGGACGGACTGCGCTACAGCGGGCATATCCGCGGCAACGGCGGCGAGATGTTTCGTCATGCCTGCCAGATGGGAACTGAAGGCATCGTCTCGAAGCTGGCGACATCGACCTGGCGCGGAGATCGCTCGCGCCTGTGGCTCAAGTCGAAATGCGTGCTGCAGCAGGAATTTGTTGTGGGGGGATTTGCACCGCTTTCCACGGGCAGTCACGGCGTGGGGTCGCTGCTGCTCGGTTATTACAAAGACGGTGAGCTGATCTACGCGGGGCGCACCGGCACGGGCTTCAACCAAAAGACCCACAAGCTACTGCGCGATCATCTCGATACGCTGCGGCTGGCGAAGTCTCCCTTTGAGAGCACGCCGAACGAGGCGAAGAAAGACGCCGTCTGGGTAAAGCCAACGCTGGTGGTGGAAGTGCGCTTCGCCAACTGGACCAGCGATAACCTTGTCCGGCAGGCGGCCTTTCTCGGAGTCCGCGAAGACAAGGACCCCAGAGAAGTGGTGCGCGAAACGGCAGGTCATGTGCCCAAATCGGCGCGAGAGCGCCACGCAGAAACCGGAGCTGCGGCAAAGCCGGCGCGTCAGGCAAGCGCCAGGAGCGCTCATCACGGCGCGCCGGCCACCACGGCCGCAAAAATCGAACCTCCGGCATCCCACAAGCCGCGCGATCGCGCCCAGGTGGCAGGCATCTCGGTCAGCCATCCCGACAAGATCCTCGATGCGCAGTCGCACCTGAAAAAGCTCCAGCTCGTGGAGTATTACGACGCCATCGCGGACCACCTGCTGCCGCACATCGCGGATCGGCCGCTCAGCATCGTGCGGTGTCCGGAGGGCAGTGACAAGCCCTGCTTCTTCCAGAAGCAGATCGGGAAAGGCATGCCGGCAGGTGTCGACAGCGTGCCGGTGATGGTGAAAAAGGGCGGCAAGCCGCAACGGGAAGAGTACGTCACCGTTTCCAAACGCGAAGGCCTCGTCGGTCTCGGGCAGATGGGCGTGATGGAACTGCACCCGTGGGGATCGAGCAACCAGACGCTGGAGCAGCCCGATCGCATCATCATCGATCTCGATCCCGACCCGGAACTCCCCTGGAAGCGGCTGGTCGAAAGCGCCGTCGAAGTGCGCGACCTGATGAAGCACCTCGGCCTTGAAACCTTCGTCAAATCGACAGGCGGCAAGGGCATTCACGTGGTCGCACCCATTGAACCGAAGCGCGAATGGGCGGAGGTAAAAGAATTCGCCTACCACTTCGTGCTCATGATGGAGCGCGCCAACGCCCAGCTCTACCTGACCAAAATGACAAAGTCCGCGCGCACCGGCCGGATCTTCCTTGACTATCTCCGCAATGAGCGCGGAGCCACGGCGGTGGCGCCATATTCGCCACGCGCGCGGGCCGGGGTTCGGGTCGCGATGCCGCTGACCTGGGCCGAGCTGGAGCGCACGGATCCGAAGCAGTTCGCGGTGGTCAATTTCGAGGAGTGGAAGGGCCGGCTGAAGCGCGATCCGTGGCGCACCATGAACCAGGTGAAGCAGCAGATCAGCGATCGTGCCCTGGCCGCGGTCGCGGAGATGGCGGGCGTGAAGTCATAGCCGCCGCAGAGCCATGCGCGCGGCATGATATCCGCACATGCCGTGGACACCGCCGCCTGGCGGCGTCGAGGACGAACACAGATACAGATTGGGAGTTCCGGTGTAGTAGCTCCCCAGAGCGGGGCGAAAGAGGAACTGCCGGATCGACAACTCTCCGCCGACGATATCGCCGCCCACCAGGTTGGCATCCATGGCCTCCAGCTGGGCGGGCGACCAGGTACGCCGGGCCACAACGCAATCTTTGAATCCGGGGGCAAAGCGCTCCACCTGCGCCTCGATGCGGGCGGTCATGTCTTCGATGGATCCGTGGGGAACGTGGCAGTACATCCACGCGACATGTTTGCCATCCGGAGCGCGGGTGGGGTCGAACAGCGAGGGCTGGGTGAGGAGCACGAAAGGCTTCTCCGGCGTTGCCCCGTGCCGCGCGGCAAATTCCGAACGCGCGATTTCCTCCAGCGTTCCGCCCAGATGCACGGTGATGGCGCGAAAACACTCGCGCGCCGTCCACGGAATGGGTGCGGCAAGCGCATAGTCGATCTTGAAGATGCCCGCGCCATAGCGATACCCCTGCATCGCTTTGCGATAGGTCTTCTGCAGGCGATCGCCCGCGATCATAAGTAACTGTCGCGGTGTCAAATCGCAGAGCACCGGTCCCTCCTGGGGATCGGTTTCGTCCAGCGAGCGGACGCGGTGACTGGTGTGGACCGCGCCGTTCAGCTTTTCCAGATATCCGATCAGGGCATTGGTGATGGCCTGCGATCCGCCCCGCGGCACCGGCCATCCCACGACGTGAGCCGCCGCCCCCAGCACGATGCCGACCGCCGGGCTGAGCGGCTCGTCGAAACTGAGGAAGGAATGCGCGGCCAGGCCCGCGAAGAGCGCCTGGGCCCGCTCTCCGCGGAAGGTCCGCCGGATAAAGGTGTTGGCCGACTGCATGGCCTTGCGCGCGAAACCGGCCATGAGCAGCGGCCGTCGCGGAATCCGCGTCGGCGGCCCCAGTGCATCGACGATGAAATCCGGCCATTGCGTGGCGATCGGCTCCATCAACTCGCGCCACGCAGCTCCATCTTCGCCCAGCTGCGCCTCCTGATCGCGGAGGCTGTGCTCCAGCGTGACGGCGGTTCCGTCATCGAGGGGGTGGGCGAGAGGCGAGGTACCGTGGATCCACTGCAATCCGTATTCGGCCAAAGGCAGCGAGGAGAGGAACGGCGATCCGGCCCCGAGGGGATGCACTGCCGATCCGAAGTCATGTTTGAAACCCGGCTCGGTCAGTTCCATGGTGCGGGCTCCGCCGCCCGGGATCGGTTCCGCCTCGTAGACCTCCACGGGCAGGCCCGCGCGCGCCATGACCACGGCGGCAGCCAGACCGTTGGGGCCCGATCCGATGACAGAGACTCGCTTCATCCTCTTTTTCGAGTATGCGCCATTGGCTTTCGTCGGCGCGACCGGCGCATCACGCCTTTTCCCTTTGTCGAAGGCGCCGTTCCCGCATGCGCGCCTGCACGTAATAGACGAGGTAGATCACTACAGCAAGATTAATCGCGATGAGGCCTCCGCGAATCCAGGTCGTACGGCGGAGGATTTCGAAGAACTCCCAGGGAAGAAACGACGCGGTCAGGACCAGGGTTACATATTCTGCCCAGGCCTGCTCCAGCACCAGCCCCGTTCCCTCGATGATGTCCAGTGTGGCAATGCCGAAAATCGCCGCGCTGATCTGTTTCAGTCGATGCGGATCGATCATCGCCACCTTATCCATGACCAGGTTGACGAAATGACCTTCGGGATCGAAGCGCATCGCCAGGATGAAATGCTCGGCTACCTCCATCAGGTCTTTGTGCAACAGGCGAATTGCGCCAATGCCAAGAAGGACAAACAACAGCCCCTGCATCAGTTTGAAGGCGCCGATGGCAATGATCCATCGGTCGTGACGTAACAGTCTGTGCGTTCGGACCTGGATGGAGGAGGCAGTCATAACCGACGACGTGGGGTTCTCTTCGCATCTTCCCATACCGGGCGGAGCCGATACCAGGAAAAGCGTCTACATCTATTGCGCCACAAGCCGGGGCATGCCTCGCTTCAGCCACGGCGCCAGTTTCTCCAGCGCCGCTTCCACGCTCACGCCATGGCGCGCGCGCAGCTGATCCACTTTGCCGTGCTCGATAAAGCGATCGGGCCAGCCGATGCGGATCACAGGCGTTTCAATGCCCATGTCGCTCAGCGCCTCCATGACTGCGCTGCCGAAGCCACCCATCAGCACATGATCCTCGAAGGTGACAACGGCGGTCGCGTTGCGCGCGTAACGCGCAATCAGATCCCGGTCCAGCGGCTTGATGAAGCGCGGATTGATCACGGCCGCCGAATATCCCTGCTGCTCGAGCCGGCTCGCGAGATTCTTCGCCATCGGCAACAGCGTGCCCAGGCCGAGAATGGCGAATTCGTCGCCGCTCTGCACCACCTCCGCCTTGCCCAGCGGCAGTGCCTGCGGATGCTGCTTCATCTTCGCTCCGGGGCCGGTTCCGCGTGGATAACGGATGGCGCTCGGTCCCTCATGCAGCGTCGCCGTATACATCATGTCCGCCAGCTCGTCCTCATCGGTCGGCGCCATCTGCACGATATTCGGCAACCCGCGCAGATAGGCGATGTCGAAGAGCCCGTGATGCGTGGGACCATCGTCACCGCTCAGCCCGGCCCGATCCATGCAAAAAATGACCGGCAGATTCTGCAGGCAAACGTCGTGGACGATCGGATCGAAGGCTCGCTGCAGGAACGTGGAGTAGATCGCGCACACCGGCCTGAATCCCCGGGTGGCCATGCCGGCCGCAAAGATCACCGCATGCTCTTCCGCGATGCCAACGTCGAAATATTTCTTGGGATGATGCGGCCGAAAGAGATCGAGCGCCGTGCCGTTGGGCATAGCAGCCGTAATGGCGACGATCCTGTCGTTCTCGGTGGCCAGCCGGACGAGGGTCTCGGCGAAGATCTCCGAGTAGGTTCGCTGTCCGCTGGACTCGGTCTTGCCGGTTTCCGGATCGTAGGGCCCCAGCCCGTGGAATTTCTTCTGTTTGTCGAGAGCAGGCTGGAATCCGCGCCCCTTTTGCGTGATGGCGTGGAGGAGGACGGGGCGTTCCTGCTGCTTCAGGAAGCGAAAGGTCTCGATGAGCTGGCCCATGTTGTGACCATCGACGGGGCCGTAGTACGTGAGCCCAAATTCTTCAAACAGGAACGACGGCCACAGCATTCCCTTGGCCGCTTCTTCGGCGCGACGGACGACATTGAGTGCACTTCTGCCGCCGATGCGCGCCAGCAGCCGGCCGGCGCTCTCATGCAACTGGCTCACATGCTGGTTGGTGACGATTTTGTGCAGGTATTTCGCGATGGCGCCGACATTGCGATCGATGGACCACTCGTTGTCGTTCAGGACCACGATCAGCCGCTTCGTCTGATCGGCAATGTTGTTCAGCGCTTCGAACGAGATGCCATTGGTGAAGGCTGCGTCTCCGGCGAGCGCGATCACATGCTCTTTGCCTCCGGCCAGATCGCGCGCCACCGCCATGCCCAGCGCAGCGGAAAGCGCCGTCCCGGCGTGGCCTGCGCCATAGCAGTCGTGGTCGCTCTCGGTGCGCAGCATAAATCCGTTCAGGCCGCCGGGCTGGCGCATCGTCTCAAATCGTTCGAGGCGTCCGGTGAGCATCTTGTGCACGTAGGCCTGGTGGCTGACATCGAAGACGAACTTGTCCGTCGGCGTGTCGAAAACGGTGTGCAGCGCCAGGGTCAGCTCGACGACACCGAGATTCGGCCCGAGATGCCCTCCGGTCTTCGAAAGGGTGACGATCAGCCGCTCGCGAATCTCCTGCGCCAGGGATTCCAGCTGCGGCACGGACAGTTTTCTTAAGTCAGCGGGAGAGTGAATGCTGTCGAGTTGATTGCCCATGGGGTTCCAGAGGGTCCGCCCGTAGGAACCTGGAAAAAGCGCGGACTGTTGTCCGGGGAATCAAAAAAGACCCGCAGCCGAATCCAACACCTGCGCTTTTGCACAGCGGGACGGCAGTCAGGGCCTTCTGGTCCGGACATCCTCTGAAGAAGGAGTATACCGGGTTTGGCGGGAGGGCGTTCTCTTCGGGGGCGGCCACGCTGCGCCAGGCGTCGCTTCAGTTAATCTCGCGCTTCCAGCGCAGGATGGCCTCCAACATTTCGCCGGCCCGCCGTTCCCAGCCGGTGGCGCTCTCCAGCATTTCCTCGCGCAGCGCCGGATCGGTGACGTCGTCGGCTGCAGCGCGCACGCGCTGCGCCAGTTCCAGCAGTGCCCTGGCGGTCTCCTCCAGCTTGCGGATCAGATCCATGGGCGTGCCACTCATCGCGTGTGCCCGGCCGCTCGTCCGGCATTGCTTTTGCGCTCCGCCGGAAACAGGAAGCGCAGCATCGGCCGAACCCGCTCCGCCCACGAAGCCTCGTCGTGCCTGCCCCCGGCGACGGTCTGGAAGTGGAGATCGGCCTCATCGCGCCAGCCCTGTTGGCGCAGGCGAGCATGCAGCGTGTCGGCATCGGTTAACGTGCGGCGGCCCTCGTGATCGCCGACGTCGAGCCAGATCCGAGGCCGTTGGTGCAGGCCGGGCGCAAGGTCGTTGAGATAGGCGAGGATGTAGCGGTGATTCCACCACACCGACGGCGACAGAACGGCGAGCCGGCCAAAAACATCCGCGTGGCCGAGCCCCATCCAGAACGAAACCAGGGCGCCCAGCGATGAGCCGCCGATGCCGGTCGACTCCGGTCCTGAACGCAACCGATAGCGCGCCTGCAGAAACGGCAGCAGCTCGCGGAGGATCAGCAGCGCATACTTGCCGGCCTCGCCTCCGCCCAGTTTCATGTCCCGCGTCGGCGTGTACTCGGCGATGCGCCGTTCGCCGGCATTGGCGACGCCGGCAACCACAAGAGGTTCCACTTCAGCCGCGGCGATCGCGTCGTCGGCGCTTTCAGCCACGCGCCAGGTCTGCCCGGGGACGAACGACGTTGCCGGATCGAAAAGGTTCTGGCCGTCCTGGAGGATCAGCAGCGGATAACGGCGCCCTGAGTCCTCGTCATATCCAGGCGGCACGTAAACGCTGATGTCGCGCTCGCCGGGCAGGAAGCGGCTGGTAAAGCCGGTATGTTTGCGGACGCGCGGATGCGGCTCATCTGGCGGCGGAATCGCCTGGGGCTGGGGCTGGATTCGGGTTTCCAATCCGTGCTGATCTCTCCTGGTTTGCTGCTGCCGCGCAGCGGAAAATCCCCGCGTTTCGGCGAGTTCCGATGCTTTACGATACCGTAACGGCAACGTGAACAGACTATGAACCGCGAATATCACAAGTGGTGGTCATGGCGTCTGGACCGCGACATGGAACTGCTGGTTTTCGGGCACGCCGGCGTTCCCATTCTTGTTTTTCCCAGTTCGCAGGGGCGCTTCTTTGAGTATGAAGACCGCGGTCTCGTCCACGCCGTGGCCCACAAACTCGACGCCGGGCAGATCCAGCTGTTCTGCGTCGATTCGGTCGACTCAGAAAGCTGGTACAACCGCAATGTCCCGCCGCGCTGGCGCATCGCGCGGCACGTGCAGTACGAGAACTACCTGATGGACGAGGTTCTGCCCCTCGTCCGTCTGAAGAACTTCGATCCACACCTCGTCGCGCTGGGCGCGAGCTTTGGCGGCTATCACGCGGTCAATATCGCCATGCGCCATCCGGACCGGTTTACCGGCTTCCTGTCGATGAGCGGCGCCTTCGACCTGAGCAACTTCCTCGCCGGCTACTACGACGAGGATGTGTATTTCAACATGCCGCCGCATTATCTGCCGAGTCTCAGCGATCCCTGGTACTTCGACCGCTACAGCCGGGGGACGTACATCCTCGCGACCGGCTGGGACGACCACTGCCTTGGGCAGAACGAAAATCTCTCGCGAGTCATGGGCGCGAAGGGCATTCCGCATCACCTGTACATCTGGGACGCGTACAACGCACACGACTGGCCCACCTGGGCGCGGATGATGAACGAGTATCTGTAAGCAGGGTTGCGGGTGGTATCGCGATTCCCTACGGAAGTGGCGCTTGCCGGGGCGCTCGGGTCATCCGACTCTGGACCTGGCAGCGCCATGAAAACCAAAACCCGCTGGACCCGTCTCTTTCTCTCCCAGGCGATCGTCTCCGCTCTGTTCGCGACCGCCTTCACCGCATTCGCGCAGCAAACCCCCGCCCCGCCGGCTTCCCCACCCACCATGGCGTCGATGATGGACGCGCAACTGAGCATGGCCGAGAAGGCCTTCGTAGCGGCGGCTGAAGCCATGCCGGACGACAAGTATTCGTTCGCGCCGCCGGGCGCCGATTTCAGCGGCGTCAGGACGTTTGCGCTTGAGGTTCGCCACGTCGCCACGGCGAACTACGTCCTCTACAGTTCGATCCTCGGGCAGGATTTGCCGAAAGGCGTGGTGGCATCAGGAGTCTGGAATGGCACCGACAACCTGCAGACGAAGGAGCAGATCGTGCAGTACCTGAAGGATTCGTTCGCTTTGGGGCACAAGGCCATGGCGACGCTGAACAGCGACAACGCGCTCGTCCCCCTGGCCCATCCTGTGGCCGCGAGTCCGCTCTTTACGACGCGCCTGGCGCTGGCCGTTTTCAGTCTCGCGCACGCTTCGGATCACTACGGGCAAATGGTGGAATACCTGCGCATGAACGGCATCGTTCCGCCGGCCAGCGTGGGACAGCCCTCGGCAAATCCGCCGCCGAAGTAGGGATCGCTGCGGCGGCGAGGAGTCGTGGGATTTAAAATCCGCCGGGCGGAAGCGGGCCTCGGCCCTGGGATGCTCTACCCTGAGCAGAAACACCCAGGAGCCCCCGTGTTCACTCTCGACGGCATGCGCCAGTTCCATCGCTGGACCCACCAGAGCCTCTCTCTGCTCCTCGATCACCTCGAAACTCTCCCCGCTTCCGGCTACGTCCAGGAATTTCCCGGCTTCGGTTATTCCAGTCTGCGCGCCCAGGTCGTTCACCTTCTTGGCTGCGAAATCCGCTGGCTCAGCAGGATCCGCTCGATTCCGCAGCGCGACTGGGATCCGGTTCACTGGCCCGCCGTCTCCGACGCCCGAGCCCTCCAGTCCGAAGCTCGCGCCCTGACCCTCGACTATCTGTCCGGGCTGACCGAGCAGCAACTCAACACTGCCATCGAACTCCGCCTGCCTCCTGATGGCGTTGTCGGTTATCGCACTCCGGCCCTCATCCTCCACCACGTTTTTACCCACGCCTTCCACCACAAAGGTCAGATCGTCGCCATGTGCCGGCTCCTCGGCCACCCCGCCGGGATTACCGACCTGTTCCAGTTCGAGTAGGGCGGCGCCAGGAGAATCTCGACTTTCAAGGCATGGTCCGGGGAGAGGCTGCGCCGGCAACCGCGTCGAAATGGATCCAGGCAGACGCCCTGCGCAGCAGGACGACGGCAGAGGGCACGGCCTTCAGGCCATGGAATCCAACGGGCGAGATAAGCCGGGCTTCAACCCCGGAACGTTCTACTCTGAACCAGGAAATCAGGAGCCCCTATGTTCACCCTCGACGGGATTCGCCAGTTCCATCGCTGGACCCACCTCTGCTTCGACAGCGCCCTCGATCACCTCGCGACGATCCCTGTCGCCGACTACACGCGCGAGGTGCCTGGCTTCGGCTCGCCGAACCTGCGCGCCCAGGTCATCCACTGCCTCAACTGCGAAGCCTTCTGGATCCATGTTCTCCAGGGGCTCCCCTTCACCGACGAGGATCCCGCCCGCTTCCCCACCATCTCCGCTGCCCGCATCCTCGAAGGCCACGTCAGCACAGAGACGCTGGGTTATCTTTCCGGCATCACGGAGCAGCAACTCAATACGCCGGCAACCCTGCGTTTCCCTGACGGCGATGTGGCCACGCGCACTCCGGCCCTGATCCTCCACCACATGCTCACGCACATTTTTCACCACAAAGGCCAGATGGTCGCCATGTGCCGCCTGCTGGAGCATCCTGCTCCGGACACCGACCTCAATAATTTCGAATAGAACGGTCTACCGCTGCAGCGCCTGGTTCTGCCGCACGCAGCCTGTGTAGACCCGCAGGAACTGGTCCCGCAGCCGCCCGTACTCATCCATGGTCTGGAACTTCCGCGCCCACGCATGCTGGTTCAGGAAATCGATGGTCGTCGCCACATGGGCGCGGTCGTCGAACAGCAGATACATCCCCAGCACATTGCCTTCCAGCCTGCGCCGATCGTTCCCATGCACCTCGAAGCCGTGCAACCCCACCGGCAGTGCTTCCGCGGGGCTCGGGCCGCCACGTTCCGACTCCAGAAAGTGCAGGTTCTCCAACAGCGTTTGCTTTTCCGCCGCATACCGGTCCGGCGGCAACAGCTCGGCCTTCACGTTGGCGAAGAAGTCGGTCATGGGATAGGCGAACATCACCCGTTCGCCCGCTACCATATCGATCGTGTGCACCCCGGTCTCCGTCTGCACCGTTCGCGCCTGCACTCCGGGCGCCAGCGGATCGGTCCCGACAATCCGCAGCCCATCCGGAAAAACACAACTGGCATAGGGAACCAGCGCTTTGGGCACCGGCGCACCGGATCCACTTGTCTGAGCGTTCTGGCCCTCGGCCATGCCGGTCCAACTGGCCATGAGCACCATGACGAGCGCCAACGCGACCGCTTTCCTCACTGCTGTCTGCTCTCCGCGGCCCGCGCGCCTCACTCAGCAGTCCTGACTTCGATTTTCACCAGATTGCGCACGCTGCGCGCCGGCCGCTTGTCCTCGGTCACCACCAGCCGGAACGGCCCCGCCTTCGCATCCAGCGGCTTGCCATCCATCGCATCGGCCACCAGCACGGTCCCGGGATGAAACTCCGGATCGACCTCGCCCAGCGCCACCACGCTCACGTATCCATCCGACCCGGTCGCCACCACATACTGCGCCAGGGCTTTCCCCATCAGGTCCTTCCCATGCTTCACGCCCAGCCTGGCCAGCAGATCCACCAGCGGCACACCCGCGTAGGTCTCCTGCTTTTTCTCGTGAGGATCGAAAACCGTCACCGTCTTCTGCGGATACTCCCGCAGCGTCTGTGAGGTGAAAACGCCGCGCTCGCCATTCGCCCCCAGGATGGTCAGCACGGCCGCCGCTGCCGGCTCCGCCGCTCCATTCGCAGGATGCCCGGACCCCTCGGTCGTGCTGTCCAGCGGCACCGCTCCCGGCTGCATGGGCGCGCTCTCCGGAGTCACATCCGGCCCGGAGCCCTGCTCCACGGCCAGGGTCACCGTCAGTGTCTGCGCCTTATCCGCGACCACCAGAGTCTTGTCGGCCGCCGTAAACCCCTGCGCCGATACGTGCAGCTGGTACTGGCCGGCAGGCATGCCCAACTGCGCCCGCCCCTGCTCGTCGGTGATCATCTTGTCGCCCGCCGGACTGCCCGGCGTCACGCGAATCTCCGCCCCCGCCACCGGCGCATTGGTCGCATCGGTCACCGTCACCGTCACCGGCGTGTAATTCTGCCCCCAGGCCGCCAGCCCGCACACCAGAACCGCTAGCCCCAGCCACCGTCCGCCCCGCAATCCCTGAACCCGCATCGTCGTACCCTCTTTCCTCAGTCCCCTGCTCTCGTCCCGGCACCCCAGTGTCGCCGATCCGACCTCCATCGTAACCCCAGCTTTCACAAATCCTGTGCTGCAATTCGGTGCGCAGCCTCTACACTGAGGTCATGGCGCACCTCCAGGACCAGCTCGACGAGATTACTGCCCAGACCCGCACCCTCGTCCAGCCCGAGCGCCTCGCCATCGGCGAACGCGCCGTCGAGGAACTCTTCGCCACCGGCATCGAAGACCGCATTCTGCCCATCGGCGCCCAGGCCCCCTCTTTTGCGCTGCCCGACTTTTCCGGCAAAATCGTCCGCTCCGCCGACCTGCTCGCCCTCGGCCCGCTCGTCATCAACTTCTTCCGCGGGCGCTGGTGCCCCTACTGCGTCACCGAGCTCGAAGCCTGGCGCGACCTCTATCCTGGCCTGCGCGAACGCGGTGCCATGGTCATCGGCATCTCGCCCCAGACCCAGCGGCAATCCGACTTCACCGCCTCGCAGCACCAGGTGCCTTTCCCCCTTCTGACCGACCTCAACTGCGCCGTTGCCGGCAAATTCGGCCTCGTCTGGACGATCCCGGCCTACCTCCAGCGCTACTACCGCGGCATCCTGCTCAATATCCCCTTCGTCAATGGCGACGAGAGCTGGCGCCTGCCCCTTCCCGCCACCTACGTCCTCTCCCCGGAGGGCAAAGTCGTCTACGCCGAAGCCCATGCCGACTTCCGCGTCCGCCCCGAGCCGGAAGACGTCCTTCGCTCCCTCCCGGCATTCGCCCGCAGCGAGTAGTCCCCTATTCCCTGGTCCCTGGTCGCGGTTTCTCCCACCCCAGCCCCTTCAAGAACCTCCGATCCTCCGCGCTCAGCTCGGCCCCAGGGAGCAGATCCGGACGGTTGCGAAGCGTCTTTTCCAGCGCCTTCTCCCGCCTCCATCGCCGGATCGCCGCATGATCTCCCTGGGTCAGCACCTCCGGCACCACCAGCCCGCGAAACTCCGAGGGTCGCGTGTAGTGCGGATAATCGAGCAGCCCCCCGGACCCCACCACCGCCGACGGCGGACCTCCGGGTGCGCCATCCTGGTCGCCGTCCTTCGGCGACAGGATGGGTAGCGGGGTGCCGCACCCTTGTCGCTGCTGTCGCGACAGGGTGGGCTCTCCAAAGCTCTCGTACTCGCTCGACGCCTCATTCCCCAGCACCCCCGGCAGCAGTCGCGCCGTCGCATCCACCACAATGGCCGCAGCCAGTTCCCCGCCGCTCAGCACATAGTCCCCGATGCTCAGCTCCTCGTCGCACAGCAGGTCGTTCACCCGCTCGTCGACCCCCTCGTACCGCCCGCAGATCAGCGCCAGCCGCTCCAGGGCCGCCAGTTCCCGAGCCGTCGCCTGGGTCAGCCGGCGCCCCTGGGCTGACAACAACACCACCCGTTCCCGGGTCGTATCCCGGGCCCCCTTCGGCTGGATCCCCAGGGATTCCACCGCCTCGGCCAGGGGCTCCGGCTTCAGAACCATCCCTTCCCCGCCGCCAAACGGCCGGTCGTCGACGGTCCGGTGCCGATCATGGGTGAAATTGCGCAGATCGTGAACCTGCACATCGACCCGGCCCTGGACAATCGCCCGCCGCAGCACCCCGTGACTCAGGATGCTCGCGAAAAACTCCGGAAAGATCGTGATCAGATCGAACCGCATCGTCCTGCAGTACTGCCGACGACTCGCTGCCGGCCGCGGGTTGCTGCACCGCGTCTCATTCTTTCATGCTGCTGCGCGCGTATCGTTCTTCCCTGCGTTGGCAACGGTTGAGGCTGTTGCTATAATCCGCCGCGGGAGCTTTGCTGTTTTCTGGCATACTCGTACAGCGGTGCAAACTGAAGCGGAGCCCGGAGGGCACATCTGATGCAGGACGAATACAAGCTTTATGCAAGCGCTGACGGCGAATTCGAACCGGAAGCGGACGACGACCTCGAGGAGCTGGAGAATGGCTTCGGCGACGATGAAGAAGAAGAGGAAGTCGTAGTCTCCACCACCATCACCTCCGACGACGATGAACTCGACGACGAGGACGAGGGCATGGGCGCCGAACCTGCGCCTCCGCCGCCGCCGGCTGCCAAAAAGCCTGCGAAAAAGGCTCCGGCCAAGGCAGCCGCAAAGAAAGCTGCAGTGAAGGCGCCGGCCAGGAAGGCCGCGAAGAAAGCGCCGGCGAAGAAAGCTGCGAAGAAGCCAGCCAAAAAAGCCGCAAAAAAGGCAGCGAAGAAAGCCCCCGCGAAGAAGGCTGCAAAGAAGAGCGTCAAAAAGGCTGCAAAGAAACCGGCGAAGAAAGCCGCAAAGAAGAGCGCAAAGAAAGCCGCGAAGAAGTCGGGCAGGAAGTCCCGCCGCTAGCTTCGCCTTACACCAAAACCAAAGGGCCGCCGGCAATGTCGCCGCGCGGCCCTTCCTCTTTCAGCTCGCTATTCCCTCTTCCCTGTTGCCTATTCCCTACTCGCTGTTGCCTGTTGCCTGTTCTAAGGCAGCGTCCAGCCCTGCGTCCGATCGACGTTCTTCAGCGTATTGAAGTCATAGCTTTCGTTGTCGATCTCGCTGCCCAGCTCGAACAGCGCAGGGCGTCGGGATGATCGACGGAGAGCCGTTTCATCCCGGCGGCGCGCCTGGGCCACCAGCAGCGGACCGCAGGATATGCGTGTCCAGCTGATCGTTCACGGGTTTCGGCCTCAGCGCTGCCCATTTTTTCCTAAATCACTTTCCGCGTCGCCGAATCCTACCCACGTCGTCGCTAAAACAAGGAGAGAACCCGTTATGCCCACCATCACCACCAAAGACGGAGCCGAGATCTACTACAAGGACTGGGGCTCCGGCCAGCCCATCACCTTTTCCCATGGCTGGCCCCTGAGCGCCGATGCCTGGGATTGCCAGATGCTCTTCCTCGCCTCGCACGGCTATCGCGTGATCGCCCACGACCGCCGCAGCCACGGCCGCTCTTCCCAAACCTGGGATGGCAACGACATGGACACCTACGCCGACGATCTGGCCACCCTCTTCGAAGCTCTCGATGTGAAGAAAGCCGTCATGGTGGGCCACTCCACCGGCGGCGGCGAAGTCGCCCGCTACATCGGCCGGCACGGCTCCAAACGGGTCGCCAAAGCCGTCCTGATGAGCGCCGTCCCGCCCATTATGCTCAAGTCCGACAAGAATCCCGGCGGCCTCCCGATGAAGGCCTTCGACGATATCCGCGCCAGCGTTGCCGGCGATCGCTCCCAGTTCTGGATCGATCTGTCGATGCCCTTCTTCGGCTTCAACCGCCCCGGCGCCAAAATCTCGGAAGGCGCGCGCCAGAGCTTCTGGCTTCAGGGCATGATGGGCAGCGTTAAGGGCGAGTATGACTGCATCAAAGCCTTCTCGGAAACCGACTTCAACGAAGACCTGAAGAAGATGGATATCCCCACCCTCGTCATGCACGGCGACGACGATCAGATTGTTCCCATCCACGATGCCGGCGAACTGAGCGCCAGGATCATCAGGGGCGCACAGTTGAAGGTTTACAAGGGCTACCCGCACGGCATGCCCATCGTTCACGCCGACGAGATCAACAAAGACCTGCTCGCCTTCATCAGAAGCTAGAGCCACACCAGCGACCGCCCTCCGTGAGGAATGGCGGTCGTGACGCTGGATAGCCCCGCCACCACGGAGACGTTATGAAGCTCGTTTTTCTGCTGATTTTGCTTGTTGTCGTGGGCGGCATTGCCGCCGCCACGTTTTTCCCCTTACCCGGGCACGCGCAGGCCCAGGCCAGCCCGGTCTTCGTTACCGCCATTCCGCCCGGCTACCGCGACTGGAAGTTGATCTCGGTGGCTCACGAAGAAGGCAATCTGCACAGTTTCGCGGCCATGCTCGGCAACGATGTCGCGATCAGGGCCTATCGCAAAGGGACGCTTCCGTTCCCCGACGGGACGATCATTGCCGCGTTGCACTACAGTCATGTTCCCTCAGCGGAAAACAACGCGGTCTTTGGTCAGCCGCAGTCGTTCGTTCCCGGAGCGCCCACCAACATCCAGTTCATGATTAAGGATTCCGCCAAATACGCCGCGACCGGCGGATGGGGATTCGGTCACTTCAACGCCAGCGACAAAAAACCCGGCAGCGACGCGGTGCTGAAAACTTGTTTCCCCTGCCACGAGAAAACCAGGGGGAGCGATCTGGTTTTCACGCACTATGCGCCTTGAATCAGGGCCAACCCCTGTCCCATCGATTGCGCGCGCGATGCCATCGCCCCGTTTACCCGGGAAGTCGCCGTCTCCGATTGGCACAGCGCAAATTTTTCCACTTCGCGAGCTCCTTGTTAATCGCCCCGTTAACAACAACGTCACGCCAGTACCCTCTGCAAAAACGAAAGAGTAACCCGGCCTTGCGCTGCGCCTGAGAGCGTGCCACTATCGACTTTCAGTGGGCGCAAGCAATTTCCAGGATCGCCCCTCAGCGCACCACTGAATCGGATCCCTGCTGGCAGTGGCCCTCGGTTGTCAACGACCGGCCTTGTTTTGATTTCTGCTTTGGAGTTGGTTCCATGACATCGATCAAAGTCTTTGTCCGCCCGCTCGAGCCGGGCAGCGACCGAATCCCCATCCCCTTCCGCCGCCAGGGCATCGCCGCCGCTCCCGCCCATCCTGATGCCAGCGAGGAGCCGACCCTCGCCGAAAGAGTCTTTCAGTTCCTCGATCAGCGCAGCGCCTAGACGGACACCTTCCGCAGCGCGTCACCCGCCGGTTTCGCCAGCTGTACGGCTGGCGCTCGCCCTCTGGTCCCTGTTGCCTGCTCCCTGCTGCCTGTCTCTCGCCACCACCGCCACTTCAAACTGCCGGCTCTTCCGGTATCCCAGATCCTCGTACACTCGGATCGCCCCGTGGTTGTGCGCGAAGACGTGCAGAAACGGCCTCTTTCCGTCCGCCATAATCTCCTCCATCACACACGACATCAGCAGCCGCGCGTAACCCCGTCCCCGCGCTTCAGGATGCGTGCACACCCCGCTCACCTCCACGAAGTTCGGCACGTGCATCCGCTTCCCTGCCATGGCCAGCAACCGCCCCTGATCGAGAATCCCGAAGAACGTCCCCAGCTCCATGGTCCGCAGGCGAAACGGCCCCGGCTCAGTCAGTTGCGCCAGCTCCACCATGGCGCCTGCATCCGCGGCTGTCAGCCTCCGCAACTCCACGCCATCCGGCCTCGCCATCGCCACCGGTTTCGGCGCCTCGGCCACCATCTGCACAATCGGCCCGCTGCGCACCAGCGTCCAACCCGCCGGCAGTTGCAGCGGCTCCCGCAGGAACAGCACCGCCAGCCCGCTCGCTCCGGCTTCGGCGAGCGGCTCGAGCGCTGCCCACCCTGCCCCCGTCTCCTCGTGCAATCCACTCAGCGGCCCAATCTCCTCCGGATAGCGCCGCGCCGCGCCGTTCCCGACCGCCAGCCCTGCATGCTCGGTCGTCAACGCACTCCAGATCGGGTTGCTCAGCAGTTCCTCACTCCGCCCTTCCGTCCCCGCGTTCGTCATTCCTCTCCTTGCCGATTCTCACCCATTGGATTGCAGCCACCGCTCCGACGCTACACAACTTGCCGCCGAGACACACTCCGTTTCAGCACTCCAAAAATCCCGCAGTCGCCGACTGTCCCCTGCACCGTGTACCCGGCACCCTGTACCCTGTCCCCAGTGCCTCTCCTCCGGAGTCCCACCATGCGCCGCTTCGTCTCCGGCCTTGCCTGCCTGCTGGGCTGCGCGTCCCCGCTCGCATACGCCGCCGACTGCGCCAGCCTCAAAAACCTCAGTCTCCCCGATACCACCATCACTCTCGCCACACCTGTCACCTCCGGCGGCCTGACCGTCCTCGGCTCCGCACCTCTCACTGACCTCCCTGCCTTCTGCCGCGTCGCGGGAGAACTGCATCCCACCCCCGACTCGCGCATCCGCTTCGAAGTCTGGCTCCCCAGCGATAGCTGGAACGGGCGCATCCTCGGCACCGGCAACGGCGGTTTCGCCGGTGCGATTTACTACTTCCAGTTCGCCGCTTACCTCAAGCGCGGCTTCGCCGTCTCCGGTACCGACTCCGGCCACGAAGCCGAGAACACCGACGCCACCTGGGCCTGGCAGCATCCGGAAAAAGTGAAGGACTTCGGCTGGCGCGCCATTCATCTCACTGCCGACACGGCAAAGAAGATCACCGACGCCTTCTACGGCAAGCCTGCCAACAAATCCTATTTTGACGCCTGCTCCGATGGCGGTCGTGAAGCCCTCATGGAAGCCCAGCGCTTCCCCGGCGACTACGACGGCATCCTCGCCGGAGCGCCCGCCAACGCCTGGTCCACCATGCTCGCCGCCGGCGCCGGAGCCATGCAGACGCTGATGGACGATCCCAACGCCTACGTCCCCGAGCGCAAGCTCGCCTCGATCGAGCGCGCTTCGCTCGCCGCCTGCGACGCTCTCGACGGCGTCCGGGATCACGTTATCGGCGACCCTGCACAATGCCACTTCGATCCCCAGGTCCTGCTCTGCAAAAACGGCGATGCCGGCGACTGCCTCACTCAGCCGCAAATCAACACGGTCAAAGCGCTCTATTCCGGAATCAAAGACGCCCACGGCGCCCTCATCTTCCCCGGCTCCTCCATGGGCGACGAGACCAGCTGGGGACGCTGGGTCATCGGCGACAATCCTGGCGCCGCGCTCGGCCCCCGCTTCGTCGAAAACTACTTCCGCTACATGGTGACCGGCGATCCCAAGGCGAATGTCCTCGCCACCAGCGTCGACAACCTCCTCCGCCAGTCCCGCGACAAAGAAGCCGCCAACCTCGACGCGATCAATCCCGATCTCAGCCCCTTCGCGGCGCGCGGCGCAAAACTCATCCTCTACCACGGCTGGAACGATCCCGCGATCTCCCCACAGAACACCGTCGACTACTTCGAAAGCGTCGAGCACCGGATGGGCGCCGGCAAAGTCGCAACGTTCGCCCGCCTCTACATGGTTCCCGGCGCGGAGCATTGCGCCCAGGGACCCGGCGCCAGCTCTTTCGGCCAGTTGGGCATGCCCACCGCCAAAGGCCCCAAGTACGGCCTCTTCGACTCCCTCCAGAACTGGGTCGAGAATGGCTCACCCGACGACACCGTCATCGCCACGCACTTCAGCGCCGGCAAAAACGGCGCGATGGCGCCGGCCTTCACCCGCCCCCTGTGCGCCTGGCCCAAAGTCGCGCGCTACTCCGGCTCCGGCGACCCCAACGAAGCCGCCAGCTTTGCCTGCGCCGCGCCGTAATCGGCACGGCCTCGCCGCGCCTGCCCCTCGGGCTCAGTGCTCGACAACGCTCAGCGTCAGGCTCGACGGATACGCCGGCGAGTGGTGGATCTGATTGTGCGCGACAACCCCCTGTGTTTCATCGAAATTGTTCCCGCCCGTGTTCAGGTTGCGGTCGAACCGGGGAAAATCGCTGCTGCTCACCTCGATGCGCAGCTGATGACCCGCAGGAAAGTAAATGCTCGTCTGGATCGGCTGAAAGCCCACCTTGTAGATCTTGCCCTTTTCCATCCACACCGGCGGTTTGTCGTAGCCGTCGCGATAGCGCGCGCGCTGGATGTTGTCGTCGATGTTGAAGGCGGTACCGTCAGGAAAAACATCCACCAGCTTGACCGTGAAATCGGTATCCCGGGCGTCGCTCGAGACATAGAGACTGACGTCGACCGGCCCGCTCACTTCCAGCCCCTTCTCCAGCGGCCCCGTGCTGTAGACCAGAACATCGTCGCGCGCCTCGATGCTGCGCTGATCGATCGCCCCCGGCCTGAACTGCGAGCCCATGCAGCAAAAGCCCCCGCCATGCGTCGGCACCGGATTCATCGGGTCGTAGGTGAACGCATCCGCGGCATCCTTGCTCGGTGCGACCGAAGCCAGCGTTCCGTCGCCGTTCAGCGAGTTGGCCCGTCCCCCGCTCGCCAGGTAAAACGTGACCGGCTTCGCGTTCGCCGGCGGCCATACGTCCGACGATTGCCACTTGTTCAATCCCATGGTGTAGTACTGCACTTTAGGCGTGTTGTCCAGCACACCGCCGTTTTCGCCTTTCAGAAAACGGTCGAACCAGGCCCACGTCAGCGCGTCGTAATCCAGGCGCGCATCGCCCATGTCACGGTCGCCCACCATGGTGTGCTCGGTGGCGCGCTTGTAGCTGCAGTGCGGTACCGGCGCAATGACGGCATACTGCTCGTTGGCCACGGTGGGATCGGCCGTCTGCCGCACCCGGTTGTACGCGGCCAGATTCGGCCCAACGCTGACGTCGTACCAGGTCATGAACCACAGCCCCGGTAGGTTGATGCGCATGTTGTCGTGCCACAGGCCGCCCTTGTACCAGGCCGGATCGTTCGGCGTGCGCTCGATCATCCCCGGCTGGCCCGACGGCGTCGTGTCCGCGTAGATTCCATGCGGGGCGCCGAGCGCCGCCAGAATGTCTTTTTCCGGCAGGTGCGTCAGGGCCTTCGACCAGTCCACGACCGGGGGATGCGCACCCAGGTCCCACCACCGTGCCGCCGCCTCCAGCGCCTGCTGCGAGGTTCCCGCAGGAAAGTTGGGCTTGGCCTCGTTGGTTTGCAGGCCCGAGTCATAAAGCCAGGTCGCGAACAGCATCTGCACCGCGCCCCCGCGGAACCAGTTGCCCTGCTCGTAGTACGGCCCCACCCGTCCCACGCCGGCTCCGAAGCTTTCCGGGATAAACGCGGCCAGCGCCTTGTTGCCGCGTGAGGCCACATTCAGCTGCCACTCGGCGGTGGACGAGCAGCCGATCAGGCCCACCTTGCCCGTCGTCCACGGCTGCGCACTCATCCAGTCCAGCGCATCGTCGGAGTCGGTGAGCGGCGTGCCCAGAATGTCGTAGTCGCCTTCGGAAAAATACCGCCCGCGCTCGTTCATCTCGATATAGATGTAGCCGCGCTTCACCGCATCCAGCGCCGCCGACATGTCGCGGGGCGCGCCCAGCGCCACATCCCAGTAGTTGAAGTTGTAAGGCGTGCGGACAAAGATGATCGGATACTTCTTCGACTCGTCCTTCGGACGGTAGATATCCGCCTGCATGCGCTTTCCATCGCGCATCGACACCATCACCTTGCGATCGATGATCGCAACCGATTCGAGTTCCTTTTCGATGGCATTGCGGTGCGCGATCAGAGCCGCATCCGGGGCGGGCGCCTGGGCAAAAGCAAAGTGTGCCGGAATCACCGTTCCGGCGCAGCAAAGTGCGACTACCGCAATCAACTTTGTGGCTGGGTTCATGAGGCCTCGCAGGATGGAATGGACAGGGGGGTTCCCGGTGCGCTTCCCATATTAACCGCCATGTTCCACCTGGCCGGCTGGTCGGTCCCGATTTCCGGGCATAGCCGGTCAGGTAGTTGCGAGTAAGGCCAGTTGGCTGCCGCGACGCGATGGGAATCTGCGCCTAAACCTCCGACCGCTTCAACAGATAATCGAGGCCGCCCACCCGATACCAACGATATCCATAGGGCTCCAGCAGAATGCGATGAGTCCCGCCGGAACTCGGCAGGCTATGGTCATCGGAGAGCACATTGATCAAATCCTGGCTTCTGCCGGACTTCCGGCCCAGGCGCATGTGCACCTCACACGGCGCAGCGCCAAGATTATGAAGCACAACGACAAAATTATTGCGCCACTGGTAGCGCATGGCGAGCACCTGGGACGTAGGGACCTGCAAAAAGGAGAAGTCGCCCCAGCCAATCTCCGGAATCTCTTTGCGCATGCGAATCATGCGCTCCATCCAGTTCAGCATGGAGTCAGGATCGCGCCGTTGCGCAGCGACGTTCACGTGCTCAAAACTGTACGGGCCGTCGCTGATCACGGGCAGGATCGGCCTGGAACTTTGCGAAAATCCGGCCTGCGGTTCCGTCGACCACTGCATGGGGGTCCTTGCACATTCGCGTTCCGGCAGGCTCAGATCATCGCCCATCCCGATCTCGTCGCCATAGCGGAGCACGGGGGTGCCGGGCATGGTCAGCATCAGGCTGTATGCCAGTTCGAGGCGCCGGCGATCTCCCTCAAGCATCGGAGCCAGGCGGCGTCGAATGCCGCGGTGATAGAGTTGCATCGTCTTTTCGGGGCCGAATGCGTCAAATACCTTCTGCCTTTGCGTATCGCTCAGCCTGCCGAGATCCAGCTCATCATGATTGCGAAGAAACTGGCCCCATTGCGCAGACGCCGGTCGCGGCCGGGTGTTCTCCATCGCCTTCATCAGGGTCCGGCAATCGCCCGAAGCCAGCGCATAAAAAAGATGCTGATTCACATCGAAATTGAAGACCATCTGCAGGCGCTCGCCAGCATCGCCAAAATACTCCATATCCTGCCTCGGTGTAACGTTTGCCTCGCCGAGAATGATAGCCCCGTCTTTTCGCCACGACAGGAACTCGGAGAATGATCGAAGCATGTCATAGTGCTCCTGCGATCTCTTCAGCTCCGGACCCTTCTGCGCGATAACAAACGGGACAGCGTCCATACGAAAGCCATCCACGCCCAACTGCAGCCAGAATCCCATGATCTTCAGGATTTCGCCCTGCACTTCCGGATTGGCCGTATTCAGGTCCGGTTGAAAATCGTAAAAGCGGTGGAAGTACCATCGGCGGGCGGTCTTCTCAAAAGACCATGTCGTCTTCTGTATCCCCGGGAACACCATCCCTTTATTCGCGTCCTTCGGCCTCCTGGCTGACCAAACATACCAGTTGCGATACCTCGATTGAGGATCCGAGCAGGCCTCTTTGAACCAGGGGTGCTCATTGGAAGTGTGGTTCACCACCAGATCGACGATCACGCGCATGCCCCGCTGTTTGCACCCGCGCGTAAACTCAACGAAGTCGCCCAGGGTTCCGTAACGAGGATCGACGGCATAGTAGTCGCTGATGTCGTAGCCGTTGTCACGGCCCGGCGAACACTGAAACGGCATCAGCCACAGCGCCGTGACCCCCATCCCCTGCAGATAATCGAGCCGCCGCAGAAGCCCCTGGAAGTCCCCCACGCCGTCCCCATTCGCATCCATGTAGGTAGCGACGGAAAGACAGTAGAAGATTGCATTCTTGTACCAAAGATCGCTGATCATATGGATTGCAGTTTCACAGCAGCAGTCAGGGGGCACACGGTGGGATGCAGGATCTGAGGTGGTGGAAGCATGCAGTCATCTATCAGGTTTATCCCCGATCCTTTCAGGACAGCAACGGAGACGGCATTGGTGATTTGAACGGAATCCGCAGCCGCCTCGACTACCTGGTCGATCTTGGAGTTGACGCCGTCTGGATCTCGCCGGTTTATCCATCGCCGATGGCCGACTTTGGATACGACGTTGCCGACTACTGCGGTATCGACCCCGTTTTCGGCACCATGCAGGATTTCGATCTGCTGTTGGCAGAGGTTCATCGACGCGAACTCCGGCTCATTCTCGATTTCGTTCCCAACCATACGTCGGATCAACATCCCTGGTTTATCCAGAGCCGATTGTCTCGCGAGAATCCGAAGCGGGACTGGTATCTGTGGCGCGACCAGCCCAACAACTGGCAAAGTCACTTCGGCGGATCCGCCTGGGAACGAGACGACAAAACGCAGCAGCACTATCTTCATGAATTCCTCCGCGAACAGCCGGACCTGAACTGGCGCAACCCGGCGGTCAAAGGGGCGATGTTCGATGCGCTCCGTTTCTGGCTGCGCAAAGGCGTGGATGGTTTTCGCGTCGATGTCATGTGGCTCATGATCAAAGACGATCAGTTCCGGGACAATCCGCCAAACCCCGCGTATCAGGTGGGTGAGAGTACCCGCAGCAAGTTTTTGCCCGTCTATGACTCAGACCGCCCGGAGGTTCACGAGCTGGTCGCCGAAATGCGCGCAGTTCTCGACGACTTCGGAGATCGGGTGCTGATCGGGGAAATTTACCTGCCCGTTCAGCGCCTGATGCAGTACTACGGACCGAACATGCAGGGTGCGAACCTGCCGTTCAACTTTCAGCTCCTGCGGTGTCCCTGGACCGCCGACGATCTTGCGCGCGTCATCGGAGACTATATGTCGGCCTTGCCCGCCGGTGCGTGGCCGAACTGGGTTCTGGGCAATCACGATCAGCCTCGACTCGCATCCCGGATCGGTACAAAACGGGCCCGCGCCGCAGCCTTGCTGCTCTTCGCGCTCCCCGGGACGTTGACGATCTATTACGGAGAAGAGCTGGGAATGCAGGATGTGCCGATTGCGCCGGACGAAATCCAGGATCCGGCCGAAAAAAGGCAGCCTGGGATCGGAATGGGCCGTGATCCGGAGCGGACGCCTATGCCTTGGGATCGCTCGGCTTCATCCGGCTTTTCATCAGGGCTGCCATGGCTCCCGATTGGCGACGTAAACAAAACTTTGAATGTGGAGTCGATGAGAGCCGACCCGAACTCGATGCTTACCTTCTATCGGCGCCTGTTACAGCTTCGCCGCGCACAGCCCGTGCTCGTCTCGGGTAGCCTCACCGATTTGACCGGAGACGATGGCGTGATGCGATTCGTCCGGTCCCATGCAACGAAGCGCTTCGTCGTTCTCCTTAATCTGGCCGAGCAGGAGCGCACCGTTGTAATGAGCGCGGGCGTCATTACCGCCTGCACCGAGGTGCACCGAGAAGGAGAAGCGGTCAGCCAGACAGCGAAGCTTGCACCCGCTGAGGCGATGATTGTTGAAGTGTCCGCCGGGGATCGATGACTGCGGCAGGTGATCGAGCGAGCTGCGAATCCCCCGGTGAGTCAATCCTAAAAAGCTGGAGTGACAGAAAAGCGGGAGCGCCCGTCAGGCGGCCCCGTTATGCATCGAGTGGTACGGGGAATCGGGGTTACGGGCGGCTCTGGTATGCCTGAGCGCGGGACCACATGAAGGATCGCGGCGATTCGCTCGACGGAAAGGCCGCCCAGGCAGCGGAATCTGGCGATACGAATCTGCCGAAAAGGCTGAAATCAGGCTGAATTGAGTGATTTGTCCGGGAGTCGTCAGTTTAGATTTCACAGCGCTGGCAACGAGCCAATAGAATCCAATACCATTCCGATCGATTTACGCAGCTGGCAAGCTGACGCCAATTGGAGACGCCTGGATCACCGGAGTCGGGTAACGGAGACTGACATGAACGTGCAGAAACAGATTGAAGACTATATTGCAGCGCAGCTGGAACCAAAGCGCAGCGAAATGCTGCAGCTGCATGACATTATTGTCGGGCTGATGCCAGCATGTGAATTGTGGTTCCTGGACGGAACAGACGAGAAGGCGAAAACCATTTCCAACCCAAACATTGGATATGGATCTCAAACCATCAAGTATGCCAATGGAAAGACCAGACAATTCTACCAGCTCGGGATAAGTGCGAATACAGCAGGCATTTCCGTCTACATTATGGGAATAAGTGACAAGAAGTACCTGGCCCAGACATTTGGGAAGGATCTCGGCAAGGCAAGCGTCACCGGGTACTGCATCAAATTCAAAGCGCTAACTGATGTGAACATTGACGTGCTGAAAGCAGCCCTACAATATGGAATCGAACAGACAAGTAATTCAACATTGATTTCACATTGAATCAACGAGCCGCCCTTTTTGGCGGTAGTTGTACTTCCGCCATTCGCAGTCCAGGGAGAATGAGTGATTTGTCCCGTTATCGCCGTTTTGAGCTTTAGCTGCCCGGAGGCTAAGGGACGGCTTGTGCCTTTAGGGCTCTGGACGGATGACGGCCCGGGACCGTCGTTGGGCCTCCGCGACGCGCCTGCAAAAACTGCCCACCGAGCGTGTTGTTTATATCGACCACCTGTTTGCGTGCATGCAGCGTCTTAGTACATACGAAGCGAAGACGAACGCCATGACGAGAATCGGATCAAATTTATCCCAGGTACTGGCGCCCCCATTCAGTTGTGAACAGAACGCGAGTAAAAGATTGATGACGAGACCGGCATAAACCCACTCGGTCAGTCGAGGCACATTGGGAATCAGAAGGCCCACGCCACCAAGGATGTGGGTCACACCAATCAGAGGGATGATATAGAGCGGGTATCCGAGCTGCTGATGGGCGATCCGCCATTCGCCGGGATCGCGAATGAGATATAACCTTCCGAAGTACATCCAGACGAAGGCGACAAGGCCGGTCATTACCATCGCGGCTGTTCGAGTCGCTCGACCCGCCCGCACAGGTTTATCTGTTGTGTGTTTCGCGTTCATACAAAAAGGCGATCCTCCTCGCGCGGTTTCAAAGCGTTCTGCAATAAGTCGGTGAGGGTGAGCTCGTCACGCGCATCGCCCTCGATCATGTCTGCCCGCAGCAGATGGGCGCTCGCCTTCGGGCGAACCATGGCCACGACGGAACCGGAGGATCTGCCGTCCGGTTCCGCCCGTTGCACCTGAAAGAAGAACCTTTCCCGGTCATTCCCGACGTTAGCGCGGCGGTTCCCAGGGAACCGGGTTTGATTCAGCTTGCCCGGACTTACGCCTGGAAGGCGTTCCGTGCGGCCGCGAACACCGCGCGCGCGGAGGTCGTACCGGCTACGTGCTCCGTGCCCGCGATTCCCAGGTCCATCCATCCCGCATTCACGCTCTCAAACATTTCTTCGGCGGGTCCAGTGTGGCCCTTTGGGATGCCGAACTGCTCGAACGCTTCCGCCCACCCCGCACGCGGGACTGCAAAGGCCTTTACATCGCGTGTCAGGACTTCACCCAACTGTCCGGCCACTTCATCCGCGCTGACCATCGACCCCAGTTCGATGACGCGATGCCCTGACCACGCCGTCCCGGTCAGAAGCGTTGCCACCTCCCGGCCGATGTCGTCGGATGCGACCATGGTCGATTTCCGGTTTGTAGGATTGTAGAAGACTGGCAGCGTTCCGCCCTGAGCAACCTGTAAGCCGAAAAGAAAGTTTTCGAAAAAGCCGCCTGCGCGCACAAATGCGACCGGAGATGGCAGGCCGCGAAAAGCCTGCTCCAGGAGGGATAAGGCCGTGACATTCCCCACCCCGTTCGCCCGATGCGCGCCCATCGACGAGAGCGCTACCACGCGCGGGGGCACTATCCTGGTCAGCGCCTCAACATAATTCGCAATCACGCCCTTTGCTTCTCTGTAATCGGGCGATGGTGCCCATACCGCCGGCAACATAACAAACGCGCCCTCAACACCTTTGAGCGCCACCGCGATGGCTGGCGCATCGTTCCAGTCTCCATCCACCAACTCCACGCCCTGGTCTGCCCACTTCGCTGCTTTCTCACGATTGCGCACAAGCGCCCGCACCTGTTTGCCCTGCTCCAGCAGATGCTGCGCGGTGGCGCCCCCAACTTTTCCGGTAATGCCCATGACTAAAAACATGCTCGTTTCTCCTTTGCCTCATATTGGGCCGCACACCAGATGAGCGGCCTGTCTATTGGAGGCCGAATGAAACCAATGGTTGCAAATTAATCAATGGTCATTAACCAGCGGTCATAAATAAACAGGTGGTTGCGCCAACCTTCAAATGGGCTTACGCTGTTGAAGTGACCTCCGCATCCCCCAGCCGCCGGGCCGAGCGCAGGGAAAAGCTGCGCGGCGAAATCCTCGCGGCTGCCAGCAAAATGTTTGCCGATCGCGGCTACGAAGCGGTGACGCTTCGCGAGATCGCTCAGGAGATCGGCTATACGCACGCCGTGATCTACCAGCATTTTCCTGACAAATGGCACATCCTTGCCGAGTTGAGCCGCGAGACGATCGGGCTGCTGATTCAGAACTTCGACGCGATTGCCGCTCAGCATCCGCGACCGAAAGAGCGTCTCTTTGCGACCTCACGCGGCTTGGTTCAGTTCTGCACTGCCCATCCACAACAGTTCCGCAACGTCTTCTTCGGGCCGGAGAATCGCAACGGCATCCGCGCT
>Ga0335072_10002337_pt1 | contig 29536 bp, 26 predicted proteins | sample Lox_Sample_21_FD_206725 | JGI IMG/M metagenome (GOLD analysis project Ga0335072, IMG submission 206725) | Soil microbial communities from Loxahatchee National Wildlife Refuge, Florida, United States - Lox_Sample_2.1 | ecosystem: Environmental > Terrestrial > Soil > Wetlands | place: USA... | reverse complement strand
AGGTAAACCCTGCCGGGAACGAGAGCCCTTCGGCAGGCGACGTGACATTGGTCATGAATTCCTCCTTGACGCGAACCTTGGCAGGGTTTAGCGTAAGCGCTTACATGGCAGGTTGTAAACGCTTACAATTCCGGCAGGTTACGAAGTGGTAACGCTCTATGACGTCGCGCGGCATGCCGGCGTCTCGATCGCGACGGTGTCGCGGGTGCTGCACGGGCAAGGCTCCGTGCGTGACGACACTCGCATCCGGGTGCGCTCCGCGATCGACGAGCTGGGGTACGTGCCGGACGGCGCGGCCCAGAGCCTGGCGAGGAGCCGCAAGGACGTGATCGGCCTCGCCGCCGTCGAGCACACCGGGATGAAGCCCGATCAGTACGACATCGAGTCGATGAGCCTGCTGTTCTATGACGAGGTGATGCGCGGCGTCGAGCTGCGGATCCGGGAGCAGGCCTGGTCGCTGCTGATCACCTTCTTCCGTGACGAGGACACGATGTCCGCCACCGTGCAGGAGAACGAGCCGGTCCACTCCCGGCTCCTCGCGCTGTCGGGCAAGGTCGACGGCCTGCTCATCGGCGAGGGGATCCTCGCCCCGCCGGTGCTGGCCAAGCTGGCCAAGCGGCTGCCGCTGGTGGTCGTGGCCGGCGACACCTCACAGCGGGGCGTTGACGTGGTGTCGGCCGACAACTGGTCCGGCGCGCACGCGCTCGTGGAGCACCTCGTCGCAGACCATGGCAGGCGCCGCCTGTTCCACATTGACGGACCGCCGACCGCTCCCGACGCCAAGGAGCGGCGGCTGGCGATGAAGGCGGTCATCGAGGCCCATCCCGGCACCGAGCTCGTCGGCAGCTTCAGCGGGCTGTTCAGCGTCCAGTCCGGCCGGGAGGGCACCACGGTGATGCTCGAGGCCGGCGGCGAGCTGCCCGACGCGATCGTCTGCGCGAACGACCAGATGGCGATTGGCGCGCTACGCGCGCTGGCGGCCCGCGGCATCCGGGTGCCCGATGACATCGCGGTCGTGGGGTTCGACGACATCTTCCCCGCTAGCCTCTGCGAGCCACCGCTGACCACGGTTCACCAGCCGATCCGCAAGCTCGGCGAGGTGGCCTGCGACCGGCTGACCGAGCGGATCGCCAATCCCGCGCTGCGGCCCAAGCAGGAGCTGCTGCCGACCGAGCTCGTGCTGCGGTCAAGCTGCGGCTGCCCGCCCGGCACCGTCGAGCGCCGGCCGCTGAAGCATCTCACGCGGCGCAAGCCAGCGCCCGCGCGCAAGGCACCATCCCCCGTGGCCCCCGAGCCACTGAGCGCAGAAAGGTAGGTGGAGGGCATTGCAGTTCATTCTTCGCCGCCTGGCCTTCTACCTGGTGGCGGCGTGGGTAGCGATAACCGCTAACTTCTTCATCCCGCGCGCGCTGCCGGGCAACGTGGTGGAAGCCATCATGGCGAAAAACCCTGACCTGCAGCCCTCCGCCCAGAAGGCGCTGGAGGCACTGCTAGGCGTGGGGAACCAGGGCTCGCTCTGGCACCAGTACGTCCATTACCTCGGTCAGGTCTTCACCTTCAACTTCGGCCCTGACCCGATCAACTATCCGTCCAGCGTCAACCAGATACTCTCCCAGGAAGTGCCCTGGACGCTGGCCCTCGTCGGCCTGTCCACCATCATCGCTTTCGTGATCGGCACCGGGCTTGGCATCCTGGCCGGATGGCGGGCCGGCGGGCGCCTCGACAAGTCGCTGCCCGCCTGGATGTTCGTCCAGGGCATCCCGTACTTCTTCCTGGCCCTGGTCTTCATCGAGGTGCTGGCGGTCAAGTTCCGCATCTTCCCGATCGGCCAGGGTTTCGACGCCGAGTACTACACGCCCGGCTGGACCTGGGGCTTCATCGCCAACGCCATCGACCACTCGATCCTCCCCGCCCTCACGATCGTGCTGACGTCCATGGCGGGCTGGATGCTGCAGATGCGCAACGTCATGGTCACCACCATCGGCGAGGACTATGTGGTGGCCGCCCAGGCGAAGGGGCTGCCCAACCGCCGGGTCATCTTCACCTACGCCGCCCGCAACGCCATGCTGCCGCAGCTGCAGGGATTTGGCCTCGCGATCGGCTACGTGGTGGCCGGCGCCCTGGTCATGGAGCTGGTCTTCTCCTACCCCGGGATCGGGCTGCAGCTGCTCAACGCGGTGGGCAACGACGACTACCCGATGATGCAGGCGATCTTCCTGCTCATCACGTTCGCGGTCCTCGTCGCCAACATGCTGGTCGACATTGTCCTCGTACTTGCGGACCCGCGAGTGCGGGCACGGGAGGTGGCCCGATGACCATGCTGTCGACCACGTCGGCCGCCGAGCTGCCCGGCGCGCCGGCCGGCGCGCAGCCGGGCGGCCAGCCCGGCAAGCTGTCCGGCCTGGCCGCTACCTGGCGGCGGCTGCCGGCCACCGCCAAGGCGGGCGCCGTCTTGCTGCTCGTCTTCATCCTGGCGGCCATCATCGGACCGCAGGTCGCGCCGTACGCTCCTGGCCTCCAGACCCCGCTGGCGAACCACCCTCCGTCGGGAGCGCACCTGCTGGGCACCACGGCCACCGGCCAGGACGTGCTCTCGCAGCTGCTCACCGGCATCCGGCTCAGCCTGGAGCTGGCCTTCTGGGTGGGCGTGATCGCCACCGCGCTGTCGGTGATCGTCGGGGTGACCTCGGCCTTCCTCGGCGGCATCTGGGACGAGGTCCTCTCGCTGCTGACCAACGTCTTCCTGGTCATCCCGGCGCTGCCGCTGCTCATCCTGCTGCTTGGCCTGCTGCCGGGCAAGGGCCAGCTACCGACGATCCTGGTCCTGGCCGGGCTGGGCTGGCCGTGGGGCGCGCGAGTCATCCGGGCACAGACGCTGATGATCCGCAACCGCGACTTCATCGCCGCCGCCCGCGAGACCGGCGAGCGGGGCTGGCGGATCATCGTCTTCGAGCTGATCCCCAACGAGGTCAGCCTCATCGCCGCGAGCTTCGTCAACACGGTGCTCTACGCGATCGGCGCCTCGGTCGCCCTGGCCTTCGTGGGCCTGACCGACCTCAGCTCCTTCTCGCTGGGCACCATCTTGTACTGGGCGGAAAGCGGCAACGCGCTCCAGCAATCCTACTGGTGGTGGTTCGTGCCGCCGGGGGTGGCGGTCGCCCTGATCGGGACCGCGCTGGTGATGCTCAACACCGGCATCGACGAGCTGGGCAACCCGCGGCTGCGGGACGTCCGCAACGCGACGAAGATCGCCGGACGCCGGATATGGCCCACCGACCCCACTCCGGTCTTGGCCGCCATGAACGGGCACCGGGGCAGGCTGGCCTCCTTCATGCACTCGTTCTCACGCGGCTCGCTGCTCGACGAGGCGCCGCTTGACAAGGCAGGTGAGCTCCGATGAGCCCCGTTCTTGAGATCAGGGACCTGTCGGTCGCCTACCGGACCCCGTCCGGTGACGTCCGCGCCGTGTCTCACGTGAACCTCTCCCTCAACCCGGGCGAGGTCGTCGGGCTGTGCGGGGAAAGCGGGTCGGGCAAGTCGACGCTCGCCTACGGCGCGACCCGGCTGCTCCGGCCGCCCGCGATGGTCACCTCCGGTGAGGTGCTGTACTCGGGCAAGCAGGGCGGCGGCCCCGTCGACCTGCTTCAGGTCACCGACCGCGAGTTGCGCCGCACCCGGTGGCAGGACATCGCGATCGTCTTCCAGAGCGCCATGAACGCGCTCAACCCGGTGCTGCGCGTGCGCGACCAGATCCTCGACGCCATCCAGGCCCACCGCCGGCTGCCGAAGGCCGAGGCCCGCGAGAAGGCGGCGTCGCTGCTCGACCTGGTCGGCATCCCCCGCGACCGGCTGCGCAGCTACCCGCACGAGCTGTCGGGCGGCATGCGGCAGCGGGTCATGATCGCGATGGCGCTGGCCGCCGACCCGGAGGTCGTGATCATGGACGAGCCGACGACCGCGCTCGACGTGGTCGTCCAGCGCGACATCCTGGCCCAGGTCGTCGAGCTCAAGGAGCGTCTCGGCTTCTCGGTGCTGTTCATCACCCACGACATGTCGCTGCTCCTGGAGCTGGCCGACCGGATCGCGGTGATGTACGCGGGCCAGCTGATGGAGCTCGGCTCGTCGGCTGACCTCAAGGAGGGCCCCGCGCACCCCTACACGCAGGGGCTCCTGCGATCGTTCCCGGCCCTGCGCGGTGCCCGCCGGGAGCTGACGGGCATCCCCGGGTCCCCGCCCGACCTGCGCGGCCTGCCGCCGGGCTGCCCGTTCGTTCCGCGCTGCAGCCACGCGGTGCCCGCCTGCGCCGAGGTCGACATGACGCTCATCCCGGTCCCCGGTGTCCGCGCCACGCACGTGACGGCCTGTCCCATCGTCCTGCCCGGGGCGGGTCAGCCCGCCCCGGCCTCGGCTCCCGCGGAAGGAGCGCTGTCATGAGCGACACGCCCGCACCCGTCGCCCCGGGTGCTCCCGCCGCCGTGGTGGCCTCGGCCGCCGCCGGCCACGGCCCCCTCGCCATGGAAGCCGTCGGGCTGAGCAAGGACTTCCGGCTTGGCCGCGGCAAGACGCTGCACGCCGTCAGGGACGTCTCGTTCAGCCTCTACAAGGGCGCGGTCGTCGCGCTTGTGGGGGAGAGCGGCTCGGGCAAGTCGACCGTCGCCCGGATGCTGGCCGGGCAGGAGCGGCCGACGGCCGGGACGATCACCCTCAACGGCCAGGAGGTGCGCCTCAACGGTGGTGCCGCGTTCCGCCGGTTCAAGAAAGAGGTCCAGTACGTCTTCCAGGACCCCTTCAGCTCGCTCAACCCGGTGCACGACGTCGGCTACCACCTGTCTCGCCCGGTGCGGCTCCACCAGGGCCGCGACGTCAACGTCCAGCAGCAGGTCACCGCGCTGCTTGAGCAGGTCCGGCTGACCCCGGCCAGCCAGTTCGTGGTCAAGTACCCGCACGAGCTGTCGGGCGGCCAGCGGCAGCGGGTCAGCTTCGCCCGGGCGCTGGCCGCCCAGCCGAAGGTGCTGCTGGCCGACGAGCCGGTCTCGATGCTCGACGTCTCCATCCGGCTTGAGATGCTGAACCTCCTGGACGACCTGCGCAAGCGGCTGTCGCTCGCGCTGCTGTACATCACTCACGACATCGCCTCGGCTCGCTACTTCGCTGACGAGGTCCTGGTCATGTACGCGGGCCAGGTCGTCGAGCGCGGCCCGGCCGAAGAGCTCACCCAGCAGCCCGCCCACCCGTACACCCAGCTGCTCATTTCCTCGGCGCCCGACCCGGACAACCTCGGCAGCGTGCTGAAGTCCGGGAATAGCGTCGCTCGCGCCGGGGGCACCGGAGGCGGTCCAGCCGCCGTTGGCTGCCCGTTCAGTACCCGGTGCCCCCTGGCGGACGACAGGTGCCGGGCTGAGAACCCGGCACTCCACCAGCTGACTGCCGTGCGCGCGGCGGCCTGCTGGCGGTTGTCCGAAGCCGCGCCAGCACTCGCTGGTGGCGCGGCCTAACCCTCAACATCCGAGAGGATAGTCAATGTTGACAACGAGAACCATGAGAGGCAAGCGGCTGGCGGCCATCGCCGCTGCCGGCTTCCTCCTAGCAGGTATCGCGGCATGCTCCTCGTCCAGCTCGTCCAGCCCGTCCGGGTCAGGCTCCAGCAGCTCAAGCTCGTCCAGCTCCGAGCCGCCGCTGGTGATGGAGAGCTCGCCTGAGAACAGCATCACTAACAACTTCAACCCGTGGAACACGTCCGCTGAGATCTACGGCATGGGCGCGACTGGCCTGGTCTACGAGCCGCTGTACCAATTCGACCTGGCCAACCCGACCGTCAGCTACCCGTGGCTGGCCACCGGCTACACCTGGGGTGATAGCGGCAAGTCGATCACCTTCACGATCCGGCAGGGCGTGAAGTGGAGCGACGGCACCCCGTTCACCGCGGCTGACGTGGCCTTCACCTACAACCTGGTGAAGAAGAACACGGCGATCAACATCGACGGCCTGGACATCTCCACCGTGTCGACGTCCGGCAACACGGTGACGCTCACGTTCCCGACCGCACAGTACATGAACCTGGAGAACATCGCCGGCGAGGCGATCGTGCCCCAGCACATCTGGTCCTCGGTCAGCAACCCCGGCACCTACGCCGTCACCAAGCCGGTCGGCACCGGCCCGTACGTGCTGTCCAACTTCACCTCCGGCGGCTTCACGATGAAGGCCAACCCGAGCTACTGGCAGCCGGTCCCGGTCAAGTCGGTCTACTTCCCGGCCTACACCTCCAACACCTCCGCGACCAACGCGCTGTTCTCCGGGCAGATCGACTGGACCGGTAACTACATCTCGGGCCTGCAGAAGAACTTCATCGACACCAACCCGTCGCAGCACATCGCCTACGAGGCGGCCGACTCCAGCAACGCCCTGTTCCCGAACCTGAGCAAGTGGCCGACCAACCAGCTCCCGGTCCGGCAGGCGATCAGCGCGGCGATCGACCGCACCCAGGTCGGCACCGAGGGCGAGTCCGGTCTCGAGCAGGCCATCACCAACGCCGACGGCCTGCCCCCGGCGTTCAGCGCTTTCGCGTCCGGCCCCGGGTCGAAGCTGACCAATGAGGCGACGGCCGATGCCAGCAAGGCCGAGAGCATCCTCAAGAACGCCGGTTACACCAAGGACGGTGCCGGGTTCTTCGCCAAGGGCGGCCAGGAGGTCGATGTCACGATCATCGAGCCGTCTTCCTACACCGACTACGCGCAGGACGCCTCCATCATGGCGCAGGACCTGATGGCGGCGGGCATCAAGGCCACGTTCGACGGCATCACCGTCAACGCGTGGAGCGCGGACGTCGCCAGCGGCAACTTCTCGCTGGTCCTGCACTGGGGCAACGGCGGGATCTCCCCGTACAACCTCTATGAGGGCTGGCTGAACAGCGCCAACGACCCCGCCAACACCAAGGGCGCGGCCGGCGGTGACTTCGAGGGCCTGAACGACCCGACCGTCAACTCCGAGCTGGCGGCCGTGGCGGGCAACTCGACGACGGCCGGGCAGGCCGCTGCCCTGGCACCGATCGAGGCCTACGTCGCGAGCAACCTCCCGGTCATCCCGGTCACCACGGCGGCCGAGTGGTCTGAGATCAACTCCGACCACTACACCGGCTGGCCGTCCACGGCCAACCCCTACGACAGTGGTCAGCCGTCCGGCACCAACAACGGCCCGGGCAGCGGCACCGACGAGGTCGTGCTGCTCCACCTGAAGCCGGCTAGCTAGTCCCGCGCGCCTCGCGCGCATCCTCCATCAGCGAGCCGGCCTGGCCCCCGCACCCACTGGGGCCAGGCCGGCTCTCTTGCTGCTCAGGAAAGGGCCGACCGCTTCGCGGCCGGAAGCGTCTTGTCGAGCACGCCCGTCAGCTTGTCGCGCAGGTAAGGGGTGAGGGTCTGGGCATAGCTTTGCGTCAGGTGGTGGCTGTCCATGTACACGAGGACATTGCCGACCACAGCCGGGCACAGGGCCGGGCCGCAGATCAGCGAGTTCATGTTGATGACGGGAACCGTGCCGCCGAGGTCGCGATTGGCGTACGTGCTTGGCGGGTCGGTGGACACCGCCTTGCTCGTGGGCACCGCGCACGGCTGGGTGTCCATCCCGTACTTGGCGACGCAGGCCGGGTCGTTCATCCCGGTGATCGGGGTCTCCCTCATCGCGATCACCCCGATGCCATGGTCTTGCAGCTGGCGCCAGTAGGTGGCCATCCCGGCGCCCACGTCCGCGCTGGCCTGGGGGCCGCTCGCCGGATGGGCCAGCGACGTCTCGCTCGCTATCTCCGAGGTGATCACGACGTCGGGCCGGACCGTCGTGATCAGGTCGCTCAGCAGGCTCACGCCCCACTGGTAGCAGGTTGGGTAGGCGCCCTTGTTCACGGGGTCGTACAGCTGGGTGGCGGTCCACGCGCAGGTCGCGTGCAATTCGGTGATCAGCTCCCAGTGCTCCTGCGTGGCGATCTGCGCGAGCGGGGCCCACCAGTTGCCGGCCATCGAGTCACCGACGAGGGCGATCTTGAGCGTGGGGTTCTTCGTGTCGCCGAAGTAGCATGTCTTCACCGCCGCGACGTGCTCGGCCTGCAGGCAGCCTTCGGCCCAGTAGGTCGGGACCTTGAGCTTGTCCGGCGGGGGGAGCACTGGCTTATCCGGGATGGGGGCGAGCTTGTCGGCCAGGCTCGCCGCCCCCGGGTAGCCCGGCCCGAGCCTGCCGTTCCACGGCCCCGGCTGGGCGACGAGGAACGCCATGACCAGCGTGACCGGGACCACCGCCGCCAGCGCCGTCGACAGCGACCGCCAGCGGTGCCGGGCGATGAACGGGGCGAGCCTGATCCTGTCCTCGACCGTGATCTTGGTCAGCCAGGCGAGGATTACCGAGGCGAGGATGAGGATCGGCCCGCTGACGAGGCCGGGGCCCTTGCCGTGCCAGGCCGTCCACAACACGATGACCGGGAAGTGCCATAGGTACAGCGAGTAGGAGATGTCCCCGAGGAAGGACAGGGGACGCGCGGACGTCAGCCGCCACGGGCCGAGTCGGCCCTGGGAGGAGCCGCCGGCGATCAGCGCCAGCGTGCCCACGACGGGCAGCAGGGCGATCCAGCCGGGGAACGGGGTCGACCCGGTGAGGACGAACTGCGAGGCGATGATCAGGGCGAGGCCCGCCCACCCGAGCCAGCCAAGCCTGCCCAGCCGGTCACTGATGCCCGCGGGCAGCAGGGCGAGCAGGCCGCCCGCGCCAAGCTCCCACATCCGGGTGGTCGTGACGAAGTAGGCCTGTGCCTCGTTGGCGTGAGTGTCATAGACGGAGTAAGCGAGCGAGGCGGCGACCAGGGCGGCGGTCAGCGCCAGCACTGTCCGGTAGGCCACCTTCGTGCCCACGGCGTGCGGCGCGTCCGCGGCCCGGCTCCGGCCCGGCCAGTAGCGCGCGGTCAGCAGGGCCAGGCCGAACAGCAGCGGCCAGACCAGGTAGAACTGCTCCTCGACCGACAGTGACCAAAAGTGCTGGACCGGGGTGGCCGCGCTGCCCGACTGCAGGTAGTTCACGGCCTCGCCGGCGAGCTGCCAGTTCTGGAAGTACAGCGCGCTCGCGCGGATCTGCGCGGCGGTGTCGGCCAGCTGCGTGGATGGCAGCACCAGGTAGGACACACCCCAGGTCACCGCGAGCACGAGCGCCGCCGCCGGGATGAGCCGCCGCGCCCGGCGGCCCCAGAAGTCGGCCAGGCTCAGCCGCCCGGTCTTCTTGCAGGTGCGCCATAGGTGGCCGGTGATCAGGTACCCGGAGATGACGAAGAAGACGTCGACTCCGGCGAACCCCCCGGGGAGGGCCGACGGGTACACATGGTAGATGACCACCAGCGACACCGCGATCGCGCGCAGTCCCTGGATGTCCGGCCGGAAGCCGCGCTCGCCTCTGCCTCGTTCCCTGGGCTGGGCGGCTTCCTCGCCTTGCCTGTGCTCCTTGCCGCGGCCTTCGCCTGCGTCGCTGGCCTGGGACGTCGCTTCGGAAGTGCTACTCATGCCTCATTGCCCTGGTCGCCTGATCCTTCGGCTCTCCAAGGGACGGCCTCTTCGCCAGCCCCGGCCCCCCAGCCGCGTCGCCCCACCCTACCGGCGATTCTTTAATTCTAGTAAAGAACTGGCCTGGATATCGTTAAGCTGCCCAGGGTAGGCATGGGCCTGGCACCGCGGGAGCAGGCCTGCGGCAGTGACCGGTCAGGAAGCCCCGAGGCCGGCTTTCTGCCCCGCCCGGGCCAGGACATGCACCCCGAGACTCCTCAGTTCTGGTTAGAAACTGGCATTGATCTAGTTAACCACGCCAAACATGACAGGGTCTCGCGTTCTGGCTTGCGGAAGTCCCGCCCGGCTGGCGGCGGGGCTGGTCCCGGCCCAGGCGGGCCTAGGGCAGCCGGGCCGCCGCCTGGGTGACGTGGCGCAGGAGCAGGGCCGTGGTGACGGGGCCGACGCCGCCAGGCACCGGGGACAGCGCGGCGGCCAGGTCGCTGACCGGGGGAGCGACGTCGCCGGCCAGGCCCCCGTCGTCAGTGGCGCTGGCGCCGATGTCGATGACTGTCGCGCCCGGCGAGACGTGGGCCGCTGAGATCAGCCCGGCCCTGCCCGCGGCGGCCACGAGCACGTCGGCCTGCCGCGTGATGGCCGCCAGGTCAGCGGTGCGAGAGTGGCACACTGTAACCGTCGCGTCGCGGTCGAGCAGCAGGTGAGCGACTGGCTTGCCGACGACGACGGAGCGGCCGACCACGACCGCGTGCCGCCCGGCGAGCGGAACCTTGTAGTCGTCAAGGAGCGCGACCACCGCGGCCGCGGTGGCCGGGATGAAGGCGGGCAGGCCCGCGGCGAGCCGGCCCAGCGACCGCGGGCTGGCGCCGTCCACGTCCTTGGCTACCGGGATTGCCTCCGCCAGCTCGGCGAGGCGGCCCCCATCGGGCAGCGGCGTCTGCAAGATGATGCCGTGGACCTCCGGGTCGTCCGCCAGCTGCGCCAGCGTCGCCGCGACGCCCCCGGCGGTGCCGGTGCGCAGCAGGTCGCAGGCGATGCCCGCCTTGGCGGCGGCGCCCGCGATCGCCCGGACGTAGGCCGCGCTGGCCTGGTCGTCGGTCGCGGTCACGACCGCGAGCCGGGGTGGTCGCCCGGCGCCTGCCAGCTCGGCCGCGGCTTTGGCTGCCTCCGCGCGGATCGCCGCGGCCAGCCCCCGGCCCGACAGCTCCCTGGCCGTCACCGTGCTTCCCTGCCCCACTGTGCTCCCCCGGCCCACTGTGCTTTCCCGGTCACTGCGTCCTCCTGATGACCTCGGATAGGTCACGGAATCCCGCCGCGCCGCCGTCCCGGTTACTTCCTCAGTATCTCGCGGACCCCGGCGGACAGGTGGTCGGTGCGGACAATGATCCCCGCCGCGCTGCCCACGGCCGCGGTGAGCTCGTCCCGCACGGCCTGGTCCGCGACACCGGGCACATTGACCTCGATGTTAACGCGTGAAATCTCCGCGGCCGCCCGGACGGACGCCGCGGCGGCCAGCAGGTCGCTGAGCAGGTTCCTGTTCGCGGCCGGCAGGAGGTCCTCCGCCAGCCCGATGACGCGGGCCGCGAGGGCCAGCAGGTCCGCCGGCGGGCGGGCGGCACCCGCGAGGGCCTTGGCGATGGCGGCCGACCGGGCCTCGCCTTCCGGCTCGGGCTCACGGGGGAGCCCGTAGGCCTGCGTCACCGCCTCGAACGCCCGTGCGTCGGCCTCCGCAAGCGCCACGGCCTCAGCGACCAGGCCGTCAGCCGACGCCAGCGCGGGGCCGATGACCTGCGCGTCGTACCGTGGCCCTGTACTGAACCTGGCGACCATCGCGATGAGCGCCGCCGCCTGCGCGGCGTGCAATGCGGCGGTCACGCCTCCGCCCGGGACGGAGGTCCGGGCGGCGAGCTGACGAAGGAAGCCGTCGATGGTCTCATCGCGCATGAGATGACGCTACTCCCTTCGCGACGGCGGCGGGCCTCGCTGGGCAGACGGGACCTGGGGCAAGGCGAGGTGGCCCGTGAGCATAAACCGCGCCAACTCCGGTAAGGCGGTCCATAGACCACGGTCGCCCTGATCCTGGGTATTTTACTGGCAAAACGGATGATAAGCGCCGTTATGCAAAGGGCGAGGGTGATCTTCCGCATGAGCAGTTACATCTGTGGCTAGCGGGGAAGGATCGCGCCATGCCGCTCTATGCGTGACGGAAAGGCTGGATATGCCCGAACGACCGATCGTCGTCTTCGACGTGAACGAGACGCTGCTCGACCTCAACGTGATCCGTCCCACCTTTGAGCGGCTTTTCCATGACCAGGGTGCCATGCGCCTATGGTTTGGCAGCCTCATCGCGTATTCGCAGGCCCTCACGCTCAGCGATGCCTATGTTCCGTTCGGCGAGATCGGCGACGCGGTCCTCCGGATGCTGGCGGCCACGCGCGGCATCACGGTCAGCGACGCCGACAGTGCCGAGCTGGCGGACCGCTTCGCGGCGATGCCGCCCCATCCCGAGGTCCCTGAGGCGCTGCGCCGGCTGCGTGGCCATGGGTTCCGGCTGTTCACCCTGACTGACAACACGCTCGAGGTCTCGGGCCGGCAGCTTGACCGGGCCGGCCTGATCGACCTGTTCGAGCGTCGCTTCAGCGTCGATGAGACCGTGCGACGCCACAAGCCAGCGCAGGAGGCCTACCACAGCGTGGCCGCCGCGGTCGGGGTCGATCCCGGAGACATCTGCCTGGTCGCCTGCCACGTCTGGGACACCATCGGCGCCGTGTCGGCCGGCTGGCAGGCCGCTCTGGTCCTGCGCGAGGGCAATGCCCCGCTCGGCGTCGGCCCGCAGCCGGACTACATCGGAAAGGACCTCAACGCGATCGCCGACCAGCTGATCGCAAAGGGAATGTGAAAGGACGCCCGCGCGCAGAATGTGGCTCGTGGAATTACAAGTCCAGCCCGTGTGGTGCCAGCAAAAGGAGAACAGCATGATGATGGAGACTACGTACCACAGCACCGATGTGAACGGCAAGAAGGTGTTCTACCGGGAGGCGGGCCAGCCGGATGCGCCGAAGCTGCTGCTGCTGCACGGCTTCCCGAGTGCCGGCCACATGTTCAGGGACCTGATTCCGCAGCTCGCTGACCGCTTCCACGTGGTCGCGCCCGACCTGCTGGGCTTCGGGCAGTCCGACATGCCGAGCAGGGACAGCTTCACCTACACGTTCGAGGCCCTGACCGACGCCGTGGAAGGCCTCACCAACGCGGTCGGCTTCGACCGGTACGCGCTCTACGTGTTCGACTACGGTGCTCCGGTCGGGTTCCGGTTGGCGGTTCGCCAGCCGGAACGAGTCACCGCGATCATCTCCCAGAACGGGAATGCCTATGAGGAGGGCCTCAGCGGCGGCTGGGACCCCATCAAGGCCTACTGGAATGACCCCACGCAAGCCAACAGGGACGCGATCCGCCTCATGGTCAAGCCCGAGACCACGGTATGGCAGTACACGCATGGCGTGCCCGACCCGAAGTCGGTCTCGCCCGACGGCTACACGCTCGACAATCACTACCTGACCCGTCCTGGCGCCGATGAGATACAGCTGGACCTGTTCCTTGACTACGCGAGCAACGTGGACCTGTACCCGGAATTTCAGGACTACTTCCGCACCCACCAGCCGCCCATGCTGGCGATCTGGGGCCAGAACGACCCGTTCTTCCTGCCCGCCGGAGCCGAGGCGTTCAAGCGGGACATCCCCGACGTTGATGTCCGGCTCCTGGACACCGGGCACTTCGCGCTCGAGACTCACGCTGACGAGATCGCCTCGGCCATCCGGGGGTTCATCCCAGCCTGACCGGCTCGCTGCGACCGCATCGTCGCCTGCGGGCGCGCGCCGTTCCCGCCGGGCCGCAGCTGCCTGGCTGGGCGTGGCTGATCATGCCAGTAACCTCGTGACCCCTTAAACTTGCTGCTCAGAACTATTTTTCGTACTGATAGTTCGCATGCCGGGTCAAGGGGGGTACCCATGGGCGCACCGGAGCTTTCCCGCCGCGAATTGGACGCGCTGTTCGACCAGTCGCCGGTCGCCATGGTCTTCATCGACGTCGAGTTGCGGATCCGGCGAGTCAACGCGGCCTTCCGTCAACTGACCGGCCTGTCGCAGGAGGCGATGATCGGCCGCCGCCCGGCAGAGATCCCGGCGGCCGAGCGGTTGGTGGACACCGACATCGTCGAGCGCATGCTCAAGGGCCAGGTGATCAAGGAAGGCGTTCCCGTGGTCAACATGCCCCTGGAACGAGACCGGCCAGGTGAGCGCCGCGTCTTCTCCTGGACGGCCTACCGGGTGACGGACAGCGGCCGGGTCATCGGCGCGGTGGGCACCCTCATCGACATCACCGGCTCGGCCCAGGCGGCCACCGCCCTCCGGCAGGCCAACTCCCGGCTCGACCTGCTGCAGCGGGCCGGCAGCGAGATCGGGACCACGCTCGATGTTCACCGCACGGCCGCCGAGCTCGCGACCCTAGCCGTGCCCGAGCTCGCCGACCGGGTCGCCGTTGACCTGCTTGACCCGGTCCTGCTGGGGGAAGACCCCACCAGCCCGCGGGCAGACGAACTGCGATTCCGTCGGCTCGCGCTGCTGGACTCCTCAACTCCAGGCAATGGCAACTTCGCGGTGGGACAGCTGTTCATCGTGCCGATCACGCGCCAGCCGGCCGGGGTGTTCTTGCGGGGGGAGCTCCTGTTCGCGCGGAACCAGGCCGAGATGAGGCAGACTGACTTGCCAACCGAGATCGTGCAGCCCCTGCTGGACCGGGGCGTGCACACGCTGATCACGGTTCCGCTGACCGCCCGTGGCGTCACCCTGGGGGTAGCCACGTTCAGCCGGTCCAAGACGCCCGAGCCCTACGACGAGGCCGACGTGCGGCTGGTCTGCGACCTGACCGCGCGGGCGGCGGTGCACATCGACAACGCCCGGCTCTACACCCGCGAGCACGACGCGGCGATCACCTTGCAGCGCAGCCTGCTGCCCCGCGACATCCCGCGGGTGGCGGGCCTCGACATCGCCTACCGCTACCAGCCCGCCAGCCGGGTCGCCGAGATCGGCGGCGACTGGTTCGATGTCATCCCGCTCGAGGGTGGCCAGGTGGCGCTGGTCGTCGGCGACGTGACCGGCCACGGCATCCACGCCTCGGCGATCATGGGCCAGCTACGGACCACCACCGCGGCCCTGGCCCGGCTTGGCTGCCCGCTGGATGAGATCATGCGCCAGCTCAGCGGCGTGGTCGCCGCCCACGGCGATGAGGCAGGCGCTACCTGCCTGCCCGCGCTGTATGACCCGGGGTCGCGGTCGTGCCGCCTGGTCAGCGCCGGGCACCTTCCGCCCGCGCTACGTCACCCCGATGGCAGAACGGAGTTCATCGAGCTTTCCCCTGGCTTGCTGCTCGGAGCGGGCCTGGACTCCTACCTGGCGACGGACAGGCAACTGCCTGCGGGCAGCGTTCTGGCCATGTTTACCGACGGCCTGATCGAGCAGCCCGGTGAGGACATCGCGATCGGCATGTCCCGGCTGGCCCGGGCCTTGTCCGATGGTCCCGCCGATTCGCTGGACGAGCTGTGCGACAGCCTGCTCGTCCGCCTGGCTCCCCGCCGGCGAGACGACGTTGCCCTGCTGCTCGCCCGCACCTCGACCGGGCTGGGCCCGGCCAGCGTCGCGACGGCCGGGTGAGGCGAGGAAATCCGGTTGCGGCACCGCGGCCCAGATGGGTAGAACGCCTGCATGCTACGCGGTGAGGTGACCGGGTTGCGGGCCCGGCACGACAGCGATATCCCCGTCTTGCACGCTGAGCTCTACGACGACGTGGCCACCCGGGTCAGGGCCGACTCGCGGCCCTGGTACCCGATACCGTCCGGCGCCGATTCTCCCTACCGGGTCGGCGGCCAAGATGACCGCGCGGCCTTCTTCTCAGTCGTGGAGCTGGCCACGGGCGAGCTCGCGGGCGAGGCCCTGCTGTGGGGTACAGACCTGCACAACCGCACCGCCCATATCGGGATCTCGCTGCTTCCGGCGTTCCGCGGTCGCGGCCTTGGCACCGACATCGTCCGGGTGCTGTGCCACTACGGGTTCGCGATCCGCGGCCTGCACCGGCTGCAGGCCGAGACCCTGGCCGACAACCACGCGATGATCCAGGCCGCCAGCCGGGCCGGGTTCGCGCGCGAGGGCACTTTGCGGGGCTCGGCCTGGGTGAGCGGAGGCTTTGCCGACGAGGTGATCCTCGGCCTGCTGGCAGGCGAATGGGAGGCCACCTGACCTCGGCCGCCAGCAGCGGGTTACGCTAGCGCGCCTGAGCCGCTGGCGACGCCGTGCCAGTCCCCAGGCTGGCCCAGTCGCGTGGCTGCAGGAACCGGGCGAGGTCCATCTCCTGGCTGCCCGGCTCAGGCCGGATGTCGAAGCCCCAGCGTGCCAGCGGCGGCAGGGACATCAAGATGGCCTCGCTGTTCCCGCGCGTCTCCAGCCCGAAACGCGTTCCCCGGTCGTACACCAGGTTGAACTCCACGTACCGGCCCCGGCGGAAGAGCTGCCAGGCCCGCTGCCGCTCGCCGTAGGGCATGGCCTGACGGCGCTCGAGGATCGGCAGGTAGGCGGGCAGGATCGTGGCAACGCCGTCGAGGATCGCATCCCAGCGGCAGTCGAATCCCCCGGCGGTGGGGTCCGACAGGTTGTCGAAGAAGACTCCGCCGATGCCCCGCATCTCCCCGCGATGAGCGATCGTGAAGTACTCGTCGCAGGTCGCCTTCCACGCCGGGTACCACGCCGCGTCGTGGCGGTCGCACCACGACTTCAGCGCCTGGTGAAAGCTGATCGCGTCTTCGTCAAAGCCATACGCGGGCGTGAGGTCACAGCCGCCGCCGAACCACCAGTCAGCCCCGGTCACCTCGAAGTACCGGAAGTTGGCGTGAAAGGCGGGTGCGTAAGGGTTGCGCGGATGCGCCACCAGCGAGATCCCGGTAGCCGCATACGGTAGCCCAGTCGTCTGCGGCCTCGCCCCCGCGATGGTGGGCGGGACGCGAGCACCGCGGACAAGCGAGACGTTGATCCCTGAGCGCTCGAAGACCCGACCGTCTTCGAGTATGCAGGCCCGTCCGCCACCGAGTCCCGGCCGCTCCCAGGAGTGCGCGCGAAATTCGGTGCCGTCGACCTGGCCGAACACGTCGACCAGTCGCTGCTGCTCGGCAAACAGGACCTCGGCGACCTGCTCCGCGTGATCCACCTGACCGACCTCCTGCGATTCCCGCCGCCGTCACCGGGCCTCGACGCGGCGCGCCTCATCGCCCATGGCTTATCCGCATCGCCATCCAGAATGCCCTAGAAATTACCTGCCGATCCAGCCTCCAGGCGACCCGGGGGGAGGGCCCGGTGGCCGGAGTCGCTCGCCTGACGTTCGTCCTGACCGCTCACACCAGCGTGACGAGCTGTTGTTCGAGAGCAGCGACTCGCTGCCAGCCACCCGCGCCGCCGCCGGCCCCCGGCTGCAGCAGCGGATCGTCGCCCTCGCAGCCGAGGTCGACCCCGGCGCTCCGTTCGCCGCTGCCCTGCTGCTCTGGTCGGCCTGGCACGGCATCGTCTCGCTCCGCCTGCACAAGACCGACTGGGACTGGGGCCAGACCGCTGAACAGGCCAATGCGCGCATCGTCTGCGCCATGACCCGCCCGCCTGGCGCCTAGCCGGCCACGCCTGCCTCCGCGCGGAACCGATTGAAGGCGCTATCTTCATCTCGTGGGCGATGACACCTGGGCCAGCCTGGCTGGCCAGTTTGCCGACAGGGCTTACGCGTCGGTGAAGGGGCACGTACGCATCTATGTCATGCACCAGCAGCTGCTTGAGCACTTGCCACCTCCTCCGGCGCCAGTGCTCGACGTCGGCGGCGGCGCCGGCCACCAGTCGTTCCCGCTAGCCCAAGCCGGCTACGACGTGACGCTGCTTGACTCCTCGCCGGCGATGCTGGGCAAGGCGCGGCAGCGACTTCAGGAGCTGCCGGCCGAGGCCCAGCGACGGGTTACGCTCCTGGAAGGCGACGGCGTGAGCGCTGTCGCGGCGGTGCAAGGCCGCCGCTTCTCCGCGGTGCTGTGCCACGGGGTGCTCGGGTACCTCCCGGATCCCGAGCCGCTGGTCACCGAGCTGTGCCACTGCGCCGATGCTGATGGCGTCGTCTCGATCATGACGGGCAACGCCACGACCAGTGCGGTGCGCCCGGCCCTGGAACGGCGGTGGGAGGACGCGCTGGCGTCGTTCAGCGCCAGGACCGAGATCGGGGTCCTGGGCGTGCCCGCCCGGGCCGACACGGTAGAAGAGCTCGGCGAGCTCCTGCGCAGCCGGGGCGTCGAGCCGCTGCGCTGGTATGGGGTATGGCTCTTCGTCGACTGGCTCGAATTCGGCGGAGCCACGCTCGACCCTAGCGACGCCGACCAGCTGGCGGCGACGGCCGCGGTCGAGCTTGAGGCCAGCAGGCGAGATCCCTACCGTCAGCTCAGCCGCGTCTTTCATCTCGTGGGGCGCAAGGGCCCGAGCTTAGGTACCGGGCTGCTCACGGCGCGGTAAGGGCCGCGGTCAGCGTTGTGGCGTGCTGGTCCAGCCACGCTTCGCGGCGCTTGATCACGTCACCCACGCCCTCGTCCCACATCCGTTGCCAGCCGCCGCCATGGATTTGCGCCCGCTGCCTCATCAGATACCAGGAGCGGCGGGTGCGCAGCATGGCCACCTCCATGATCCGCTCCCTGTCGCGGCCCGACAGGCGGTACGCGTCGGCAAGGATGCGAGCCCGCCGGGGCACGTCAAGCAACTGGAGCAGCGGGTCCACGTCGCGCGGATCGAAGAGCGGCGCCCACCACAGCATCGCGTTGAACACCTCGTCCACCCGGGTGGCCGGCTTGGCCATGTCGAAGTCGATCAGCGCGTACGCCACGCCGTCACGGAAGACGACGTTCTCTGGGGTGATGTCGACGTGACCGATCAACTCGGGCGGGTAGCCGGGAGCGGGCGGGATTCCCGGGGGGCCGGCCGGCTCGGTGCTGGCCAGCGCGCCGGGCGGAAGCGCGAACGAGGCCGCCGCATCGTCGTAGGCCCGGACCAGTCGGCCGACCGATGCCAGCCGGGCCTCGTCGGCGATCCAGGGCGGCCGGGGCCGCCCGGCCACCTCGCCCTCGATGTAGCTGAGCACCTCACGCCCAGATGCGTCGACGCCGAGGAATCGCGGCGCTCCCTCGAAGCCCTCCGATTCGAGGTGCGCCAGCAGCGCGTGCACCAGCGGCGAGTGCGGCCCGACCGGCCGCCGCACCGTGTCCCCGACCCGGACCACGCCCTCGGTAACGTCGCCTCCGGCCAGCGGTACCTCGGCCAGACCTGCCTCGTCCACCCAGCTCTTGCCCACCCGGCAATCGTAGTCATGAGGACCACCGCGTGGGACCGCCGGGGCGTGGCTGATCACCCCTGGACTTCGCTACCAGTAAACTCGCTGGTCATGGCGATTTTCCCGTACTGATAGTTCACGTGTCGGGCCGAGCGGGGTAGTAATGGGCACACCGGAGCTTTCCCTCCGCGCGCTGGACGCGCTGTTCGACCAGTCACCGGTCGCCACGATCTTCTCCGATGTCGACCTGCGGACCCGGCGAGCCAACCTGGCGTTCCGCGAGCTGACCGGCCTGCCGGAGGAGGGACTCATCGGTCGCCGCCCCTCACAGGTTGAGGGGGCGAACCGCATCGTGGACACGGAGCTGATCGAGCGGATCCTCTCCGAGCAGGTGATACGCGAGGGCGTTCCCGTAGTCAGCGTGAACCTGCAGCAGTCTCTGCCCGGCGGGCGGCGGGTCTTCGCCTGGACGGCTTACCGGGTGACGGCCGACGGCCGGGTGCTTGGCGCGGTGAGCACCCTCATCGACGTCACCGGCGCGCTCCAGGACGCCACGGACCTGCGGCAGGCCAACGCCCGGCTCGACCTGCTGCAGCGGGCTGGCAGCCAGATCGGGGCCACGCTCGATGTTCACCGCACGGCCGAGGAGCTCGCGGCCCTCGCCGTGCCTGAGCTCGCCGACCGGGCTACCGTCGACCTGCTCCACCCGTTGCTGCAGGACGAAGACCTGGCCGGCGTCGACCCTGGCGAGCTGCAATTTCGCCGGGTCGCGGTCCGTGACGCCGGGACCGCGGCCACGGTCAGCTTTGCCGTCGGTGACCTGATCTCCATGCAGCTCAGCCGTCATCCTGCGGTTGCCTTGTCCCGATCGGAGCCCGTGCTGGCGAGAAGCCCGGCCGAGGTGCGGCAATCGGGCCTGTCACCTGGTCACCTGCAGTCCCTGCTGGACCGGGGTGTGCATACGTTCATGGCGGTGCCACTGATCGCCCGTGGCGTCACCCTGGGGGTGACCGTACTGCTGCGGGCCGAGAATCCCGAGCCGTACGACGAGGCCGACGTGCGGCTCGCCTCCGACCTGGCGGCGCGAGCGGCGGTGCACATCGACAACGCCCGGCTCTACACCCGCGAGCACGACGCGGGGATAACCCTCCAGCGCAGCCTGCTGCCCCGCGACGTCCCGCCGGTGCCAGGCCTCGACATCGCCTACCGCTACCAGCCCGCCAGCCAGGCCGCCGAGATCGGCGGCGACTGGTTCGACGTCATCCCCCTCGACAGCGGCCAGGTGGCCCTGGCCATCGGCGACGTCACCGGCCACGGCATCCACGCCGCCGCCACCATGGGCCAGCTGCGCACGACGACCGCGGCCCTGGCCCGCCTTGGCTGCCCGCCCGATGAGGTCATCCACCAGCTCAGCACCCTCGTCGCCGCCACCGGCCAGGAGGCCGGCGCGACCTGCATCCACGCCGTGTACGACCCGCGATCGCGGCGCTGCCGCCTGGCCAATGCCGGGCACCTGCCGCCCGCGCTGCGCCACCCCGACGGCCGCACCGAGTTCATCGACCTGCCCGCCGGCCTGTTGCTCGGGGCAGGCCAGAGCCGGACCGAGACCATCGACAGGCAGCTCTCCCCGGGCAGCATCCTGGCCCTGTATACCGACGGGCTCATCGAGCGGCCCGGCGAGGACATCACCATCGGCCTGTCCCGGCTCGCCCGCGCACTCGCTGACGGCCCGGCCGAGTCGATGGATGAGCTCTGCGACAGCGTGCTCGCCAGCCTGGCGCCCCGCCCGCGCGACGACGTCGCCTTGCTACTCGCCCGCGTCACCATGCGGTAGCCGCCCCGGTGATCGTCGCATTGCGATCTGACTGGGCCTTTCCCGGCCGAATGAGTGCGGCGACCGAGGCCGGCGGCGTGTCTTTCCCCCGGTCCGCATTCGCCGGCGCGATGCGGGGCATGATCGTCGAGGCCCATCCGCGGGGGGCGGGCCACGCACCGGACGGGGTTTTCATCAATGGACATGTATCGGGCCGCGTCGCGATTCATCATTCCAAGTCAGGGGCCGGCAACGCGAGGCTGCCTACGAGCGGCCCGGGTGCTGCTGGTGAGCCTGACCATCGGCTACGCCTTGTGCGGTGGCCAGCTCCCGAAGGCCTACGGGCTGTCCCTCGCGGCCCGGCCAGGTCCTTCCGCCGCCAGCCAGGCCGTGGCCTATGCCCGCCACCAGGCAGCCGTCGCGGACGTCGGCTACGTCGAGTGCGCTCCGGACGGGCCCACCACGCAGGACTACATGCTCGCCGACGCGGTACAGGGCAGGCTGACAGGAAGCCTGTTCCTCGGCATCTCGCCCGAGGAGGCCTCCTGCGCTCATGAGATCTACGACGACACCATCAGCGCCGGGTACGACGCGCACGCGGCCACCATCGAGATCTGCGCGGCGATCACGGAAACCAACCTCCTCAACGACAGGGGCGGTGACGGGACCAGTGTCGGGCTATTCCAGATGCAAGACGACAAGGGAACGGTGGCCGAACGTGAGGACGTCCTGTTCGAGACGAACTGGTTCCTCGCCACGATGAGCACCGTGTACCCCGACGGTAGCTGGGAATGGGCGGCGGTTGGGGACGTAGACCAGGCAGTCGAAATCTCCGCCTACCCGGACCGCTACCAGCCGAACGCCGAAGACGCGCAAACCATCGTCAGCGCCATCATCGCGCTGGGGTCCGCTGACCGCGACTCCTCGTGATCCCAGCGTGATCCGGGCGGCGGCCAGTCAGGGAACCTCTTTGTCATCGTCGCCGCCGGGTTGCATCACCCGTGACGATAAGTCCGGAGAAAGTGCAGCGCAACTGGCTGACGTCATGATCGATCCTGGCAACGCGGGCACTGCTCGCTGGTGACACGGTGGGAGACCGGGCGGCTGGGGCTGTCCGGCGACCTAGGCAGGAAGACAGATGAGGTCGGTACGGCACGTCGCCGCGGGGCGGCGTTCTCTCGCGGTGTCGGTGGCGCTACTCGCGCTCGCCGGCGGCCCGGCTACTGGGTGCAGCAGCGTGCGCAAGGCCATCGACAACGCTAACAACAGCGCCGCGGCGTATAGCGACCTGCAGGGGTTCATCCGGGACCAGCTCACGACGAAGTTCGGCCGCCAGGTCCGCTCAGTGACCTGCACGCCTCATGTCGACGAGGTCCTGCCGGGCGACAGCGCCAATCTCAGCTGCGTCGTGGTATTCACCGATGGGACGTCCTACACCAGCCCCGCGACGATCACCGACCCGTCGACTGATCCAGACATCGCGACCGAGTCGTTCCGCTTCGCCGACCCGCCGGCGATCGACATCACGACGGCGCCGCTGCCTCGCCCGGCCGTCGGGCTAGCTGCGACGAGCCCGGCATCGCTGCTCCTCTCGGCCAACCTGGCGCCCGTGATCAAGAGCCTCATTGCCCGGTTCGGCCGCGAGGACCTGATCGTGCAGCTGGCGATCTACCCCGGCGAGCTCGAGGCCGTCATCGCCGGCAGCGACGGTGAGGCGCGTGAGGTCAACGCGACGTATACCGGAGCGCTGACCGTGGGACCCCTGGTGTCCTTCGATGGCCCCCGCAACGGCATCGACTTCTCCCAGCTCGTCCCAGCCGTGATCCAGCAGCTCACCGGGCTGTTCACCACCAAGGGCAAGGCGCCCCTTGCCAGCATCAGCCACTTCGTGCTCAATAACTCTCTGCCCGGCGGCAATGCTGGCTGGACTGTCTACCTGACCTCGGGCAGTACCCGGTTCCAGGCCCTTGTGCTTGGTGGCGACCCGCAGATCATCACGCCCAGCGGCGGGCATGACCTGAACTGAACATCCAGCACGCTTACCTTCGCCGCAGCCTACTGTGGAGGCGTGATCGAGGAACTGATCGCCCGCATGGTGGCCCTGCTTGAGCCACTGGAGGCGGCGGGTGACAAGCGGCGGTACTTCCACGCGACGTACCTGCGCACCACCAGCGCGGTGGCACGGGAAATCAGGCTCGGCCGATTCGCCGACGCCGACTGGGTCGAGCGCTGGGATGTCGCGTTCGCCGACTTGTACCTGGCCGCCCTGGAAGCAGACATGAAGAGCCGGCCGCCGTCGCGGCCCTGGGCGATCGCGTTCGGCGCTCCCGCCGGCCTGCCTCCCCTCCGCCACGTGCTGCTCGGCATGAACGCGCACATCAACTACGACCTGCCGCAGGCCCTCGTGGCGGTAATCAACGACCAGCAGTTCGGCGATGCGGCGCTGCTCGCTCGCCGGGAGGGCGACCACCGGGCGATCGATGGCGTGCTCGCCTCCCGGGTCGCGGCTGAGGATGACGAGCTGACCAGGCTGTCTGAGCCGGCGCCCTTGCTTGACCGGATGCTGCGCCCCGTCAGCCGGCTCAGCACGCGGCGCTTCTTGCGCGAGGCCCGTGAGAAGGTGTGGGCTAACGCGGCACCGTCGCGGGCGTAAGTCCCGCCGCGGCGAGCGCGGAACGTGCCGGTGCTAGCCCGGGCTTGCCGCCCGGCCGGGCCGGGTGTCGAGCGGCTCGAGCATGCGGTGTGGCTGGGACAGCGCGACGGACACCGGGTCGGCTGGCCTCACCCCGGCCAGGCCGGGGCCGGGGGCTACGGCGAGGTCGGCGAGGCCAACCGGCAGGCCGCAGGCGGGGCAGGTGCCCGTCGCGTCGACCGTGGTGCCGCACTCGGCGTGCGTGATCAGCCGCCGTGGGCCGTTGGCGGCGTAATAATCATCGCCCCAGGCCATCAGGGCCTGCAGCGCGGGCCACAGCGCCTGGCCCTTGGCCGTGAGGGCGTACTCGTCATGCCCGCCGGGCCCGGGCACCCGGTCGAGGATCCCGGCGGTGACGAGTCCGGCGAGGCGCTCGGCCAGCACGGCCCGCGGGATGGCCAGGTGGGCGAGGAAGTCGCTGAACCTGCGCACGCCGTAGATGGCGTCCCGCACGATCAGCAGCGTCCACCGTTCCCCGATGACCTCGAGGGAGGAGGCGAGCGAGCACGCCTGCCCGGTGTAGTCACGAGGCAAGGCCATGTGACGTCCTCTCAGCTGCGTTTTTGTTCGGTCACTGAACTCATATGCTACCGTAGCCTCACATAGTTCGTTCAATGAACAAAGGAGGCGACGCATGGCTCCCAGCCCAGGCGATCGGGTGGTAGTTGCCGGGAATGGCCGTCTGAGAAGCAGGCTGGTGCTGGTGGTGCTGTGCGCGGTGGCGTTCATGGCCCAGTTCGACCTGTTCGTCGCCAACATCGCCCTCCCGGCCCTTGGCCGCTCGTTCGCTGGTCAGGGGCTGGGCGCGCTGTCCTGGGTGCTGAACGCCTACGCCATCGTGTTCGCCGCGTTCCTCGTGCCCGCGGGACGGCTCGCCGACCACTTCGGCAGGCGCCGGTTCCTGCTGGCCGGCGTGGCGACGTTCACCGTCGCCTCTGGGCTGTGCGCGGCATCGTCCAGCCTGCCGATGCTGGTCACGGCCCGGGCCTTCCAGGCGCTTGGCGCGGCCATGATTGTCCCGACATCGCTCGGGCTACTGCTGCCGGCCTTCCCGAAGCGGCAGCACAACCTGGTCGTCGGCATCTGGGCTGGGGTCGCCGCGGTGGCGGCATCGTCCGGCCCGCCGCTCGGTGGCCTGCTCGTCGAGGCGAGCTGGCGGTGGGTGTTCCTGGTCAACGTGCCGATCGGGGTCGCCATCGGAGTGGGCGGCCGCATCGTGCTGCCCGAGATCCGTGCATCGGCGGGGGCCCGCCTCCCCGACCCCGTCTCCGTCGTCACCGCCCTGGCGGCGATCACCGCCCTCACGCTCGGCACCGTCCAGGGGTCTTCCTGGGGCTGGGGCAGCGCGAGGGAAGCCGTGGTCGCCGTGGCCTTCCTGGCCACGGCGGGCGTGACGGTCTGGCGAACGCTTACCCATCATTCTCCGCTAGCCGAGCCTGACCTGTTCCGCAGCCGTCCGTTCACCGCCGCGGTCATCGCCCTGCTGTTGTTCTGGCTGTCGTTTGCCGCCTGGCTGCTCGGCACCGTGCTGTTCTTCCAGAACGCCTGGCACTACTCGACGCTGCAGGCCGGCCTGGCGATCGCACCAGGCCCGCTGGCCGCGGCCGTTTTCGCCGTCTCCAGCGGCCGGCTCGCGGGCATCTTCGGCCGACGGGCGCTGGCAGTGGTCGGTCCGCTGTTCTTCGCGGCCGGGCCGGCCAGCTGGCTCGCGGTCGTCACGGCGAGGCCTGAATACGGGGCGTTCCTGCCCGGCCTCATCATCGCTGGCGTCGGCTCGGGACTCACCCAGGCGCCCCTGCTGGCCTCGGCGTCCACATTGCCTCCGCACCGGGCCACCACGGGAAGCGCGGTACTGAACATGGCCAGGCAGGTCGGCAGCGCACTGGGCGTCGCCATCGTCGTGGCCATCTACGCCTCACCAAGCCCGCACCGCCTGGCGGCCTTCCAGCGCGGCTGGGTCCTTGGCGTCATCGCCGTCCTGCTCGCCAGCGTCGCCAGCCTGGTCGTCCGCCCCGGCCCCGCCACCCGGGCCGCGGGCGCTGTCCCGTCACCTGGTGATCGTGATGGTGTACGGCTCGGTGAGGCTTTCCCTGGCCGGGGTGGCGGAGTCGGTCACGGTGATGGTGACCCTCGCGCTGCCGCGGACGAGCGGGCGGCCGCTGATCACGCCGGTCCTCGGGTCGAGCCGCACGCCGCACGGGAGGGCGCCGCCGGTCACGTGCCATGTGTAGGGCAGAGTTCCCCCGGTTGCGGATAGTGCCGTGGAGTACGGGACGCCAAGCCGTCCGCCTGGCAGCGCCGTGGTGACCAGGGTCAGCCCCGGGGCCGGCGGCACGGTCACCGCTTGTGTGGTGAACGACTGTGCGGCGCCGTCACTGGTGACCGTGAACGTGCCGTCGGAGTCGTTGGCATAGGTGGCCGTGGTGTCGAGCCTGAAGTAGTACGTGGTCGAGGGGGACAGGCCGGTCAGGGCGGCCTGCACCAGTTCGGCGGCGTCGCCGCTGCCGGCATCGGTGACGGTGGTTGAGCTACCGTAGGCGGCGGTGGTGCCGTACTCGAACTGGTAGGTCGCGTCCATCCCGCCCGGCGTGACCACGCCGTTGAGCGTGGCCGCCGTGGCAGACAGGCCGCTTGCCGGGGCGGTGGTCCCGGGGGCGCACTGGGGTGAGGTCGCGCTCGCGTTGACCTGCTGGCCATCAAGGATCCAGCTCATCGTGGGGAAGATGACCGGATCGAACGTCACGCTGAACGTGCTCGGGTAGGACCCGGGAACGAAGTCCGTCGGCTGGCCCTGCTCCGCGCCCAGGGGGAACACCTGGTTGTCCTCGCCGACCGGAAGGCTGTAGCTCGTTCCGGCCTCGTTGGTGTACCCGAAGTAGGCGGTGACGGACCCGCTGGGGGAGACGACAACACAGTCAAGCGACGGCATCGGTCCCGTCGCGGTCGCGTCCGCGGGGACGGCGAAGGCAAGCCCGCACAGCAGGCACCCGCTGAAGCCGGCCATCGCGGCCCGGAGCCGCCCGCGTCGCCTAGCCACCCTGAAGCTCATGAAGTCTCCCGCTCACCAGTTGCTTGTCATGCCGGTGGCCCGGCACGACTGCGACGATAATGGCCGCACACGGGAACCTCAGGAGGTGCGGGGAAGCTCAGGGGAGCCGGCGCAAACCTCAGGGATCGGGTGCGCAAACGTCAGGGCGCCCCTCCCGGCCGGGGTCGCTGTTACTACGAAACGTAGTAACATGTCAAGCGTGAACGGGACAGTCCCCACGACGATCATCGCCGCCGGCCTCGCGCTTGCCGCCTATGCGCTGCTGATGACCGCCCTGAACCGACCCATGGGCGATATCCTGCTCATCGCGCTTGGCGTCCTTGAGGTCTTGCTGCTCGCCGAGGTCGGCCTCGTCGTAGCGAAGCTCGTCGGCGGCTCGCACCCAAGCGATCTTCCCACGCTCATCGGGTACTTGTGCGCGATCCCGATCGTCCCGGTTGCCGCCGCGTTCTGGGGGCTGGTCGAACGATCCCGCTGGGGCTCGGCGGTTGCCGCCGTGGCCGGGCTCGTCGCGGCCATCCTGATGGTCCGCCTGCACCAGGTCTGGCCGGTCATCCATGTCTAAGCCCATGACGTCGCCAGGCCCGGTGAAGACGCCAAGGCGGGCGGAACGCCCGCCGCAGTCAACCAGGACCGGCCCCGGCCGCCTGCTGGTCGCGGTCTACGCGCTCTTCGCGCTCTCCGCCTCGGCACGGGCCGTGGTGCAGATCGCGACGAAGTTCAGCCACGCCCCGGTCGCCTACCTGCTTTCTGCCCTGGCTGGCCTGGTCTACATCCTTGCGACCGCCACTTTGGCCTCTGGCAGCCGGACGGCACGCAGGATCGCCGTGTTCTCCTGCTCTTTCGAGCTCGTCGGCGTCGTGGCCGTCGGTACCTGGAGCCTGCTCGACCCGGCCACCTTCCCCGACGCCACGGTGTGGTCTGGCTATGGTGCCGGCTACGGGTATGTTCCGCTCGTCCTCCCGGTCTTCGGCCTGCTTTGGCTCCGCTACTGGGCCAGGCGACGAAATGGGACCGTCGCGCCCGCGGAAGACGCGGGCGAGGCAGCCGCTCCCTAACGCCCGGCTGGTCCTACCGGCCCGTTTCCACCGAGGCCGCGGCCGCCTCTCCTGCCGCGGCCTCGGTTCGCCCGCCCCGCCGCGCGTACATGGGTACCAGCACGCCCGAGACGACGTCTATCAGGAAGGCAAGGGACAGTACGGTTGCCGTCCCGAGGGCGACGCCGCCCACCGTGTCGGTGAAGTAGTGCCAGCGCAGGCCGATGACTCCGACGGCGACTAGGGCCGTGACCGTGCAGGCGACGGCCACGAGCGCGGCGCGGGCCAGACGGGTCGCGGTCCGCCGCGCCGGGTCATGGAGCAGAAGGCCGAGCACCGTGGCCAGGGTCATGGCAGAGGCGGCGTGCCCGCTGGGGAAGGACAGCTGCCCGAGATGCGTCCGGTCGACGAGGTGCTTGAGCACCGTGTCGTCAAGAAAGGCCGTCACTGGGACGGCGGTCACCGCGAGCACCACGCCATTCGGCCGCCTGGCGAACAGGCATCCGGCGGCTATTGCCAGGCTGACCACGATGAGCGGGATGGTCGACCCGGGCAGGGCGAGCCAGGGCAGGATGCCCTGGTGGCCACTGAAGGACCCGACCGTCGCCGTGTCGACGACCGAATCGAGCCCGTCCGGCCGCGACTGCCGCCTGAGCAGGAGGCCAAGAGTGGCGATGACGAGCACGCATGTGGCCAGGACCGGCCAGGCCCGGGTTCGCCGGGCATGCCTGAGCAATGGCTTCCCGCCATGCCCCATCGTCGCCCTCCTCTCCTGGGCAGGATGATGCCCCAATGCCCACGGTCACGCACCTGCTCGCCCGCCAGGCACCGCGAAGTCAGAGACGGCGCGAGCAGGTTATTGTGGCCGACTCGTCGGCCGGCAGTGCAAAGATTAGATGTTCATTGGTCAGGGCGCCTGGTGAGGCAGGTTGTAGCCGTTGACGAGGACCTGGGGCACGAGCGGCTGCCCGGTTCCTCGCCAGGACAGCGTGACGTCCCGTGTCTCGCCGGGGAGCAGCCACAGGTAATTGTCGCTGTAGAGAGTGGGCAGGATCCGCTGTCCGGAGCGCCGGTCCCGCAGGGACAGCACCACCATGGCGGCAACCGCGGTGCCCTCGTTGCGCAAGGTAACGGTGAGCTGGTTCCCTGAGGCCGTACCGTGGGTGCCGGCGGAGACCGTTACCTGTGGCAGCTGGTTGAGCGCCAGCATGTCCTGATCGTTGCGGTACCGCCAGTACACGTTGTCCGACAGCAGCGTGCCCTGCTTGTCGGTCAGGCGGAGCCGAAGCAGATGCGGCGATGGCAGCGAGGCGGCGAAGCCAACGGTGAACAGCGATGCGGCCGAGGAGGAGCCGACGGTGACCGCCTGGCTCTGGGGTGCCGCGAGGGCGCTGCCGGACAGGTCGTAGAGCTCGGCGGTGACGGTCGCCCCCGTCAGCGGCTGGGCCGTGTGGTTGACCGCCCGCACCTGCCAGTCGGTCAGGCTCGCCTGGACGTGGAGGGCCTCGCAGCCCTTGCGGGCACCGTAGTAGGTGCCGTTGACGTCGAGGTCGTAGTCGTAGGTCTGCCAGACGGTGCTGTGGTGGGCGGGGTTGGACATCCACAGCATGAGGCCGCTGGCGTCGTTCCACAGGTTCGCGTTCCACGCCTCGAACATGGCCCGGATGTTCTCGTAGTTGACGAACTGCGCCTTCGTGCAGAAGTCGTCGAGGCTGGCCGCCGGGCCTAGCCGGGTCTCGATGGCCGTCTGGTAGCTGTCCACCTGCTGGTTGCCCTGGGTGCACCAGTCATGCAGGAACCATGGCCCGCCATCGAGGACCGTCTTCACGTCGGTCCAGGTGGTGCCGTCACCGGAGACCTGGATGGCGTAGCTGAGCGCGTCGGCCTGCTCCCATACGAGCACGACCTGGTCGAACGCGACTGCTGAGCCGAGGTCGACCTGGATCCACTGGTTGTCCTCGTAGGCGGAGGACCAGCGTGTATTGGGGTTGCCGTCGACGGCGTTGCCGGGCTCGTCGCCGCTGTTGTCGACCGAGG
>Ga0335072_10002336_pt1 | contig 29544 bp, 25 predicted proteins | sample Lox_Sample_21_FD_206725 | JGI IMG/M metagenome (GOLD analysis project Ga0335072, IMG submission 206725) | Soil microbial communities from Loxahatchee National Wildlife Refuge, Florida, United States - Lox_Sample_2.1 | ecosystem: Environmental > Terrestrial > Soil > Wetlands | place: USA... | reverse complement strand
GGGAGCGAGCGACCTGCCGCAGCACCGGCCGTAGCCATCGGTGAGCCTGCAACGGGTTCCGTTCTGTTAATCGCCTGCCGATCGTGCATGCTTGCCTTGGATGCCTTGGATGCCTTGGATGCCTTGGGAGGGTGGAGTAGCTGGCCGCCGGCAGTGTCCACATCGCTGTCACGCCGCTGATTTCTTTACCGGGAGACAGAGGTCTTGACGTGGTCCCGAAGAGTTTCGGATAGCGCCTGATAACTGCCTGAAAGATATAGTTTAATCCCTGAAATGAGGCCGTTACAGCTTCCTTGATTAGTCCTTTTTGTTCTGTAAATCAGCCTGGAACCGGTCTCATAAACCCTCTGCGCCTGGTGAGACCTCGTGTGAGCCCCGCCATCGAAGCGGGGCTCATGCTACTCGCCGAAGCCGCTGCGCTATTGATGAGACCAGTTCTAAGGATGGGCATGGCCGGCATGAGCCCAAACGTCGTTTACCTTGCCCACCAGGCGTTGCACCACGGCCGCTTCGAGGGGCGTCTTCGCCATCTGTTGCGCGACCTTCAGCACGCTAAGCGCATCGGGATAGCGCCCCAGCATCATCAGAACATTGGCCGTGTTCAGGCGGTAATTGAGGCTGCCGGGATCGAGTTGCACCGCCCGCAGGTCCAGCCTGTGCGCCTCTTCGAGGTTGGTGCGGCGATTGGCATAGAGCGCTGCCAGCCGGTCATACGCAGGGGCAAAATGGGGGTTCAACTGGATCGCAGTCCTCAGATCACTCTCTACGTCGTCGCTGGTCGATCCCTGCATCATCCGCAGCACCGCGGAATAATAATGAGCCCGATAATCCCGCTGGTCGACAGTGAGGACCTGCTGATACCACTTCTTCGCCTCTTCCAGATGTTCCCCGCGCATTTCGAGCTGGCCCATGGTTTCCAGCGCCTGCACGTTGGTAGGATCGGCCTGCAGCACGGAGCTGAGCAGCGCGCGAGCGTCCGCCGTCCGGCCGCCGCCGGCCAGAAAATCTGCGCGGATGGCGTCGGCCTCCGGAGATGTCAGCGCCTGCACATCAAAAGGCGCTTCCTGCCCCGGCATCGACGCCGTTGTCACCCGGAAATAAGAATACGCGGCGCTGGTGAGCCGAAAGTAGGTGTATTGGCCGCGCCGGATATAGTTTTCGAGCGTCTCCTCGAGTTCTGTGAGGTCTCCAAAGGCCTCCTTGCCGGCGACAACGGGATCCTGATTCTGGCTGATCAGACGGATGTAGGTCGATACGCGCTGGGTGTGTTCGCGGGCATCGGTCGTCTCCAGATAATGAACCAGCGCCCACGACTCGGCATAAAACATTGAGCCCTGCTGTTCCTCGTGGTAATAGGGCGAGGCGGCATCCACGCGAAACAGGACCGGCAGCGGGATGAGGCTGTGCTGCTGGAGGTAAAGCAGGTTGTTCTCGCTGGGCTCGCCCAGCAGCACGTCCTTGTCGCGAATCTCGGTGTTCTCAAAGAACTCCGCCAGTCCTTCATTCAGCCAGAGGGGAAGCCACTCGATGCCACTGCCCAGCTCCAGATGCGTGTACTCGTGATAGATGGTCGACCAGGGGTGACTTCCCTGAGCATCCAGCCGCATCAGAATGTAATTCCTGTCGGGTGTCCGCTGGAACAGCCCGGTGAGCGCCAGCTTATCCTTGCCGCGATACGCCTCTGGCTCCAGGGGCTCCAGTCCCTTTTTGTTCTTTACCGCGATGACCACAACGGGCGCGATCGGATCAACGTCCGACTGCGGAAACAGCTTCTGAAAAACCCAGCGCATCCGCTCGAACTGATCCGCGACCCGGCGCCCCTGCTTGTCGCCCGCATCGGTGACCACGGTGAAGTGTGGGCTGCGCACCTCGACCCATGCAGACGTGGAACCACGCGCCCACGCCGGAGCAGCGGCAATCAGTAGCAGAGCGAGGTTCCATCGCATCGTGAACTGGACAAATCCTGGCACGGCAGAATCCAGAGGTTCTGACGAAGCTTTCCGGCTGATGGTTTAGGGCAATCTCTGGGAATCCGGCGAGGCCTCTCACCGTTCGGCCGTCTTCGCCTCCGGTAAACTGGTCACAGGATAGCTGTTTCCCTCATGAGTCTGCTCAAAGCCGTGCGCGGCACGCGCGATCTTCTGCCGCCTGAAACTGAACTGTGGAATCACGTGGAAGCCACCGCGCGCCGCGTCTTCGCCCGCTATAACTTCGGCGAGATTCGCACCCCAGTCTTCGAGGACACCCAGCTCTTTGCCCGGGGCGTCGGCGAGGAGACGGACATCGTCTCCAAAGAGATGTACACGTGGGAAGATCGGGCCCGTGCGCAGAGCGAGAAGAGCCAATTGCTGACCCTCCGGCCGGAGAATACCGCAGGCGTCGTACGCGCCTACATCGAGCACAAGCTGGGCGAGACCGGCCTGCTGCAGAAGCTGTATTACATTGGGCCGCAGTTCCGGCGCGAGCGTCCGCAGAAGGGGCGCTATCGGCAGTTCTGGCAGATTGGGGCGGAGGTGATTGGGCCGCCGTCGGCGGGGTCCGAGTCGCCGCTGCGCGACGCGGAAGTGCTGGAGATGCTGGCCACGTTTCTCGACGAGTTGGGCATTACCGGCTGGACGCTGGTGTTGAATTCGGTGGGTTCGGCAGCGGATCGTCCGCGGTATATCGCTGCACTCCGAGAGGCGTTGCGCGAAGTCGCTCCTCGCATGTGTGTGGACTGCCAGCGCCGCGCGGAGACGAATCCGCTGCGCGTGCTCGACTGCAAGGTGCCCGAAGACCAGCCCATCATCGAGACCCTGCCGCGGATCGCCGATTATCTGGACGACGCATCGAAGGCGCATTTTGCGGCCGTGCTGGCGGCGCTCGATGCATGCGGCGTGAAGTACGAAGTAAATCCGCGGCTGGTGCGGGGCCTGGACTATTACACGCGGACAACCTTTGAGTTCACCCATGGCGGGCTGGGCGCGCAGAATGCCCTGCTCGGCGGTGGTCGCTACGACGGTCTTTCCGAGATGCTGGGCGGACCGAAGGCACCGGGCATCGGGTTCGCAATGGGGCTGGACCGGCTGATTCTGACCCTCCAGCAAAGCCGCTCCGCGGAAGCGGCTTCGACTGAAACTGCGCTGGCCGACACCTTCATCGCCCCTTTGGGCGAGGAATTAAATGCGACGGCGCTGGAGCTGGCGCGCGAACTGCGCCGGCAGGGGCTGCGCGTGGAATTGGGCGACGGGGCGTTCCGGCTGAAGAAGTCGTTTGAGATTGGGAATAAGCTGGCGCGCAACATCATTCTGCTGGGCGAGGATGAGCAGCGCTCCGGTATTCTGACAGTCAAGAACTTCGCCAGCGGCGAACAGACCAAAATCCCGCGCGAGCAGCTGGTGCTCTCGCTGCGGAAGAGTCAGGAAGCATAACTTTGCTCGACTTTTTAGGCACACGACAACGCACCCATACCTGCGGCGAGCTGCGGGCCGCGGATGCTGACAGGACCGTCACCCTGATGGGTTGGGTGAACCGCCGCCGCGATCACGGCAACCTGATCTTCCTTGATTTGCGGGATCGCTACGGCATCACGCAGATCGTCCTCGACAAGGACCTGTCGCCCACTGGGCACGCCAAGGCGGAGCAGGCGCGGCCGGAGTATGTGATCGCAGCCACGGGCAAGGTGCGGCTGCGCGGTGCCGATGCGGTGAATCCGAAGATGGCCACCGGCGAGATCGAGATCGCGGCCACCGAGCTGCTGATTCTGAACGACTCGAAGGTGCCCCCGTTTTCCCCCGCAGAGGATGCCATCGCCAATGAAGAGGTGCGGCTGAAGTACCGCTATCTCGATCTGCGGCGGCCGGAAATGCAGCACAACTTTGAGGTGCGGCATAAGGTGGCGCTGGCGGTGCGCGAGTATCTTTCGGGCCAGGGCTTCTACGAGATCGAGACCCCGTTCATGACGCGCTCGACGCCCGAGGGCGCCCGCGATTATCTGGTGCCGAGCCGTGTGCATCCCGCGCACTTTTATGCGCTGCCGCAGTCGCCGCAGCTCTTCAAGCAGATCCTGATGATTTCGGGGCTGGATAAATACTTCCAGATCGTGCGCTGCTTCCGCGATGAGGATTTGCGCGCCGATCGGCAGCCGGAGTTTACCCAGATCGATCTGGAGATGACCTTTCCGCAGCAGGACACCATCTTCGCGGTCGTCGAGGGCTTCATGGCGGCGGCATTCAACGCGGTGGGCATCACGCTGCCCATTCCGTTCCCGCGCATCACCTATGACGAGGCGATGCGCAACTACGGCATCGATAAGCCCGACCTGCGGTTGCCCGGCCTGACGGATATCCGTACTGCCTTTACGGCAGAACAGCTCGAGACGCTGGGCGTCGATCCCTCGCTGCCGGTCGTCGCGGTGCGAGTACCCAAAGTGGGAGAGCTCTCACGCAAGGAGCGGGACGACAATCGCCCGCTGTTCGAGACGAAGAAGGGCGCAAAGCTGCTCGACGATCTGAAGCGGCTGGAGAAGGCATTCCCCGAGTCGGTAGGAAAGCTGCGCGCTCTGGCCAACGGGGAGGCCGACGACCTGCTGGTCATCGTGGCTGGCGATTCCGCACACCACATCGCTGCCAGCGACACCAAGCTGGCCGGGCGGCTGTCGGAACGCGAGATTGCGGTGCTGAGTGCGGCCGGCAATCTGCGCGTGGAGCTGGCGAAGAAATACGCGGACCGTCACGGGGCCTTTGCAGCGACTGAGGCAGTGGTAGGGGCACCAGAGCGCGCCATAAGCCTGGTGGACGGCACCGCTGCATTCCGGCCGCTGTGGGTAACGGACTTCCCCATGTTCGAGCACGATGTGGAGACGGGGCGCTGGGCTCCGGCGCACCATCCCTTCACCTCGCCGCACGAGGAGGATATGGACCGGCTGGAGAGCGATCCTGCCTCCGTGCGGGCGCGCTATTACGACTTGGCCATGAATGGGCTGGAGTTGGGATCAGGCTCAATCCGTATCCACCGCCAGGATGTGCAGCGGCATATTTTCCGGGCCCTCGGCATGTCGGAAGAAGAAGCGAAGGAGCGCTTCGGCTTCTTCCTGGAAGCGCTGCAGTATGGCACGCCGCCGCACGGAGGCATCGCGCTGGGGCTGGACCGGCTGGTGATGATCCTGGCAGGAGCTCAGAGCCTGCGCGAGGTGATTGCCTTCCCCAAGACTGCCAAGGCCATCGATCTGATGGTCGATGCGCCCACATTGGTTAGCGAACAGCAGCTGAAGGAGCTGCATATCCGGCCTGCACTGCGGAGCTAATTGCGAGGGCCAAGACGGTCAGGATCAAAACGGCCGGGGGTGCAGGGAGTGTAAGGCGCCTCAACGCGGTGCGCGGCGGCGCCCGGATGTTACCCTTAATCTTCAGTTCTTTTTTTGAGGTTTCGGATCGCGTGAAAGCCGTGATGTCTCGTCTTGTGGCCCTGGCGGCGTTTGGGGCTATGTTTCTTCCGCTGGGCCGGCTGCACGCGCAGGTCACGGCCACCGCTCCGGAGATAGAAGCGCCGGAATACGCGCAGCGCTGGGATTTTTACGGCGGCGCCGAATATTCGCACTTCAATCCCAGCCCAGGTCGCAACGTGGAGGCGATCAACCTGCTGGGCTGGAATGGCACGGTTACCGCCTGGCTGCATACCAGCTGGGGCATTGAGGCCAGCGCTCGCGGAGAGTACGGCAGCCTGGTGGTTCCGGCCAATGACCTTGGGGTTGCGTCCAACCCGCCTATGTCGGAGCATCTGTTTCTGTTTGGCCCGAACTTCCGCATGTATCGCCGTGCGCGCACCACGCTCGGAATGCACACTCTGGTGGGAGCAGCCTATGGGAGCTTCAGTTCAGGATTTCCTTCCGGCGTGACACCGCAGGACGTGGGCATCTTCAATGATAAGCTGGCGCTGGGTCTGGCTATCGGCGGTTATGCCGACTACAACGTGGCCCCGCGATGGTCCGTGCGGTTCGTCTCGGACTGGCAGCCGACCCACTACGGCTTCAGCTGGCAGAACGAGTACGCCGGCTCGGTGGGGATCGTCTACAAGTTCGGGGCGCTCCACAAGTAACAGCAGCCTGGGATAAAGCGGCCAGGCTAAAGACGGCCAGGGATGAAGCGGTCAGCGAAGACCGACGGCCTAGATTTTGGCCGTTTCCGTATTTGTGCACGAAGGCAGACAGGGTAGAGACGGCCACGGATAGAACATGTGGCTTTGTGCTGACCGCTGTATCCCTGGCCGTGTTTCGCCTGGCCGCTTCGTACCCTGCCCTTCAGTTATCGCGATGCTTGCGCATATAGACTTCGAATTTCTTCGCGGCGCGGCGGCGCTTCCAGCGGTAATAGCGATTGCGCAACCCGTACATACCTTCGCTCCCGGCAAAAGCGAAACCACGTTTGGGCGCCATTTTGATGTAGATGTACCCGAAGAGCGCGCCACCCAGCTGCGAAAACGCGTAGACCTTCTCCGCCGAAAAGAGCATGGCCAGCGCGATGAGCATGTAGACGGCCACCAGATATTTCGCCTTAATGCTCATCGGCAGGGGAAACATCATGAATTCCATGTCCGCATAGAGAACGCCGAAAGCGATCAGCAGGCCGAAAATGCCGCCATAGCAGCCGTAGAGCATCATCCCCGGGTTTAGTGAAAACAGGTAAAGCGCCACCGCCGCCAAGCCGGCGCCGAAGACCGAGAAAAAGAAAATCTCAGCCAGCCATCGCGGGCCATGATTCATCTCGAGGAAGCTGCCCAGAAACCAGAGCGACAGCAACTCGAAAGCTGTGCCAAGAATTCCTGCGTGGATCAGGCTGTAGGTGAGCAGCTGCCAAATCCAGCCGTGGAGGACATTGCCCGGCAGCAGAGCGAGAATGGCAGTCAGCTCTCCCGCAACCGGCCGAGCAATCGCGTTAAGGATCAGCAGCAGGAAGAAGGCGCCGAGATTCCACAGAACGAGGCTGCGCGTGAATCCGCGGAAATCGGGAAAGCCGAGAACGCCGGACGAGAATCGAGGCACGGGGATATTGTCTCATTGGGCCGGTCACTGCCCGGAGCCCGCTTCTCCATCGGATGCACGGCACGGGTCATCGTTGTGGCATTGGGATGACGGCAGGGCTGCGGTGACCTTTGGCATCGACGGCACGGACGCCGAAGATGACATTGTCTTTGGAGATGGGCAGGGTGACCGCCCATCCGCCGCGGGTGGGACCGGCTACAGAGCCATGTCCAGGGCTCCCTTCCACGCTCTGACCTTCTCCCATAGCGCGCGATGCTCCGGCCTGCTCAGCAGAGATGGAGCGCTGCCATTCTGCATCCGCAAGCGGCCGCCACACGATCTCGTAGCTGGCGTCCCGGGAAAATCCGGGAGGATCGCTCCACTCCAGCCGCGTGTTGTTGTCGAGGCCGCCGGTGATGATCTTTACGTCTGTAGGTTCAGGCGGAGCGTCGGCCAGCACCGCCATAGTAGCGGCGTTCAGACGGGCTACGCGGGCGACGTAGTCGAAGTCGACGTACTTCAGCAGATCGCCGTACTGGACGCCGTTCTCGACGCGAACATTCTGGTGCTGGTGGTTGAAGTCCTCACGCCATTCGGTAAGGCGCACTGCGGGAAAGCCCTCCTGGTTGAAGGAGCTGTGGTCGCCACCGCGCAGGAAGCGATCGCGGCGGAATTCGAGAACGGCCTCAAGGCCGGAAGCGATGGGCTGAGCGCTGCTGGCCGGTGCTCCGGTATACGTACGCGCTACGTCGGTGATGGCACGAGCCAGCTCGCGCGACGGTGAGTCGCTCTCGTAGCCGAGCAGAACGATGCGGCGAATCTCCTCCGGGGTGGCTTCGGCGGGAATGCTCTCGGAGAAGACGCGGACGGCATGCTCATCCTGAAATCTGTCACCGGGCGTGCGATTGCCGCCGACAATGTCGTTATTGAGGACTACTTCGAGCCGCCAGTCGTCCTGCTTAGCCAGCTCAGCCAGATGTTTGCTGCCGAAGAGGCCCTGCTCCTCGCCGGCGACGGCCACGAAGACGAGGGTGGCGGGAAGCCTCAGCTTTGACAGCACTCGCGCGCACTCGAGGCTGACAGCAACCCCGCTGGCATCATCGTTGGCGCCGGGAGCTTCGCCGCGCGTGTCCATCACATCCGTGTCACGCGAATCGTAGTGCCCGGTGACCAGAATCATCCTGCCCGCCTGCGCAGGATCGGTCCCGCGCATCACAGCATAGACGTTGGTGATTGGCGTAGGCTCGACAACGCGCGGGTTGGGCCCGCTATGCGGCTGCTGCGTGAACGAGTCGCGATGTACCTCGAGACATCCGCCGCAGTCAGCGGAGACTTCCTTAAACTGCGACTCGATCCAGTCTGCGGTGGCGCTCACGCCGGTGCCGGGCGGCAGGTCTTTATCAACACTGGAAATGGTGCTGCGGTTGTGGAACGCAACCAGGGTCGCAATCGTATGCTGAATGGTTGCCGGAGAGATGCCCGAAATGGCCACCGTAATAGAGGCGTCGGCAGGCATGGGATGGATCGGCGCTCCAATGGCATCCAGATCACGCTGCGCGGCATCGCCAGAAGTAGCGCACGCGAATGCGAGAGTGAACAGGACGGCGGCGAGAGGACGATGGAATCTCATCACATCGAGTATGCCCTGGGGCGCTTGACGCGCGGGCCGATTCTCTTCAACACTGGAACTGGTCTCATGAGTTCGCCGCGCCTTCGTGGGACCGCGTTTGAGACTCACCGTCGATGCGTGGCTCATGTACTTTCCCGAACCCGATTCACTATGTATGAGGCTAGTTCCAGCCATAACTGCGGTAAAAAGCGCGGGGTGATGGTGGCGGCAGAATCGGCCGCGATCTTCCCAGCCGTTGCCGACCGGCCGGGCAGCAGCTCACAGGCAGAAATCTCTGACAAACTTTTTCGCCCGATTTGCGTCACGCTGGTAGATTCGAATTTTCTTTCTCCTGGTGGAGGTGTTCATGCCAATTTGCCCTGAATGCGAAAGCGCTCTCGACTTCGACGAAGATGAAGTGGAAGAAGGCGACGTGATCGTTTGTGATGAGTGCGGAACCGAGTACGAAGTTGTAGCCGTCGACCCGCTCGAGTTGAGTAAGGTCGAAGAGGATTATGAAGACGAGGAAGAGCTCGGAGAAGAGGAAGAAGAATGACGCCGGAGCAGCATTGGTGTCCTGACACTTCGCTGTGCGTGTCTGCTGCCGGAGTTCGGCGCTTGCGGTACGCCATATTGCTCGCAGCAATGGTGGCTTTGCTCGCGGGGTTTATGCCCGGGGCAGGCGCGCAGAACTTTGGGATAAAGAACCTGCAGGGTAAGGTGTTCGGCGCCGACGATGCGGCCATCAACGGCGCCATCGTCTACCTGCAAAACTCGCGCAACAACGACATCAAGACATTCATTTCAGCGAAGGACGGTTCCTATCAGTTTGCTGGTCTCTCCGCCGATACGGATTACACGGTGTGGGCTGCGTACAAGGGGAAAAAGAGCGGGTCGAAGACGGTCAGCTCTTTCGACTCGCGCAAGCAGGTTTACATCGATCTCCACATCAAGTGATGGAGGACTCCCGCGGCGCTCTGCAGGGGAAACTCGGAGAATTCGCTGATCGCCAAAAAGAAATGCCACCCTTGCGGGTGGCATTTTTACTGAGCCCTGAGCTCTGTCTTATCGATCGCGCTTCCAGTTCACCAAGTCGCCGAGGGTGGTGGTGGAGCTGGAAACCGGCTGCTTGTAGGCTTCCACATCGGCGCGGCTGGCTTCTTCGCCGCTGACTGCGCGCAGGCTGAGGGCCACCTTCTTCTCCTCCGGGTTCATGCGGATGATCTTGAATTCGAACTCCCTGCCCTGTTCCATCTTCACCGGGACGCCGTGCGCATCGGTCGCTTCCGATACATGGCAGAGGCCTTCAACGCCCTCCGCGATCTCCACAAACGCGCCAAACTGCGCCGTGCGAAGCACCTTGCCATGCACCACATCGCCTACGCGATGCTGCGCGAAGAAAGTCTCCCAGACGTCAGGCTGGAGCTGCTTGATACCGAGCGACAGGCGGCGGTTCTCCGGCTCGACACCCAGAACCACAGCACGCACCTTTTCGCCCTTCTTCAGCACTTCGGAAGGATGCTTCACGCGCTTGGTCCAGCTGAGATTGCTGACGTGTACCAGTCCGTCGATGCCGTCTTCGATCTCGATGAAGGCTCCGAAGTCGGTCAGGTTGCGGACCCGGCCTTCCACGGTGGCACCGGTTGGATACTTGTCCGCCAGATGCTCCCAGGGATTGTCGAGCAGCTGCTTCATGCCCAGCGAGATGCGGCGATCGGAAGGATTGACGGCCAGGATGACAGTCTCGACCTCGTCGCCCGGTTTGACGATCTTCGACGGATGCTTCATCCGCTTGGACCAGGTCATCTCGGAGACATGCACCAGACCCTCAATGCCCTGTTCCAGCTCCACGAAGGCACCATAATCGGTCACGCTGAGCACGCGGCCGCGGACGCGTGCGCCAATCGGATAGCGCTCAGCGGCATCGAGCCACGGGTCGGGCGTGAGTTGCTTGAAGCCGAGCGAGACACGCTGCTTCTCTTTATCGAACTTGAGGACCTTCACCTGGATCTCATCGCCGACGTTCACCAGATCGCGGGGGTGGGTGAGGCGTCCCCACGACATGTCGGTGATGTGCAGCAGGCCGTCGATCCCGCCAAGATCGACGAAGGCACCGTAATCGGTCAGGTTCTTCACCGTGCCGGTGAGAACCGCACCTTCTTCGAGATGCTCGAGAGTGTGGGAGCGGCGCTCGGACTGCTCCTCCTCAAGGATCTCTTTGCGCGAGACGACCACGTTGCCGCGCTTCTTGTTCAGCTTGATCACCCGCACCTGAATCGGCTGGCCGATGTAGGCGTCGAGGTTACGCACAGGGCGCAACTCCAGCTGCGAGCCGGGCAGGAAGGCCTTGATGCCTACGTCCACGGTAAGACCGCCCTTAACGCGGCCCACCACCGTTCCGGTCAGCGGAGTCTTCTCGTTGTGCGCCTTCTCCACGGTGTCCCAGACGCGCAGCCGCTGGGCCTTTTCGAAGCTCAGCAGGTAGCCGCCTTCGGGCTCCTCGCGCTCAATCACCACTTCCACGGTGTCGCCAGGGTGTACCTTCGGCTGGCCGGTGTAGTCCACGACCTGCTCGACAGGGATCAGCCCTTCGGACTTCATGCCAACATCGACGACGACGTGCTTATCGGTAATCTTGATAACCGTGCCGGACACGATGGCCGAGTCGTCGAAAGCCTGGGCGGCAGCTTCGGCCGCCTGTTCGCGGTCGAACGACTCGAGCGCCGCAGCGAAATCCTCCATGCTGAGGTCGGGCTCTTCGTGATGTTCTTCCGGCTGCTGGGCGTGAATTTCCGGGTTAGAGGTGGTTTCGGCGGACGGGGCAGACTCAGACTGCTCCGCCGCAGCTTCAAGCGTCGGGGTTTCCAGTTCGGTGTTCAGAGGATTGCTCTCGGTTTGTTCAGGATTGAGGACGTGTGCCATAGCTGACAACTCCGGGATTCGGTCGGCGGTTTCCCGGAGTCCGCCCCACAGCTGGGAATCCGGGCAAGCAAGGCCGCCGGATGGCTGGCTGCGGCTTCCTTCACTGTTGGCGCCGGGGTTTGGAGCTCTGCGCGGTTCTCAGCGAAGTTCGGGGATCGTCTCTTCCGCTTCCTCGCCCAGGCGGGAGTATCCCGAAGGAGGCGACGGGAATACGTCTCCAGACTGGAGCACCCGGCAGGACAGGGATGAACGGGAGTGGCGATTCGGAAGTCCGCGCAATGAATCCCGCAAGCGCAAACCCCCTGTAGAAACTATAGGACCGCTAAATGGCTATGTCAATTACACATTCGTGAAGAGTTGCAAAATCCAGTGACTTCTGTGTTAAACCCGCAGGATCAAGCTCATCGACACGCTCCAGGCGCAGAAAAGGGGAGCAGCCGCGATCCGCTCCCCTTTCGCTTTATTGATCCATTGTGAATGCCTGTGAGGACTACAACTGTGGAGGAGCAGGGTCCTGCCCGTCGCCGGGGCCCGGCCCCTGAGGAGGTGGCCCAGCCGCCCCGGGGCCCGGTCCATCAGGGCCGCTGGTGCCACTCTGACGATGCTGCCGCCACATGCCGGGCCCTCCCTGTCCGTCCGGACCCCGGCGCATCATCCCTGCCTCGCGATGCTCCTGGCGCAGCGACTTTATCTTCTGCCACTGCTCGGGCGTGAGTGTCTTGCGCAGGTCGAATAACATTCTGGCATTCGCCTTTTCCAGATCGGCACGAGCCTGAGCCACCGCGTCGATCTGGCTCAGGATCTTTGCTTCATCCGGCTGATCGGCTTCGATCATGGGACGGAGCAGGGTCTCCTGCTTCTCCAGATTGGCGTTCAGGTCAATCAGCTTGAGCCGATGCTGCAGAAAGATATCTTCCATCTGATGTTTCTGCTGATCAGTGAGATTGAGCTGCTGTGCGATCCGCGGATCGTTCCACCAGCGGCCAAAGCGGCCATCGTGGAAAGCGCGCTCCATTGGCGGACGACCACCAAAGCCCTCCGGCCCCCCCGGGCCAGGCATCCCCTGCGCCGAGGCAAAGCCTGAGCACACCAGGCAGAGAACCGCTCCCCAAAGAAAACTATTCATGCGTGACATTTTTCTTCTCCGTTACAGATACGTCGGTCGTGGATCCTTCGGTGAGGTCGGCCAGCGGACGCAGCGCGTCCGGCACATCCTCAGAAACTTCGCTGTCGATCTGGTTCATCAGCACCGTGTCGTCGACGCTGGCCCGCGTCTCCGCACGCGCCTGCTGAGGGGCGGGAGTGGTCTGTCCCACGACAGACTTTCCACGGTGTTCGTCATGCACATAGGCCGGGACCAGAACTCCGGTCGCAATCGCCGCCGCGAGTGCGGGAGCCAGCAGCAGTCCGAGACGGAACGTGCGGCGTGGAAGCGGCCCGGCAGTCCACGGCCGCATCGAGCGCCGCTCCGCCACATGATGCATCGCGGAACGATAGAGGCTGAGCGCTTCGGCAAGCTCGCGCACATCCTCCCGTGTCCCACCGGCTGGTGCTTCCTTCGAAAATGCCGTCTTCAGGGATTTCATTTCGCTCCTCCGATCCGCTCCCGAACGATAGCCAGAGCCCGGTACAAATGCGATTTCACGGTACTGAGGTTCATTCCGATGGTGGACGCAATCTCATCCAGTTCCATCTCTTCCACAAAGCGCAGTACAAACACCGTTCGCTGCTGCGCCGACAATTTCTCCACCGCCCGCCATACCGCAGCGACGCGGTCGCGAGCCAGCGCGATGCTTTCCGGCGATCCGCGCCCGTCCGGAATCCAGTCGCTGATATCCATCACATCCAGTGCCGAGCCGCGGGTCTTCTGCCAGAAGCGCAGACTGCGGCTGCGCAGGTGGTCGCGAAGCAGGTTGACGGCGATCCGCGTGAGCCACGTGCTCAAGCTCGCGTCGCCCCGGAACTGCTGCCGCGCATTCCACGCCTTCAGGAAACACTCCTGTGTGAGCGTCTCGGCCGCATCCCGGTCGGTCAGCGATGCGGTGAGAAAGCGCAGGATGCGCGGCCTGTAGACCCGCACCACTTCATCGAAGTCGGCCAATTCCAGGACGGCCTGCTCGTTTTTACCGATGGCGAGCTCCGTGCCGGCGATCTCTTCCATGCAACGAGATAGACGGGGTTTGATCCGGCAAGTTTACAGTGCAGGAAGAAAAGCGGAGCGCGCTTCTCCGCTCAGGTGCGGCATCTGCGCGGCTGCAGGCGCACGGTGGTGCAGGTTCGCTTATCGCCCGGAACGAATCAGCCGGCTCGCTGCTCGAACATTGTCGAGCCATCGCCGAGCAGGACTTCGGCCGGAGCGGATTCCTGCTCATATTCCCGGACGCAGTTCTTCCCCGCCAGCTTGGCGATCGCCAACGCCCGCTCCGTCTCTCGCAGCACGATCAGAGGAGAGCGGCCGCGGCTGACCGCCAGGCCAAAGCTGGCCGTCAACGTGGTGGGTTCGCCATCGAGCGTGAAGGGGCGGGCGAGAAGAGCCTCACGAATGCGCCCAGCCAGGGCCAGACAGTTCTCGCGCGTGCAGCCCGGGAGCGCCAGCAGGAACTCATCCTCACCGCAGCGCCCGATCAGATCATAGCTGCGCAGCTGCCGGCGGAAACGATTCGCGAGCTCTGTCAGGACGCGATCACCGGCCGCGTATCCGTATTCGTGGTTGATCCTTGAGAAATCGTCGAGGTCGAAAAGCATCAGGCTCAAGGGCGTTTTCATCCGCTGCACGCGATCGGTTTCCTGAAAGAGGAGGCTGAGCAGCGCCTCGCGATTCCACAAGCCGGTCAGCCCATCGTGGGTGGCCTGGAAGCGCAATTCCGCCGACTGCTTTTGTACCTGGCCGGAAAGAGCCAGCACCCGCTCCGCGACGCGGATTCTTACTTTGAGATCGGCCTCGCCTGCGGGTAACTTCAGGAAATCATCGCAGCCGGAGGAGAGCGCGGAGCGTATCTGCTCGCGTCCGGCGTGCTGGCTGCAGAGGATAATCCAGCTGCGGTAACGCTGTTGACGGCGTCGAACTTCAGCCACCAGATCCATATGATCTTCGGCAAGATCCAGGTCCAGCAAAGCAATGGCCGGCGGCATCGGCCTCAAGAGGTACTCCAGCGCCACGGCAGCACTTTCCACGACCTCAACCTGGTAGCGCCAGGATTCCAGAATGCCCGCCAGATATCCCGAACCTTCGCTTTGAGCGCACCCGATCAGAACCGTCGCGCCCGATGCAACTGAGAGTGTGGTTGCAGCCATCAGAATCTCCAGGGGTTTGAATCTCCCTGCTGGAACGAATCGGCCTCGGATTAGAAATCTTTAAGAAATCGGGCACATCCAGTTTTCCACAGGGTGGCGAGTACCCGTGGGCTATTCCTGTGGTAACCGCCAATCGTGCCGAAGGTTCCCTCGTTGTTGGCCAGCAAACCTTTGCAGTATCCTGCGTCGATACGTGACCCTCTCTATTTTGGGTATTTGCATTCCGGGTTCATTATGAGATAATAGTAACGGAAGTAACCTACAGCGTTCAGGGCGCTGCAAGTCGCGACTCTGTCAGGAGCAAGCGATGAACCCTTCGGTCAAGACGACCCATGTCATCCCCAGACATCTTCCGCCCGTTCGTCTGGGAAAACTATCCACTCTGCTGGTCTGCCGCTTTTGTATGAGCCCGATCGGCGTCTATCAAAATGCCCCCGAGAAGGTCCGTCTGGAAGCGAAGCACATCTGTGCGGAGAAGCTGGGGCTGCACAAGCCAGCCGTTTCCGTGCCTTTTAATTAAGGTGCCGGCTCCTCTTCGCTGACCCTGTTGTCAGCGTCTTCCGTCCTGATTCTCCCGCCTTCCTTTTGGGGCTTGTTTGTTACCGCTTTCATAGCCTGCGCGTCTATTTCAGACGCTCCCGCACCTCAGGGCGTACCAGGTACAAAAAGAAGACCATATTCACGGTGAGCATGACGATCATCGCGATCTGGTGAAGTTTTACCACCATCCATGTGCCGTAGAGGGCCGAAAGAAATACCGCGGCGAGGGTGAGCGCCCAGCCCCAGCGACGCATGCGCAGAAGTCCCTGTCCCGCCGCTGCAAAGGCGGCGCTGAGCAGGAGAACCACGAGGGGAAGGCGGTGCGTGGTTACTCCAATCAGGCCGAGGAGGCTCAGCAGCAGCATCCAGAGCGCGATTGCGGCAACTCCCGGCAACAAACGGCCGCGACCGGCCACTGTGGAATCACTCATAAGGTGTGCAGGTAGGCCACCAGATCCCCCAACTGTTCCTCGTTGAGCTGGTTCTGGTAGCCGGGCATCATGTTGCGTCCTCGGAGGATGACGGGAATGACCCGGTCATTGTTGGCAGGTGCGCCGCTGGGCAGATATTTCTTGCGGTACATCCCGAAGAGGCTGGGTCCATGCAGATCGCCCGTGTGGTTCGCGTAATGACAACTCGCGCAGTCCTGGTTGTACACAGCCCGTCCCTGCTGTTCCTGCGGAGTTAGTTCGCTGACCGGCTTTGAAGGAGACAGGGAGGGGCCGCAACCGGCTACAGCGATCGAAGCCAGCAGGAAAATTGCGAAGATGCTCTTTGCGTTCATCTCTTGTCGGCGGGACACAATGCACCCTCCCAAGCAGCGATTATCGGTGCACACTTCCTCTCAACACTATAGACAATGGCTACCGGCAGACCGTGGAAGAGGAGCGAGGGCATGAACCATCGGGAGACAGTATCTGTGAAAATGGAATAATCTGCCTTCAGTTCCCGTGATGACCCCTTCTTCTGCCTCAAAAGCCCTCCTGGCCGGTCTACTGCTCATCCCCTTTATCAGCTACGCCCAGAGAGCGCGGTCCGCTGAGCCGCAACCGAACCCCGAGGCACTGCTGGAGAAGGCCGAGCGCGTCGACGGTCTGCGCGGCGAAGGGCTGAGACCCTGGCACATGCGCGCCCACTGGCAGCTCATCGAGGGTGGGACCAATGCAACCGATGAGGGCAGCTTCGAGGAGTGGTGGGTCAACGATCGCAAATACAAGATTGTCTGGAACGGGAAGAACTTCCGGCAAATCCGCTATGGGACGGATACGGGAGCGGTCTTCACCGGATCGTCGAGTCCGCCGGGGGAAGTTCCGGTGCTCATCGACGATGCCCTGCAGTTACCGCTGCCGTCGCGCTCTCCGGTAAATTTAGCCCCGTCGCACATTCAGCAGAATGGAGAAACCCTCGAATGCGCGTCTCGCGGACCCGATCTGGCGCTCGCCCCGCAGTCGGGCCGGCTGGCATCGGCCTACGAAGCCTGTTTCAGCGGAAACCCGCCGGCAGTTCGGCTCGAACAGGGGATCGGCATCGAGGGTCTGTTCAACTCCATCGAGACCTTCGATGGGCGCCAGGTTCCGAGGGAGGCGAAGCTGATCCGTGAGCCAGGCCCCGAAGTGGATCTGACCATCGATTCTCTTGAGTTGCTGGACCATTTCGACAAAGCGGATTTCACGCCGCCGCCGAACGCAACTCCTCTTGAGGTGCGCGTTAAAGTTCGGCCCGATGTCCTCGATCGCTACAGAATTCCCGGGGGTCTGCCTCCGAGCTATCCCGCCGCCGCAAAACAGCAGCACATCGAGGGCACGGTGGTTGTTGCTGTGGTGGTACGCGAAGACGGAACTGTCGCCAGCGTGCGCGCTGTTCGCGGGCCGGATGCTTTGCGCGATGCGGCCATGGCGGCAGTAGCCAGCTGGCGTTTTCATCCCTACATGGTCAATGGCAAGCCCGTGGAAGTGGAATCGGAAGTTGCGGTGCCATTCAGACTGCCGAGTCGATGAAGCGGACCGCAACCCGCGTTGCTGTTTGGGGGGACCGTGAGATGCTTTTAGCTTTGCCAAAGGCTGTACGGATCGTAGACTGGAAGGCGGATGGGTGCCGGGTTCGCATCGACTGATCGCTTCATGACTGAAGTGAAGGAAAACCGGTTGCGGCCGGCCTATGTCCTCGTTGGAGACGACGTTTTCCTGTACGAGCGCTGTCGGCGTGCCGTGCTCGAGGCGCTGGTTCCCCAGGACATGCGAGACTTCTGCCTGTCCGACCTGGACCTCACGGAGACCAGCATCTTCGAGTCGCTGGATCGAGCGCAGACTCCCTCCCTCATGGCTCCTTTTCAGGTCCTCTTCCTGCGCAATTTGAAAACGCTCTACACGCGAGGTGCGAAGAAAGAGGAGTTTGCCGCGCTCGATGCTTATTTCCGCTCACCCAATCCCCAAGCCCTGCTGATCTTCATCGCCGATCATCTGCGCATTCCATCCGACCCGCGGCGCATGGATATGCAGGACAAGGATCGCTACGACCGCATCCGCGAAACCCTGGGCGACTGGTGCGGCATCGTTGATCTGGCGCGCGCCGATGAGGCGGACGCGCTGAAGTGGATCGCGGCCGAGGCGAAGCGGCGTGAAGTGCAGTTCGATCAGGACGCAGCGCGGGAGCTGGCCGACGCTCTGGGCGCGGACATGATGCTGATTGCCAGCGAGGTTGAAAAGCTGGTGCTCTACGCCGGGGCCAGGCGCCAGGTGACGCTGGGTGACGTAGAGACCATGGTACTGGCCGCTAAGCAGCGCTCTCTGTATGAACTCACTGATGCCATCTCCGCGAAAGACCAGGCCCGTGCGCTGAGCCTTCTGCATGGGCTGCTCAATGCCTCCGACGGTGGGGAGGACTCGGCCATCGGGCACCTGTATATGCTGGCTCGAACTTTCCGGCAGATGCTGGTGATCCTGGAAAAAAATGTTCGCGATTCGCGCGCTATCTGGCAGGCCTTGTGGCAGGGCTTCCGTATGCCGCCCTTCGCCGCCGAAGACGTGATCCGCCAGGCGCGCCGCTACAAATCACGCCGTGAGTTGATGCGGGCTCTGCGCCTGATCGCGCGGGCCGATCTGGAGCTGCGTTCCCAGCCGCCGGACAAGCGCTTTGTGCTGGAGCGGCTGGTAATCGAACTGGCCAGCGAGCCGAAGCCTTCGATGGCCGGAGCTTCGCCTCAATACGCGATGGAGTGGTAAACCACAGCCGAGACCGCTGCATCGTTTGCCCTGCCAGCTAGTCCAGGTGCCGCCGTGTGCGAAACGGCTCCTACTGCCACCCCCTCGGCTGATCCGGTGCCCGGCGACGCCACCGGTAGGCAGGCACCGAATTCTTCCAAAAGAATTTCTCCTCAGCCTGCCTGCCCTTTATAGCCACATAGGCACGCACAATGCGAAAGGTCTCGCCGTAACTGGCGATATGATCGCTGTTGGGCCAGTCGCTGCCGAAGAGAATGTGATCTTCGCCAAAAATATTCCACAGAGCATCGAGCCGTTCCCTGTAGAACGAGACCTCCGTTGGAACGCGATTCCCAACTTTGACCGGAATCTCCGAAAGCTTGATGAACACACGCGGGTTCTGGCTGAGGGTCTTCAGGTTCGCCTGAAACTCCGCACGCCCGGCCTGATCTTCAGGCATGACGGCGTTGGGCAGGTGATCGATGACGATACGCAGCTCGGGCACTCGATCCGCAACATTGAGAACCGCGCGGATAAGATTCGCGTCCGGATTTGCGGTATCGAGCACCCCGCCACTGGCGGCCATGCGTCGAAGATCGTCCACAAAGCCTTGCTTTCCGATGTCCAATCGCAGATCGCGCTGCCACAGGTTGCCGTAACGAATCCCGAGAAACAGTGGGTTGCTGCGGAGGCGATCCCAGTCTTTGGCAAACGAAGGATCGCCCGGAATCAGGTCGCCCACGAAACCGACGATGATGGGATGATTCGCCGCCTGCTGGAGAACCCAGTCGTTGTCACTCTTCAGCGGTGAGGCTTCGATGGCGATAGCGCCGACGACGCCGAAAGGGCGCGCGATGCCCGCATAGCGATCGGGCAAGGAAGGCCGGTAGATTGGATCTGTTTTCTCCGGCCACGGAACCCCGCTCGGCCGGGTTGGATCGAACAGGTGGATATGCGCATCGATCACCGGAATCGCAGGTTCAGCGGCAACTGTTCGATCGGTCGCGCAACCGATAGCCGCAGCCAGAATGCTCTTGAGCGCGTCTCTTCTCTTCATGGGATCCTGGCTCTGCCGTCTCCTTTTGCCGCTATCCTCAGGCTCGCGCCTCGCCAGCGTAAGTTTCGTTTCCCAACATACGCTCCCCACAATATTTCTGCGCTGGAGAGACGGAGCAGGAGGGCTCTTCCAATCCCACCTGCGCGGTCGTGTGGAAGAGACTGAGGTCCGCAGTTGCAGCCAGGTCTGTGCCGGCGATGGTTACACTTGCCTCGGCTCCTTTGATCGCTGCGCTCCCGCCTCCGTCTTGCGCAGGCACTCGGCGGCATAGAATCTGAGCGAGGAGACACTGTTTCGATGCAGTCAACCAGAATTCGAGCCGTGCGCGCCTGGGCAGTCCGCGGAGGCGGCGCGGACTATCACGATCAGGGCCGGGATCACTGGATTGACGACCATATCGCGACGCCCATGGCCAAATATCCGGCGTTTCGCGCAAGTCGCCAGTCGTTCGGCTTAAATGTGTTGGGCACGCTGGTGGTCGAACTCGAAGCCGAGAACGGCACCGTAGGCTTCGCCATCAGCACCGGAGGCGAACCGGCCGCCTGGATCGTCGAGAAGCACCTCACGCGATTTCTCATCGGAGCCGATCCTGCCGAAGTTGAAAAGATCTGGGACCAGATGTACCTCGGCACGCTCTTCTACGGCCGCAAGGGGCTGGTGCTGAATGCTATCAGCTGCGTCGATCTGGCGCTGTGGGATCTCCTTGGCCAACTGCGCCAGGAGCCGGTGTATCACCTGATCGGCGGAGCCATCCGCGAGGAGATCATCTTTTATGCCACCGGCGACCGTCCTGATCTCGCGCGGGAGATGGGCTTCATCGGGGGCAAGCTGCCGCTGCGTCATGCACCCGCTGAAGGAGAGGAGGGCCTAAAGCAGAACCTGGCGCTGCTGGCCGAGATGCGCTCCCGTACCGGCCCTGACTTTTGGCTCATGTACGACTGCTGGATGAGCCTCACCCTCGAATATGCCTGCCGTCTCGCGAGTCGTGCCTCTGACTTCAACCTCAGGTGGATCGAGGAGGCGTTGCTCCCGGATGACTACTGGGGCTACGCCGAACTGAAGCGCAATATTCCCCGCGGAATGCTGCTGACGACCGGCGAACACGAAGCCACGCGCTGGGGATTTCGCCTGCTCCTCGAAATGGGCTGCGCCGATATCCTGCAGCCTGATGTCGGCTGGTGCGGCGGCCTCACCGAGCTTCTGAAGATTTCGGCGATGGCCGACGCTCGCGGAGTTCTCGTTGTGCCCCACGGTTCGAGCGTCTACAGCTATCACTTCGCGATCACCCGCCACAACAGCCCCTTTTCCGAATTTCTGATGATGGCGCCGAAGGCCGATCAGGTAATCCCCATGTTTTCGCCGTTGCTGCTCGATGAGCCCGTGCCGCAGAACGGCCGGCTGCGATTGAGCGATGCGCCCGGCTTCGGGGTTCGCCTGAATCCCACATTTCAGAAGAGCTGAAGCTGGCATACTGGCAGACAGAGACAGAGGAGAAAGCAGGGAAGTGGGAACCAGGATGATCGTGTACAGGGTGAGTGATGGATTCGCACTGGAGCATGACGGCGAAATTTTCCGTTTGAAGGAATCGTCGCTCGATGACCTGATCCGCCGCAGCGATCTGCACAGCTATCTTGCCGCGCAGGCAAACGGCAGTGGGACGCGCGGGCCGATCGATCCGGCCGATTTGCAGGCTCCCGTCGGCAGGCAGGAGGTGTGGGCCGCCGGCGTGACCTATTACCGCAGCCGCACCGCCCGCATGGAAGAATCGGAGCATGCGGGAGGAAGCGGCTTCTATGACCGTGTCTACTCAGCCGAACGGCCGGAGCTGTTCTTCAAAGCATTGCCGTACAAAGTTGTGCCGCCCGGCGGGAAGGTTGCCATTCGCAGTGATGCAACGTGGTCGGTACCCGAGCCGGAACTGGCTCTTCTGATCAGCCCATCCGCTCAGATCGTTGGCTACACCATCGGCAACGACATGAGTTCCCGCGATATTGAGGGTCAGAATCTGTTGTATCTGCCCCAGGCAAAGATCTACGACGGCAGCTGCGCTCTCGGCCCCGGCATCCTGATCAGCCCGCAGCCTCTGGCGACGACGACCGCCATCGAACTGGAAATTAAGCGCGCCGGCCAAGTTGCATTTTCGGGCAGGACAGCTCTGTCGGAGATGAAGCGCCGTCCCGAGGAACTGGTCGAGTATTTATTCCGAGATCAGACCTTCGAGCATGGTTGCTTCCTTCTCACCGGAACCGGCATCGTCCCTCCCGATTCCTTCACGCTGCAGCATGGAGATGCGATTCGCATAAGCATCGATGGCATCGGCGCGCTGATCAACCAGGTCGGCTGACAAACTCCTCCGTATCGCGGCTGGATCGGAAGTCAAAAAGATCGTAAATTCGCGGGTGTAATCCGCGATGAACAGAGCGGCTGAGCCTTCCGTTCACGGGGCCGCAGCCAATCGTGACTATCAGGTCAGATATAATCCACCAGGACGGTGGAAGTTCTCTTCAATCTGATTTGGGCGGCTGTTTCGGTAACCCTCTTCGCCGTTTGGCTGGTCTGTTTCCCGCAGAAACGGAAAAAGTCACTGCTGCCCGGAGCCGGCACGCAAATCGTGGCGCTGGCCATGCTCGCGATCATCCTCCTGCCTGTCATTTCCCTCACTGACGACCTGCAGGCCATGAACACGCCCGTGGAAGCGGAACATCTTTTCCGCCGCGGTGATCTGGAGCACGCTGCTGATCGGTCTCTGCTCAGCCTGCCCGTAGCTTTTACCCAGCTTCTTTCCGGCCTCCTCCTCCCGGCAGAGCAACAAATTGCGTTCACGGTGACGGCCGATCCACCCGCTCGCCAGATGCGCGGATATTCCCACGCGATGGCGAATCGCCCGCCTCCGGTCGTTTAGCGTCTCCACGTCTCGAATTCCCGTCTCTTTCTACGCAATCTTCGATCGCCCAGTGCGATGACTGGACATGCTTCATGAACATTTCTCGTTCCCATCGTGGGTTGGTGGGTGCCCTGCTTATTGCAGGCGTTCTGCTGCACGCGCAGACGCCTGCTCCCGCTGCGGCGCCTTTGACGCTGCCCCAGGTCCTCGATATCGCCCGCGCCAAAGATCCCACTCTGCTCGCGGCCCAGCAGCACGTCCTGGCCACCAAGGCCAGCGAAATCACTGCGGGTTTGAGACAAAACCCCACCTTTTCCCTTTCCGGTGCCGACATCAGCCTGCCTGCTGATAATCCGGCGAATCCCTACGCGTACGCAGCCAACATAAGTCGTCTCTTCGAGCGCGGAGAGAAGCGCCGCTGGCGGCTCGATGCGGCGCGCTCGACCACCGATGTCACACGCAGCCAGTACAACGATCAGGAGCGCCAAACTGTCCTGCAGGTCAAGCAGGCATTTACCAATATGCTGATCGCCAAAGCTGCACTCCAGGTCGCGCAGGATAACCTCGACAGCTACCGCAAAACGCTCGACCTGAGCAAAGCGCGTCTCGACGCAGGCGATATCAGCAAGACGGACTTCGAACGCATCGACCTGCAGCTCGCCGAGTTTGAATCCGACTACGACACGGCGCGTCTGACCCTGACGCAGGCCAGCGATTCGCTGCAACTGCTGATGGGCATCGACAGGGCATCGCCGTCCTTCGACATCACCGGCAGCATCGATCCTCCCGATGTCCACATCACGCTCGCGCAGGTCGAGCAGGAGGCGTTGGCCGCGCGACCGGACTATCTCGCGGCCCGTCAGGGCGTGGCTCTGGCCGATGCCAATGTCAAACTTGCCGACGCCGAGGGCACCACCGATCCGACCATCGGCGGCGAATACGAACGGACCGCCACTTTCAACACGGCTGGATTTCAAATTTCGATTCCTCTGCGCATCTTCGATCGCAATCAGGGTGAAAAGCAGCGCACACGCTACGAAGCAGAGTCCTCGCGTCTGACTGAAATTGCGGCGCGCAATCAGGTGCTCAGCGATGTCGATCAGGCGTGGGCCGCCTATGATGCGGCGCTCGATCTGGCCAGGCGCTACAACGGCCACTACCTGGCGGAGTCCGATCGCGTCCGCTCCAATCTGGAGTTCAGCTACCGTCACGGCGGAACGACGCTGCTCGATTACCTCGATGCACTGCGCGATTACCGGCAGGTCCATCTCGATGCGCTCAATGCCAACCAGCAGGTTTGGCTCAGCATTCACCAGCTCAGCTTTGCCGCTGCCACGGAGATCGTCCCATGAATCGGCCTTTCGCTATCGCAATTGCCGCTCTCGCTCTGTTCATCTCTGCCGGATGCCAGCGCGACGCTTCACCGCCCGTTACCGCAACTCCGAAGGCGCAGGTGCTGGAGACCACCACTGTCCACCGTCAGCAGGTGACGGATCAGCTGGTGCTGCCGGCACGGGTTATGGCCAACCCCACCGACATGGTCCACATTTATCCGTTGATCAGCGGACGCGTCCTGTCGCTGAAGATTCTCCCCGGCCAGGAGGTGCACAAGGGACAGCAAATTGGCACCTTGCAAAGCAGCGATGCAGCCCAGGCGCGATCGGATTATGAAAAGGCGAAGATCGAAGCCGATCGCGCCGACCTCCAGTTGAATCGCGCCAAAGAGCTTCTGGCTCACGAGGTCATGGCGCAGCGCGATTATGACGACCTGCTCGCGCTCGATCGCGCCGATCACTCTGAACTGGAGCGAACGCGCCAGACGCTGCACATGCTGGGCTTCAACGAGAACGATACCTCTGACGTCATCCCCATCACAGCGCCCATCGGCGGTGTAGTGCTCGACGTCAGCACCGGCCCCGGCGAGTTGCAGCGCTCCCTCGACAACGCTTCCGCCATTGCCACCATCGCCGACATCAACTCCATCTGGGTTGTCGGCGACTTGTACCCGCGTGACCAGTCCTCGATTCACGTCGGCCAGCCGACCAACATCACCGTCAGCGGCTATCCCGGCATGACCCTGCACGGCACCATCGGCAACATCTCCGATGCTGTGGATCCCACCTCGCTGACACTTAAAGTCCGCGTCGTGCTTCCCAACCCCGGCCACCGGCTCAAGCCCCAGATGTACGCGACCATGGCGGTGACCGGTCAAAAGCGGGACGTCATCGTGGTGCCGGCAACAGCGGTAATCCAAAACGGGCACGACACCTTTGTCTTTGTCGAAACGCAGCCAGGCAAATACGAAAGGCGCAATGTGACTCTTGGCACGACGCACCCGGATACGGACGAAATCTCCGCAGGGCTAAACGACGGAGATAAAGTGGTTACGACCGGCGCTGAGCTGCTGCGCGAAGCCGAGGGGCAGTAGCCATGCAGGCGATCATCCGCGTCCTCCTTCGCTACCGCAATGTCGTCCTCATCGTCTTTCTCGCGGCTCTGGGCATCGGTGCATACGCCTTCATGCAGCTCGATATCGAGGCATATCCCGATCCTTCGCCGCCCATGGTGGAGTTCATCACCCAGAACCCGTCCTGGTCCGCCGAGGAGATGGAGCAGCAGGTTACGATTCCGCTCGAGACCGGGCTCAATGGCACTCCGCAGCTCGACCAGATTCGCTCCATCAGCATCTTCGGCCTCAGCGACGTCAAGATGTACTTCACGTTTGACAGTGACTACTTCATTGATCGCCAGGAAGCGCTGAATCGGCTCCAGCAGGTCACCTTGCCCAATAATCTGCAGCCGCAGCTCTCGCCGGAATCCCCCGTCGGCGAAATTTACCGGTACCAGCTGACCGGGCCTGGCTATTCACTGAACGAGCTGAAAGCCACGCAGGACTGGCTCATGGTCAGGGAAATCAAGCAGGTTCCCGGCATCATCGACGTCGCCACCTTCGGCGGCACCACTCGCCAGTATCAGGCCGAGATCGATCCCAATAAGCTGCTGACCTACGGTGTCACCATGACCCAGGTCGTGAACGCCGTCCAGAACAGCAACGCCAACGCCGGAGGTAATTACCTCACCATCGGCAGCCAAAGCGTAAACATCCGTGGCATCGGCCTCCTGCACTCGCTCGACGATATGCGCAATATCGTCGTCGCCGAGCGCAATGGTGTCCCGGTCCTGCTGCGCGACGTGGCCGATGTGCGCGAAGGTCACCAGCCGCGGCTCGGCAAAGTAGGCCGCAACGAAAATCCTGACATCGTGGAGGGCATCGTTCTCCTGCAAAAAGGAGCCAAGTCTCTGCCGGCCCTCGCAGCTCTGCGTCAAAAGATCTATGCCCTGAACCATGGCAATCTGCTGCCGCCCGGCATGCACATCAGCACCATCTACGACCGCACCAGGCTGATCCACATCACAACCGCGACTGTACGTCATGTCGTCATCATGGGCCTCACCCTGGTGACCCTCGTGCTGCTCAGCATGCTGGGCGACTGGCGCATCACCCTCATCGCTGCTATCACCATCCCCTTTGCCGTCCTCTTCTCCTTTACGCTGATGGTGCTCACCAATCAGTCGGCCAACCTGATCTCCATTGGCGCCATTGACTTCGGCATTTTGGTCGATGCCTCCATCGTCGTGCTGGAGAGCGTCTATCGCAGAGTCTCGCGCCGCATCGAGGGTGAGGACATCTCGGAGCTCATTCTGGCCGGCGTGGCCGACGCCGCCAAGCCGGTGCTCTTTGCCACTCTCATCATCCTCGTTGCCTTCATCCCGCTCTTCACCATGCAGGGAGTGCCAGGCAAAATCTTCGCTCCCATGTCGGTCACCTATGGCTTCGCGCTTACCGGCGCGCTCATCTTTGCCCTGGTCTTTGCTCCGGTACTTGGTTCGCTCGCGGTTCCCAAAAAAATCCGCTCCGATGTGAAAGAGACCTGGCTCAGCGCCTTCTTCCGCCGCCATTATTCCAGCGGCCTGCGTGGTGCCCTGCGGTTCAGCGGGCTTGCGTGGCTCGTCGCCGTTCTCTGCCTGGCTGGCGCCGCTGTGCTCTTTCACTTCGTTGGCGGCGAATTTATGCCCGCGCTCGAGGAAGGCAATCTCTGGATTCGCGCCGACATGCAGCAGGACATCTCCTTCCAGTCCTCAGAAAAGCTGGCCGACGACATCCGTGCGACGCTGCGTGCCTATCCCGAAATCACCCAGGTGGTTTCGCAAATGGGTCGCCCCGACGACGGCACCGACGTGAGCACCTTCAACAACATCGAATTCCTCGCCGATCTGCAGCCAACTGCAAAGTGGCGCCCGCAATTCCACGGCAGCAAAGAGCAGCTCATTGCCGCTATCGAGCACAGCTTTCAGCAGTTTCCCGGTGTCGATTTCAATTTTTCTCAGAACATCCAGGACAACGTGGAAGAAGCCATGTCCGGAGTCAAGGGCGAGAACTCGCTCAAGCTCTTCGGTAACGACTTCGATGAGCTGACGCGCATCGCCGATCAGATCGCAGGAATCATGAAGAGTGTTCCCGGGATCACCGATGTGGGCGTCTTCGATGTTACTGGTCAGCCCAGTCTGCTGGTCTCCATCGACCGCAGCAAAGCCGCGCGTTACGGACTGCAGCCGCAGGACATCAACAATGTCGTGCAGGCCGCCGTCGGCGGTGCCCCCGTGACCCAGATCATCGACAATGATCGGCGCTTCGACTTCTCAGTCCGCTATGCGCCCCAGTTCCGCAGCACGCCCGACGCCATCTCCCGCATTCTGCTGCCTACACCCGACGGCAACCAGGTGCAGCTCGGCACCGTAGCCGACGTGAGCATACGCAACGGCGCCTTCATGATCTACCACGAGGGCGGACGCCGCTACATCCCCATTAAGTTCAGCGTCCGCGGCCGCGACCTCGCCAGTGCGATTCAGGATTTGCAGGCCCGCATGGCCGATCAGGTCAAGCTGCCGACCGGTTATGAGTACACCTGGGCCGGCGAGTTCGACAGCCTAAAGAAAGAACAGCGCCGCCTCGCGCTCATCATTCCTGTCAGCCTCGCCGGCATTCTGGTGCTGCTCTACATCCAGTTCCGCACGTGGCGCGATGCCTTCATCGTCATCGGAACCCTGCCCTTCGCGGCAATCGGCGGCATTCTCGCGCTGTTTCTCACCCACACGCCCTTCAGCATCTCGGCCGCTGTGGGCTTCACATCCCTCACCGGAGTCGCCACGCTGGGCGCCGTCGTCTTTCTTTCCGGAATTCGTCGCGCTCAGCGTGAGGAAGGCATAGAGCATGGACTCGAAAGGGGCTGCCTCGACGAGATGCGCCCCGTTATGATGGCCTGCATGGCGGCGGGAATTGGCCTGCTGCCCGCAGCCGTCGCCAGCAGCATCGGAGCGCAGGCGCAGCAACCTCTGGCCCGCGTGGTCGTGGGCGGCATGGTGACCACAGTTTTCGCCATCCTCTTCGTCATGCCGCTTCTGGTGCGCCGCTTTACCTGGAAGCGCGAGTTGGCCAGGCCGGCGGAAGAGTGAAATTCTTCCGGCTCGTCTGCGGGTTGGCTTAATACGTAACCGAGTCGGATACGTGAGCTTTGTCGCGACGCAGAGCCCCTCGCGCGATCAGTGAGCGACGGTGGAGACGCAGCGCATTCCGCTCAGACCTCCCGGAACGAGCAGGTTAACGTTTGGCCCTGAGAGCTCGAGGTGCACCACCAGCGGCGTTCCGTTGACGACGATGGGGGAGTTGGAGACTTCGAGCGGGTAGTCGAGACGGACGGGATTGCCGGCCTCCACCACGTGGCCTTTATCGATAAGGTGGAGGAGAGCCCAGGGTCCGCTGAACTGTAGCAGCGGGAGTGTTCCCGTCGCGTAAGTTGCGATCAGCTGCGCCTGCTGGCTGGTCTGCGGCGACCAGGTGAAGGAGCGGGAGACATTCGCGCCCGCGAGGCGATCGGCGTCGAGCTGGAGCGTCACGCTCTGTATGCCGTTCGAAGGCAGGATGCGCGCTGTAAAGGTGAGCCCGGCACCGGGAGTGGGCGGATACAGGATCGCGGAGAGGCCAGCGGCGCGGTTGAAGAAGCGCAGGAAGTCAGGGTTGACCTTGAGGGGCGCATTGGGTGCGGGAATGTAGTTCGTTCCCTGCTGGATGAGGGCGGCCTTGAGGGTGGCGTCGTAGAACTGCCAAAGCGCACCGGAGCCGGGCTGGAGCAGGGCGGCGAGTTCTGCGGGCGTGGCGTCGACTGTGGAGTTGGGCGCGAAGGGGAACTTGCCCAGCACGGGCGCGAAGGCGGAGCAGAGGCCGGCGCCACCGGCGTTGGCCTGCTGCGGTCCGCGGCCTTTCACCACTTCATCGACATAATTGATGGGCTGCTGAAGGATGCCGAGAACCAGCTGATCCACGTGCCCCTGTGGGTCGAGGTTGAAAGCCTGGGCGGTCTGGCTGGCTGAAGTGTGGGCCTGGGTAGCGGCGGTGATGATGGGCGTGACGGCGGCGGGATTCGTAGCAGCAGTGGGATCCTGCGCGACCTGAGCGACCGCTCCCTGCAGGCCGAGAAGGCCGGTGACGTAGGTCTGGTTGCCGGAGCCCACGAGCTTGTCAGGGCTTTCAGGCGCGACCACGGCTTGCGTCGGTTGGAATTCTTTCTGGATTACAGGATTGGCAACGGCGGTGTTATGGGATGCGGCAAAGAGCAGCTCCAGCAGCGGAGAGCCGGGGTTGGAGAGGATCTGTAGCTTCGCTCCGGCGTCATTGAGGTTGCGGTAGCGGACGACTTGCGCCGCGTGCAGGTACGTCCTCCACTGAGAGGCGTAGTCCTGCTGATAACGGGCGGTGAGCTGCTGCGTGAGGCTGGAGCGATCGAGCGAGGGCGGAGCCTGGTCGCCGAGCACCCAGGCTTCGCCGCTGAAGTAGCGGTCGGGGTGCTGGATGGCGTCCTGCATGAAGGTGAAGCCGGCGCGGGTGAAGGCGGCGGGAACGATGTGGGGATCGACGACAGTGGAGCCCGACCCTGGATAGTCGCGATTGAAGTCGACGGGATGCGCGGTTTTGCCGGCGGCGGT
>Ga0335072_10002335_pt1 | contig 29546 bp, 27 predicted proteins | sample Lox_Sample_21_FD_206725 | JGI IMG/M metagenome (GOLD analysis project Ga0335072, IMG submission 206725) | Soil microbial communities from Loxahatchee National Wildlife Refuge, Florida, United States - Lox_Sample_2.1 | ecosystem: Environmental > Terrestrial > Soil > Wetlands | place: USA... | reverse complement strand
GGAATTCCCTATACGTAGCAGTTCATTCACGCCTTTTGCAGACGGGACACGGATGTATTTTACAAAACTACTACTTCTTAATTTTCTACAAATGAGTCTTCTCTTGTGGATCGTAGCACTTAAAGAAATGTCAAAATCGAACCAGGACAAGCATCACTGGCCTCTAAACTCAGAATATTTTGAAAGATATATCAAGGACTTTCTATATTATGAACGCTTCATGGAAAACGCACGAGATCTCAAGGATGCGATTGAATATGTGCTGCTCAACTTAACTGCTGTTACCAACAAACTCTGTTCTTCCTTTAAGTCAGAATTTGCAGGAAAGCATCGATGATATTCGTACGAAGTGCACACAGCAAACAAGGCTGGTTTCCAGAATTATAGAATGCCAGAATCGGCGTTTCGACCTCTATGCCAACAATATGAATATCCACGAGTCTACTAGCGTAAAGCGTCTTACAATTCTAGCTGCGTTTTTCCTTCCACTCTCTCTAGCTGCCGGAATTCTCAGTATGAAAACGCGATTTATGAAATCTTAATCTCTTGCTGTATGATTTCTTAGGGGTATTCTGGCTTATTGCCTCAATTGCTCTTTTTGTGTATTTTATTATCGGCGTTTAAACAAGCCTCAAAATGGCGATACCCGAAAGATACGTTCCTTGGTACCTACGATGGAGTTCGGAGACTGATGACAACAAAATTGTGTATGCTAAAGTTCTGCTCACAAGGTACCTCCTGCCGTTTTGCATCTGGGCTGTGATGACAGCCTCCTTCATTGCCGGCATGGTTGTTGAAGTACCATTGGGGCTTAATGTCCTTGAGTACGGCCATGGTGCTTTCGTTGGAATCGTTTCGCTTTCTAGCTTAATTGGTTTGCTTTGATAGCAATTAGTGTCACGGCACAGATACAAGAGGATTAGACGCTCAAGTAGTTGCTACAATACAAGAATTCTAAGTTGAAGAGAAGAGAGAGTGTGTGCGACTTGAGCAGTATTCATAGTAGCTCGCTCGCTTGTGGTTACACATGCGTAAACCCGATCTGTAGCCCGATCTATGACCCGATCTATGATATGTAGTGCTGTTTCAGTACTAGTTTGACTGTATTTGTCTTATTGGAAGAAGGCTTATGGCAAGTGTGGTGCCATGAAAATATAGCTAATCGTATTCCAACCCTCGTTTAGACGCAAGGTTGTGTATTACAAGCTTGATATTTGCATGGTTTACGGCTGATTTGGACTTATTTGTATTTGTTCTGTATTGTGTCAAAATTCTTACTGGTGAAATGCCATATCTTCCTTGCTTTAGCTGCCCTTAGGTTGATGCATTCTGCTTAGATTTGATTGCTCATCGGGGTGATGATTAGCGTTGTTAGATTTTAGAAAACTCACTTCTTACTATCTACTTTGCTATTAAAGATCTAAGTCTAGCTTTTAAACTCAAAATTCTATGATTTCAAAGTAGCCTTGCTGTCCCTCGCCTTCCTTGTTTGTAAAAGCTGTGAAGAGCCCGAGCGACGACTATCGGATGCTTGTCTTATGTTGGGCTGCTCCCAAAGATGACACATCCTATAGGTTAAGGTAACAGCTAATGCACTTTATTAAGATTTGCCTACTTATCAAAGCAACAATTGGAGTTGTAGGATTCTGTAAAATCACTCCCCTCTTATTTACTTCGCCGCTTAGGATCCAAGCCTACCTGCTAAACCTAAAACCTGTTATTGCAAAGAGGCCCGACCTTAATTCGTAGTCTTATCTTCTAGGCGAACTCACTGGCATGGCGTAACCTATGCAACAGCAACCGCGTAGCAAGGCAGAATCCGTCGCTGCTGTTGCGAGGCATTTTCGCTATTGGCCTTGAGTTCTCCGCCTAAAGCCATTCCGAGCTTCGAATCTAGTAGCAGAAATAATTGAGGATGAAAAGTCAAACAGGGCATATAGTATAAGTATGGATTGCGCACCCCAAAACGAATGCCTCCATGACCCTCAGGAGGCGCTTATATCTGGCGTTTAAGTTCGACGGCAGTGCTGTAGTCGGGCTACCTGGAAGTCGCAGAATGATGGAAAGAGCGTCTAAGGGACACGTGATGTTGGGGGGGGGTACAGTACATCATGACGCTGATTACTAGAGGAACGAGTGTCCAGAACATCCCTTGGTAAGAGACGGAGGAATACACCGCGTCGTGCTTTTGAATTGCGAGTAGGCACTATGGTTCGAGTTTATTTCATAGTGCAAACCAAATTACCAGTTAATTGGTGGCAGAAGCGTACCTTGTGGAGATACAGAGATGGTGGCCGAACATGAGAGTCAGCCTCGGGTACAATGCTTCTGGCTGTGCATATCATGGCTCGGACAATCGTGTGAGCCTTGTGCTATCTTAATATCTATTATTCTTCTTTCCGATAATCTCTAGACTCAATAACATATGATATTGAACTGTTCTTCTTACGAAGCTTGCATTGTTCAATTGCCGCTCGTCAAGCGGTGTTTAGAAGTCCTCGCTCGACGTCTGATCTGTTGTCTTGCTACCGGCAAGGATCTAGGCCATGTCTGATCAGGCAACAGACCAATCAGCCGTGTTGCTGGAAGGTATAATGCAGACCTTGAAGCAAATAAATGGAAATATTTCGTCTCAGAATCAAAGGTGGGACAGAATTGCCGAAGTGTTGGAAAGCTCTAGTCCTTTGCCACCAAGACCAGGTGAACTAAAGACAGCTTGGCTACCCCTTTCATCTTTAAACACCCAAAAAGATGAGAATATGCTTGATAACTGCGAACCAGTGGCGAACCAAAGATTTCAATCGACAACTTCAAATGAGATCCCTGATTATAATCTGGAAGTGCCTCAGTTTTCGCATTTGGAGACTCGGGACGAGGAAAACAGCATCACTGACTACCGAAGCTGGAGATCCCCTTTGGAGAATTCGCCTTTGCAGGGTCATTCATTTCTGAATAAGGAACTTGGTGACGCATGGACGATACCTGACGATGGGCGCCTCCCACTTTCATTCTCGAGGGAGGTCCTCGAAAGCCTAAGGCTAGATCAGCTACAACTTGCTGTCTCCTACATTGCTAAGTTTCGTGATAGAATGACATGCTCAAATGAGCAGCGTTTCCGCATTATAGACTACGATGGTGTGGGTGGAAATATTGTGTACAGGCTAGGTCTACCTTCAGTAAGAGGAGTGCAGGAAATGAAACCAATACAAAAGACAAAGGCAACCGTCGATGCACCGTGGCGAAGACTCGTGTGAGCGTCCCTTCAAATTCGATTAATGACTTTGGAGACCTTGAAGCTTGAAGCTGATCCCCTCATAGTCTCTGCCAGGGTCTTAATACAGCCCAGAAAGATGACCACGACTCTTATGAGCGCAGGTTGGCTGCAGGTTGTTGGGACCAAGCCCCTTTCCTTCTCTATCACGATCGATGCAATACTCGCGGCTATTTGATGACTACGATAGAACGCCATATTAGATGCTGGGAGCGGGATCCTAATCAGCCCAATGCATATGAGATGTCGTGGGAGGCTTTCCACATTACCTTCTATGAGGCACCAAGTATTTTCGCCCCTGAAGCAACTAGAAACCTTCCCAGAGGATCATGGCACTATGGCCCTCTCTACGGATCAGAAGAGTTAGACCTTTGTGAGAGTGCTTTGACGGTGAGAAATTTACTGCCCTATTGATCTTGAAGATAAACTAACTTTTTGTATAGTTAATCGCAATTCCTTCGACAACTAATAGGCCGCAGAGGCCACCGATTTATGAACCAGGATGGCAACATGATCGTATAATTGTGCAAGATCATCCTTGTTCTCAGTGGTCAATCATCCTGTTAGCACCCCTGGACTTCTTCGATGCCAGCTATCTCGAGCTCCCTCTGAGAAAGCATACATTCCTAGCATGGATTGGGGAGGAGAGTATGGAAGGGGCAACTATCTGCCTGCTATCGGCGGCGTACCGCCGACTGTACTACCATTGGAGACTATTAAGAACGCACTTTGACACATTACTTAACGAAGGAAACGAAGAAATCGCACTCTTCAGACCGTCCTTGCACGACGAGCTACTCCAAGACGACGAGAGATTTTCGCGGTCAAGGAGATATGCCTGGGCTATCAAGTGTCTTACTAACTTTGAAAGCAGGATTAGCAACAATATCTTGCAATGGAAGAACTTCAAGTCTGCTCGAATCGATCATCTTCATGAAGCTGGAACGTTATCTAAGCCAAGCAGGAAGTCGATCGATGATATAGATCAAGTGTGCATTCTATTGGAAGGACTACATCGATATTTTTCGACTAAATTGGCTTCCACGAAGGCACTACGGGATGGTGTAAGGATTCTGATTTTATGCATTATATTATGCTAACCTGTTTAATAAGCTTTTTAGTGCCAGCCAGGTCATTGAGAGTCGGGGGTCAACCCGCCTTGCCATGAACATAAGACTGTTAACCTTCGTCAGCATATTTTTCCAACCACTCACTTTCTGTACGGTAAGCCATGGCTCAAGATGAGCAATCGAGATATATTTAGTCATTTCTTGTTATGGCTAATCGAACACAGTCTCTATGGAGTGTCAATAACGTATTCTCCACTACAGCATTGATCTACACCAGTATCATTGTTGCTCTGTCAACATACATCATCGTGTTCCATCTCGACAATCTCGTCTACCACACATCTTCCGCGTATACGCCCATGCGAGACAAAATCATCTCTCGAATGAAAAATGACAGCCACGAGCATTGGACCACTAAAGGGAAGCAGTTCGCCACCTTCCAGCCCAAACACGAAAGGCTGAGACCCTCAGAATGGTGGGTCCTGCTGTTCTCCGTCAAAACGCTGTTCACATCACTCTACCGCTTCCTGCTTCGCAAACCCAAACCCGCAAATGGCGATCCAGAAACATGCCCTAAAGTGATAGTTGTCAGCAGCGAGGATGGAGCCATTTCCAGAAAAGCAAATGCAGGCACGCTCAACAAAGAGGAAATATCTTTTACAGCAGCAGCAGTTACTCCTTCTAGTGACAGCTATCAACCTCCCGCTTGGGAATTATAGTCGAGAGAGAGTTCGCAATGATCTTTTTCCCATACAATGAGATTTCTGAAGAAGTACAAGCCAATCCTACGGCTCTTGTCTGCAGATCCTCTTATCCATGAAGAAGTGTAAGGGGCTTAAGCCCTCTGCGCCATCGAAACCTGAAATATAGCATCTCCATTAGCACTTGTACAGAGTCCATTACATTATTGGTACTCGCTCGAAAATTTGATAGTTTTCATATCGAGACATGTACAGACGTTGCAGGTTGATCGCGATACATACCGCGGTATCTAGCTGTGAACGATGTCTTGTACAGGGAATTTCCAAAAGCCACCTCATCATGTAGGCCACCACATTATCTAAGCCCCCCGCCCTGTCTCTCCCTCAACGCCCTGCCCTTCCTCATCCTCGGCGCCTCTCCGGCATCGAAACTCGCTATGGTAGCGACCCTCTCCTTCTCCTTCCGCACCACCTTCTCACCCTTTATTCGCGCAAACAACTTCGCCTGGTATTCAATGCTTTCCAGGTCTTCATATTGCATCTGCGTCGGCGGCGGTTGATCGTCCTCTTTATTTTCCGCGCCCTCCGCCTCCAGATCCTTCGTTAGAGCCAGCAAGGAGGCATCCTGCTGCAAGTTCCCGCGGAGCGAGCTTGAGCATCGCCGATCACCTGAACCGCTCTTGTGGGATGGCCAGACCACAGCTTGCCCTGTACTGGCTGTGGAGTCTACGGAACTGGCTGAGGCTGCAGAGACGTTGCTTGCAGCTCGACCGAGGATTCGACTCGGAGCACGCTTCTTGCGTGTGCCTTCTTGAGCCTCCATCTGCTCTGCATGATCGTTGGCGTGCGAAACCGCGGATTTAGTTTTAGCGAGAAGAGAGGTTATTGCTGTGCTAATGGCATGTTGCGGAATTGCCGGAGGTAGAACAGTTGACTCGACTGTTTTGGGCACTTTGGGAGGAGATTGGGGTTTCCGAGGAGAGTTCGTAGATATCTCGGCGAGTGGTTGAATAGGGGTTGGAGAGGCTGGTGGTGTGACTGATTCCTCTACTTTGACCTTGGCAGGCATATCGTCTTGAAATGCTGTTGGATCGAGTTTCGATGCTTTAGGCGGTCGAGCATCTTCACCCGAGCTTCGGTGTTGAGCATCAGGCTTAGATCCGCCCCTATCATGCCGTTTCTTGCTTGCTGATTCAACGGTAGCTAAGGCTGATAAAGATTCTGTTTTTGTCTTCTTTATTCGTTGTATGTAAGGGGAAAAAAGCTGTCTCTCCCCCTTTTGAATGGATTCCAGTAGCCAATACAATGAAACAGCAGGTATCTTCCACTCATGAGCTAGAATTAGCTTTTCCCTTCTTATAGTTTGAACAGAATTGCAGATCAACACAGAAACATCCTTGGAGAAGATTTCTTCATATTTGGCACCCATAAGAGCCACCGCTTTGGATACGTGTAGCAGCTGTAGGCCTTCAAATCCTGTAGAACAGACTGTAAGTTCTCCAAACCGTTGGAGCGGAAATATTGGAAACGGACGCCCAAGGGTGTAGTCAACAGGGTCCACCAGGGATTTGGCCCCTATACAACGCTCGACCCACCATTCTGTGACGATTTGAATGTGCGTCGCGGATTGAGGTATTTCTGGCAGCTCTGATGCAGAGTTTAAATGCGACACTACCATGTAAGACTTTTGAGACTGCCTCGTGATTAGATTATCGAGCGTAGTTGAGATTTCGGCATCGTGTGAGAGCAGGTGGCCCTCTAATAATTGCGTCTTTCTCCGATCAAAACCATGAATATAGAAATGGCAGCCGCTGAAGGTACCCTCTGATAAGCTTGATGCTGTCTTATAAGACAAGCTATTGGATTCTGAAGATGATCCTGCTTGGGCGGCGGTGTTTTTTGATTGCTTTTGTGGTGCGTTCTCTATTGTTGTCGCTATTATGGCCCCTCCCCAATCCCCACTGTTCGCTGCCTGGATCTCGTTGTTGCTTCCTACAATGTCCCCCCAAATCTTCTCATTTTGACTGCTCAATTTGTTGCTTGCGGTCCTTCGCAGCTTTCTCTTGCCCTCATCCAGTAGTGCAACGGTATCTTCTCTAAGTCGCTTTCCAAGTAATGTCCTTCTTCGATTCCAAGCATCCTTTCCCCTTTCCTCAACTGGCCACTCCGGGTTGAATAATTTTTCTTCGAGAATCATGCCTCTCTCGAGGCTGTCTTGAAGCCATTCCACCGATATGAGTTGTAACCCCCAAGCTTTTGCATGCTTATACTTCGCGCCCTCTGGTTTATTCACAATGAGGTGGGTCACATTCTTTGTCAGATCGCCATGATATTCACCACCATTGTCAAGAACTTGTTCAATGATTTGTTGTCTCAGTGCTGCAAAAACTGTCAACATCTCAATCTGTGTGAACAAAGTCATGTGTTACACTAACGATCTTCAAAGCCAGTCAGGCATATCCTTAGGGTAGCGAATGTAGGCAGTGTATACTCTTTTTCGGTGGCGCTGACATCAATAGCTTGATCTTCAATCCATAGTTGACGGACTGCCTCAATCCATTGCGGTGTGAGTACTTTGACATCTGGTCGCTCTTTCGCCACATATCGATATTTGGGGGTGTCGTAGTCGCCAACAATGAGGTGCGTGATTTCGGATGTTAAATCGTATTTGTGTAAGGCGCCCATCTGTTCAGCCTGTGATGCCAATTCGGACTAAATACAAGGACTTGTCAGTATGAAAAAACACCTCAGATGCATGCAATGAGAGGTGCAAGACTCGCGTCAGGCCTTAAGTTGACGACATACGCGCTTTTCTGGAGGGATGGATGTGCAGCACAACACAACGCCACGTAGAGGATGAGAGACATCGGAAGGCCCATGATCAGGAGTAGCTTCCCGCCGCGTGCGGAGTGGATCTTCCTCTTTCATGGCAACCTTTTATTTGCGACCGAGTCACGGACTGGTATGTCATCGAGGAAAGGGAGCATTGATCAATCTCGAGGTCATAGACGATCAGGTCGCGTCGATCAAGGCCTTACCCGATAGTCGCGATATCACGTGACCAATGTAAACCTAAAATGAGTAAGGCAGACATTTTGATTAAGAAATGGAAAGTGATCAGTAGTTCTACAGCAGCTCTCACAGGATGCCCCATCACCACAATGGTTATTGGGTCGCACATGGCCCGCTCCTGGTAAAGGCTCAGCCTCGTTGCCGTGTATAGTTCTTCATACGAGAAGATCAAACACGACGCATGATTTTTCAAGCCCTTTATTTCCCGATGACGCAAGTGGCGGGGTTAAGTGCCGTGCAGTGTGGTGGAGTACTCCTGACTACATAGTGGGGAAGGTCCTAAGATGGCAGCATCATGTCGGTACAAGACTTTGGACCGTTTATCCGGCTTTCCCGACCTATCGACCTACATAGTATTGTCTATCTCTTCCGCAGCCCCCTGATCGGCTTTTTGGTTCTTCAAGCCGCACTGCCGTAGTCAATGGTACACTACGAGCTATCCGCTCGAGCCTAGTTGTCTTCTTCCCGTCATTGCCTTGGAAGAGGATGTGCCAAAAGGTTGAAAAGCATCATGCTCAATTTTGCGTTGAATTACTTAGTTATCAGTGACTCAGCTAACACTCGAAAAATGATTCCAAACATCATTGCATTTCAGGCTTACACATGGTAGATCTAGCCGAAAGGTCGGCGCAGCCTTGTTCGGGCCTTGATCGCTTCTCCATTTACCAATAAGCACATAGATAGCTGCGCTTTTATGGCAAATTACGTGGCAAAGGCGAGGGACGGCGAGAAGAGCTTATTTCATTCCGAGCAGAGAGGCCAGGAAGAGAGGAAAGCCACAGCGAATGCACCCCGTGTGTGCAGCCTTACCTCATCATCGGAGAAGTCGGCCCACTAAGCACATCTCACCTGAGGTCACGAAGAGTGAATGATCAATGATCGAAACAGATGACAACAATGCATCCACCAGCACTCATTACTTAATTTTCTTTCTCCCTACATGGAAATATCAATCTAAGACGTCCTTTACATGATCTGACCTGTGCGATCGCCTTCAGTCCATGAGTTTGATTGGGATAAGATCGATTTGCACGTCCCAGGAAACCTGATCTTGACCTCACACGCCCGCAAAACGGCTAGGGTTTGCTTTGAAGGACGGGAACTCCTAGACCTTGGAGCGCATCTTCGATTCTTGGCATGAAGCTACTCGTGTGCCCCCAATTCGTTCACTCAACTGCCTTGTCTTTACCCCAGGTGACGGGAGCTTTGTTGTAGTCTGAGCTGGGTAAGTTCACACTTTCATAGACAGATATCACACAGACCTCCTGTCGCTGCTATATGACGCATACTTTCTTGTGGCAGTATAGTCGGCTCTAGAAATTGCGATACTATGCATCTCCACGCATAGAACGCCAATCGCTAGTCCTCTGCATCAACGATTCTCCAGATATGCTTCTTTTATGCAATCAATTGTCGATGGCTTTTACTTACCAGTTCCATGCGCTATGATAGTTCGGGGTCGGTCGTTACATGACAGACGCAGGAGCAGGATCTATTATTCTGCATACGACCTCTGGAGAGACCCAAAGATTACCGCTACGCTACCCATACCTCCTTTCTGTGTTCGCCGACATCATCCACAATTGGTACGGATAACTTGAATACCCGCAAATTTCGATTCCCCCTTGCCGCAGGCGGCCGCAAAGCATCGAGAATCTACTCAAGGACCACTTAATACAGGAAAGCTGGCGTCTAGAGAAAACGCAAAGCGTTTCTTTGGCTTGGTTCTCCCCTTCTCTTCCTCCACCGCCACGTCCCCTGCGGGAAATAGAAGTCGGTCCAGAACACCCGGTGGGAGCTCGGTCCGTTCTAGAATCCCTTCACCTCCATCCCCACGACACGCGACTCCGGGTACACCCCCAATTGCAAGTCCAAGCTTGGAAGACACAATGGCTGCAGCCCAGGTGGCGCGGATGCAGGATATGCCTGGTGGCAGGAGTCCTTTTAGTCTAGGTAGCACGGGTACTGGGAAAAGTAGCCCTCCCACGGCTACTAGCAGGCCTGCAAATGCTGTTCAACTTGATTTAGGCGACAAACCAGTCGCTTCCTCTGCTGGAGTGTCTTGTTCTATTATATTGGCGGAACCTTATGTTTACTTGAATGGCTTCGACCTTGCGGCCCACGCCCCTAGCAGCCAGAGCTCAACATCTATGATACGTGGAAAGCTGGTACTAAATATCACGAAGAGCGCCAAGATTAAGGCGGTAACTTTGTCTTTCTGCGGAAAAGCTCGCACAGAATGGCCTGAGGGTGAGTGATAAAAGACGGAATTCACGGACTATTGATGCTGATGATGCGCAGGGATACCACCAGAAAAAGTCAAATTCTTCGAAGAAGAGAGACTTAGATATCAGGTTTTGCCATTTTATAACGCGTTATATACTGACTCTGATGAAGGCTACGGCGCTCAATGTGTATACAAACTGCGTAATGAGGAGGCTTCTCACCATACGAACGTTTCAGTAGTAGGAATAGACCATCCTAATTCTCCTACGAGATCAAGTCGATCCAACACCCTGCTCTCAACCCGAGATCAGAAACGTTTGTCGTTGCAGACAGTACAATCCCGCAGCTTTCAGAAAGGTGATTCGCCTTTCGGTGCTACACCCCAACAGAAGGGGTATAAAGTCTTCCATCCCGGAGTGTATGAGTATTCATTCGAAATTGCGCTTGATGCCACCAGTCCGGAAACAATAGATCTACCTCTTGGAAGCGTAAAATGGATTCTAGAAGCGCTGGTGGAACGTGCCGGCACATTCAAATCCAACCTCCATGGGAGCAAAGAGGTGATCGTTGTTCGAGCCCCTGACGCGAATTCTTTGGAGCAAGTCGAGCCTATAGCTATCAGTAGGCAATGGGAGGATCAGCTCCATTATGATATTGTCATCTCCGGGAAGTTGTTAGCGATTGGTTCGAAGATCCCTATAGCATTTAAGCTGACACCGCTGGCAAAAGTCCAGTGCCACCGAATTAAAGTCTACATAACGGAAAATATCGAGTATTTCTGTAAGGATAAGAGAGTCACAAGGAAGGATGCCCAAAGGAAAATACTCCTACTGGAAAAACAGGCAGGCAAGCCAATGTCAAAAGATTATGACAGCTCATCAGTGAGAATTGTTGCTGGGGGAGAGCTAGCACCCGATCAAAGGGAACGTGCGAGGGCACTTGCTCAAAGACGCAGAGAACAACAGGCCAATAGAGACCACGTCCCAGTTGAGCCATTGCCGGAACCCACTGAGAATCTCCTAGGAGACTTGGATCTTGGATTAGAGCATTTGATCGGTCAGACGGAGATCGAGATGGAAGTTCAACTGCCCACATGTGATGCCATGCGGAAAACAAAAAGTCGCAATCTTGCCCCTGATACGACTTGGAAGAACATCCAGGTGCATCATTGGATCAAAGTAAGTACTATAGTAGTTTAGTATATGCATATATTAATCTTTCTTGCAGATCGTGCTGCGTCTTTCCCGTCTCGATACTGAAGATCCAAGCGGTACGAAGCGTCGTCACTTTGAGATCTCGATTGATTCTCCTTTCCATATTCTGTCATGCCTAGCTACTCAAACACACACCTCCCTGCCTGAATATTCGAATTCTACTTCGTCTGCACCGAGTCGGAGGTTTGAATGCGGTTGTCCAAATGCCGCTTGTATGCAAAACACTTCTCCTGCATCATCCTCAGGTAGTGTCCCTACCCTCGAAAGCTTTATCGACCAACCCCATGGACTTGACGGAAATGTCTCGACAGAACTAGCCCCTCCGCAACAGGCACATCTTTCAACCGGGTCAAGCGTTGTAAGACCCATACATATGCTTAGGAACCCGAGCTACAATCCACCAGCATTTGATGCTGAAGAACCACCTCCGCCACTGGCGACACCACCGCCTAATTACGATTATCTCTTTGGTACACCAAGTCAAAATGGTCTTGCAGATTACTTTGCAAGGTTAGTACCCTTTTGCAAGCTATATAGTATTTCGGTCTCTAAAGTAAGGTGCTAAATATTCTTCAATAGACTTGCAGATGCCTATTCGGATGACGAGCACACGGACGACGAAGACACTCTTACCCGCTCAACAAGTCGCACTGGCCGTGTCAACGTTGCCAATCCACGCACACCTGGGGGCCGCGTCGTAAGTAGGAGTATGGAGATCGATAGGGAGTTTATGTTTCGAACGGATATTCCTAGTCGGTTGCAGGAGGCAAGGGCATTGCAGAGGGCAAATTCCTGATGATTCTTTTTCTGTCTCCTTTGTGGTTGGGAATGAGTAACGAGGGAGGAGCCATGGTTTGCTTTAGGAGTAGTGATGCATGCATAGGGTGCATAGATAGCGTAAATAAGGTTAGCATTGGTAAAAAAAAAATACATATGCATAGTATCAATTTTTATTCGAAATTCATTCCCTCATGCAGACTCGAAAAACGGTATCAAAATTCGAACACTTATCCAATTTGACTCTACAGTAATCAGCCCGCATAATAATAACACCAAGGCAGATTTCGTGCACGTGCCCTTCCCACAAAACGTTTGGTTACACAAACCCGGAGCACATCACATGACGCCCCTCCCTAATTCACTTACCTTGTGCTATCTTCATGTCTCAAAATAAGCACCTTTCTTTCGGCTCAAGTGCTCAAGTGAGCCATAACTTTGTGGTTACAATTCCTCATTCCACACTTCAAACTGGTTCAACTAATGACTTAAGTCTCTGCAAAGGCCCCAAAAAAGGGGTGGGGATTAATTTTTATGTTTTTTTTTTTTTTTTTTTTTTTTTTTTATATCTTTCTTCCCCTTTTCAATTCGATAACAATTAGGTCACACTTCATAAGCATATCCGCAAGCATATCCAAGTTGTTTGCGCACAGTCATATTGAATAGAAGGCGCGCTTGTGCATTTCATTGCTAAGGTAAGTACACCATGCATTACGCCAATCGATCGCAATCCGCATTGCAAAACAGTTGCAATATCATGCCATGCCAGGCCACGCGAATCGTCATCGTTCTCGTCCATCTCAGAATACCTGGCTCAACATCCAGCTTGGTCTTCATCATTTCTTACTCTCGCACTCCGGAGATAATGTAAAAAGTACTCTTTGTTAGTGGAAATGACAGCGTTCTAGTTAGTAGCCATGAAAGTAGGGTTCGGTCGTCTTCTGCCTAGGTCCGTGGCCTGCGGGATGGATAGACACGACGCTTTAGATGCATATAATGATCCTCGTCATGAATTTGAAACATGATGTAAAAAAAGCCACCAAATATGAAGAACATGGAAACTTCTATCGGGAAGAGGAGCCTTCAGGAATGCCCTTTGTAAGCGTACTGCGCGTCTCAGGGCTAATGGCTTGAGCACCATCAGGTGTCATTTCTGGTGTATCGCCTTCCACCAGCCCGGGCTCTTCTTCCACTACCTTTTCCATATTGACACGCTTAAACACATCTTCATCATGCACCACTAGATCGTGACCTTTCCCAGAGTTGCTTCCAGAGACACCGACGCCGGGAACGCCATCCTCCTGGACTTTCCGCTTCGCATCGCCGAGAATCTTGTCGACTTCACTTGGCTTGCCTGAGACCGAGGAAGGATCTCCTTCCACACCAATAGCATCTGATTTGTTGTTATAGGCATCCATAAGGGCTATCTTGTCGAATCGAACGATCATGCAGGAAAGGTTGTCAGTACTAAAACGGGCGAGCGCATGATCAACCAGCTGTTTTGAGGCTGCCACAGGGTCTTGAACATTGCGGACCAGATCCACAGCTTCTTGGTCGGAACAGACATCCCATAGCTAAGAGGTGTTAGTGCACTCTCAGGTAATGTTCCTAATAAGAGTGTGACTTACTCCATCACATGCCAAAATTATAAATTCATCAAGATCTGGCTGAATTACTGTTTCTGTGGTGTAGGGGTGGCCAGTAACCAGGTCTTTCATGTAGGAGTCTCCCAGAGCTCTCGTCACCGCAAGTACTCCATTGACACGGTTATTGAGTATCAGACCTCCAGCGTTGGCAACACGCTTGCCCTCATTTTCATCACTGCCCTTGTGATCGTAGGACAATCGAAGAGCTTTGCCATTGCGACAAAGCACGATACGTGCATCACCCACATTTGCCGTGTAGAGGACTCTTTGGCGAGTGGCTGAAGTTTTGAGCTTGGCATGAGTTGCTTCACCCGATGCGCTTGTCGTTTGAGATGAGGCGGTCACGCCTGAAGTCAAATTAGGTTGTTGCGAGGGAGCCTTACTCGGATCAACACCATTGTCTCCGGTTGTATCATCTGCTTTCGATGCCTCCTCAGCGGCTTTCACAGCAGCTGCAGTGGCTGGAGCAATAGCTGTAGATCCTGTCGCGGACTGCGCGTTCGGTATCCGGTCTTCCCAGCGAAGTACAGCAGTGACGGCTGTGCAGCCGCTGTTCTTTAGAGGTAGTTTTTCTAACTGAGCGTCCACATTCGTGAATGTCTGGTCAAGTAATTCTGGGATAGGAGTGTTCGGATTCTTTCGTATCATCTCCTCCAAGATGATGTGTAGCTTCTTTCCGCACCAGTCCGCGGCAAAAGTTCCAGCATGGCCATCAAAGATTGCAAAATAGCCATTATCGGTCTCCATAATGTCCATAGATGATGAAGCAGGGGCGATACTGCTTGCAGACTCATCCGCAACAGGTTCCTCAGATGACTTCGGAGATCCTTCACTTTTACTGGCCGCAGTGTCGGGTTTGATTGCAGGCGCAGGGGTATGCAAGAAGTTGTAAAGAAAGGCGTGCGTATCTTCCATGGTCCTCCGACATTTCTTGTTCCTGTCCTCCCACACACCAACTCGAAATGTTGATCTCGGGCCGGGATGTGACTCTCCTGCAGAGTTGTTGTGCTGTCCTTGCGGCACACTCAGCGCCGGATCCTGTTTGCCCAGCTTCTGAAGTGGGGTTTGCGCATTCTGTTCACTATTCCTCCCAAAACCACTGGAGTTCGGATTCGGACTGAAATGCAATGAGTTTTTCGCGCTCGCAAGAAAGGAACTGGCCTTGCTGCCAACACCACTACTTCGGCGCTTCTTCTCCCCACTGTTATCCCCAGACGATCTGCCCGGACTGACACCACTTCTCTTTTCGCGGTTACTAGTTTCTTCCGAAAGCCAGGAGGATTTGGTTTCAGGCGCGGTGGACGCAGCGGGTGACTCTCCTGTTTGACTCGGCGACGCGCTACCAGCAGTTTGCGAGTCCGTTTCTCCTTCGCCCTCTTTTGGAGGCGAATTAGAGCTACCAAACATCCTGTTCAGCAGTCCTCCCTGGGAGGAGAAACTCCTCCGCTTGTTCCCTGCCAGCTTGATGACTTTTTCGTATTGGCACCTGCCTGACCACTCGATCTGTTCGGATTGATGGGATTACAACAATAGACGGTTTGTTGGCTTGTGTTCTGGGAATTTGACCTCTGCAAAGAAGTGGTGATAGTTTGTCGCAAGTGGGGACTATGCACGGATGTTACGGAGCAAAGATCGAGGTCTTCAGGGCAAGGGGACAGCTGTTGTCGCCGGGGCGATACACGGAGGATGTTAGCTCGCGTCCTTGGGTCAGCAATGACGATAGTTGTGGGGTAGGTAAATCACTGGCGCCGAGACTACTAACGCCAAAGCGGCAGAAAGGGGTGTAGTCCACACTTGTCTAAGACGTCACGTAGATTTCGGAATGATGGGCGTCAAAGGGTTGACCTTTAACGCTCTATGAAATCCGGGGTAGGACAACGGAGAAAAGGTTGAGAATGGAAGCTGGCGCTGATAAAACTCCCTGTAGCTGCGTGTTATGCCAGACAAACCATGTGGACCTTGCAGCGGTTGGCCCCTGCTGAATTCAGAGAGTGCAGTCATAGGAGGCGCACCTACTTCCATTTCTCGCTACCGCGTCTGACGGCAGCGACTGATAAGACTACTCGAACTTTTCTTTATGCTTCAAAGCAGAGACGAAGTTCATCTGAATTGGAATGTAGTTACCCCTCTCCTCCCACCTCGTGGTTACTTTATTTTTAGCAGTCAAATGTGGGGAGCCCGAATTGGAGGGGTCGACCGCTGGAAAGCCGCAAAGTCTGTATATATATAGACTTAAGATCTTTTCATCAGAGGGTGCTGAGCACTCACTGACCTAACCCGAGTATGGATCGAAGCGTCTTGTTCTTGTCCTCTTGGGAAGCTCGTTTTAGCTACCCAGGGCCTCTTCTGGCTCCCTGAAATACTCGGCTATAGTTGCCTAATAATGCTTCAACTACACATTTGCTAAGCCTCTTCTTTGACTCTTACAGTATTAACAATTTTGAGTATAGTGATTTCCAAGCATCCCAATAGCTACCTCTATATAAACTCTCTGTTATCTCCCTTTTAGCTGACAACATGACAGTTTTGCTTTATTTACAGGGTTTGCCGCTTGCAAGATGACTTGCAGTGCACACGGCTGGGTTGAGGAGAAGAACGGATTCCATGCAGAGGGCCACCGCTACACGACCCTAAAGAGGAAAAGAGGATTGGCCTAGTAAGTCTGCCGCCTAGATAGGGCGAGGTGGATTCACACTACCACAGCGCCGATGACGAGTGGGAGAACCTGACCTAGCCTCCACAAGACGTCTAAGCAAGGCAGATTCTATCTACATGGCACTTCAAGCACTTGAGCCCTAGCCTTTCGGTGATACAGTGTGGGCCTCGCTAACTACGGCATTGCTACTCTCCGTCCCGGTTTCAACAATCAGATCAATAGGCTCATAACCCATAAGTGAGCAATATATAAAGACAGCCCACCCTACTGCAAACACAGCCAAGTAGGCCACCGCAATCTGGCGAGACGGATCGTTTTATTTAGCAAAGTGATTCCTTTTTTTTTTTTTTTCAACGGAGGAAGTCAAAGGACAGAGACTTACATTCGACGCCGGCCCCCATGGCTGGCTCTGGATCAACGGCGTACACGCAAGAATCGTCAACCCGATAATATAGCAGAGAAACGAGTACCCGGTAAACATCATCGGTACCTGCCACGTGAACACCATTTTCCATCGCAAGGTCCAAACTCCCAAGTCGTACTCGTCGCTGCTGCCTTCGCCGTAGGGTTGCGCCGGAAGCCGCAACAGCATCTGCGGAAGGTAGCGCAGAATAGCCCTGTATGCCACAGCCGGTTCAGGATTCTCAGAAAGGGTACCAAGCAGCGTGAGCACCGTAACTTGTTGCGCGGAAAGCAGGACCCCGCAGATGGCAAAGGTGAGGGAGGCGAACCACAGGCTGGGGGCGGTCCAGTGAGCGTCTGCAGCACTGGCCCAGGAAAAGGAGCCGGTGACGATAGCTGTGATGGTGACACACTGTGGGCGACATTAGCGGCTGGCTTTGATGGAAGTTTGGGATGGGATCATGGGAACAGTGTTCTTGTTCCACAAGTCACGACATACCGCGACCGAAATAAACTGCAGTTCATTAATTTTTCGGGCCCGCCATCTAGTAAGTGAGGCAGAGATCACGGAGAGTCTCTCCCGTTGTAATACCAGCTTTTCTACATGCTGTATGGGCTTGAGGGTGTTGAAAATAAAGAAGCGGTGGTAGGGGAGTGTGATGAGCTCAACAAGGAGGCGCGCAATGCCTTGTGGGATAGTCTATGATCAAATTGTTAGTTTCCATTGTTAAGGCTGAAAAATAGCATCATTTTTAAGTAGCTACCATCACGTAGAAATAAGAAAAGGTGATCCGCAAAATATAAATTCGCTGAGGAATCGCTATTAAAGAGTTGTAGTTTTAACAGAAAGTGCTACAGACGCTAATAAGCCGCGTAGGGCGATCCCTGGCTTCAGAATCGGACCGCGGCAACATCGAGAGCGATACTCCGGGCTTGTAACTGATAGATTTTGAGCTGGTGGAATTGTCTGGCCCTTCTAGCCTTAAGGCTTCCCAACAGAAAGGGATTTACAATGATGCAAGACAGAGAAGATACAAGTAGTTGCATCTTCTGACGTTCACAGCAAATTCTTATACATGAAGCAGCATGTTGTGGCTGTCTGAATTCAAGGTCATAGTGCAGCGACAAGGGCCTGTGTGGGCTAGCACGGGACGTCCGTGCCGGGCATCAAAGGCTGTTTGGTCCTGCCGTCCTGCGGAGAGTGACTTAACTGGATAGACAACGTCATTTGCAGCGCAGTGCGAGCTGAAGGGTGGAGATCATGAATTAAGAGGTCCTCGGGAATCACGATAGCGCACATTATTACTTTGGTGCCCAACCAGCCTCTTCAGAGGTATGCGAAGTGTCACCAGTATGATTTGATTTCCCGCCCCTAAATACTCATACGGTAGGAAGTCCACTTCTTTTCAAGGTAAAAGGCGAGTAGAAAATTGGCTCAGTCTACGATTTCTCTCATCCATTAACGGTCAGTATAGATTTCTGGAAGACTAATATCTTGAGCATGAACGGCTTCTATACAACTTTACAGCTTAACCGGATCCTGGAGATTCTTTAAGAATCGCTGGGCAGTGGTGTAGCCAGCTTACGCCATCGCTAAACGTGTTCTGTTTTGGCGAGGGCCTATTCTACAGTAGGTCCCCCTAAAAATGTGCTCTCCAAGCATTCAGAGCATCGTCCTTAAAACTTGACAAAAATGAAAGACGAAGCCACTTGCCAGGAGAGAACTATAACGTGTGACCAAGGGGAACAGTAGAGTATAACTAGCCGAATTCGGGGATCGAAGAAAATCTTAACCCATAGTACCTGTAATAACTGCTTATCCGCGTTCAAAGATGTGACGAACACCTGGCTTCACGGCTTGCGCATATAATTAATGCATGACGTTAGATCATAGTGCGGGAAACCTCAAGCTCGCAGCTCAGCCTCTTCATAGACCCCCAACGATGTCTACAACGTAACTCCAGCCTAAACTATACCCAAACCACAGTGTTGAGTTGAAAGATGATGCGAATGGAATCAAGTCCAAACCAACTCCCTCAACGTCTAAGACTATCAAGCCTGGCTTGAAGATCAATATCCCCCGGATCGCCACCACCACCTCCTCCTCCAATGGCCTGTGCGACTTTACCCTCTGCTACAGCGCTGGTTTGCAAGCCTTGCGGCGTCTCACCCATCTTAATATTTTGTTAGCGCATTGATGTTTTGTGTTACATATGGGGAAACTCACAGCTTGACGAAGATCAACACCGATCTCTTCCAGGACTTGCTCGACAACAAGATCACTTTCTTCTTCCTCGTCCACACCTGTAATATCATCGATTGCATCGTCCATCATTTCTTGCCTCTGATCCATTATATCATTCTCCCTCTCGAACTCCATAGCTATCCGTTGCAACGCGGGAAGGTTCATGTTTCGATTCATACTTCCTAGGATTCGCGTCGCACCTCTCATGGATTGCATCATCTGTTCATTTGTTCGAACAGTCTGGGAGCAAATTAGCCCTGGCAAAAGCCCTTGAAGTAATGAAAATTAACCTGGATCCGTAACGATATTGCTTGTAGTTGTGTTCTCATTGAGTAGAATTTCTCCACATATCTATGAAGGTATGTTAAACCCGACTATTCCTACTTCCAGTCTGCCCCGCATCGACACAGGCTGATTAGGAAGGATGCTAGAATACATACCTTCTTGTCCTTACCAAATCCTTTGCCTGGATTTTGCAGGCGCCCATCTGTCCATTTTTGGCACTCTTTTTGATTTCAATGATCAGCTTCTTCTCTTGGTTCTCTAGCTTTACTCTTTCACGATCCAATTCTCTCTGAGTCTTTTCGAGAGCGCGCTGATGCTTTCGGAGACGCTCAGCTGGGGTAATCTGACGGCCGAAGGCCCATTCTAAGATGTTCATATTGCCTTTATGATAGTTAGAGTACTCAAAAGAGAATGTTAGAAGTCAACAGATGTAGATGTTGATATCGAGCGCCTGCTTGGCATTGCGCGTCATCGACGGGATTTGCCGACCATGTTGAATCCAGCCACACACGCGAGCCTCAATCACCTGCAGGATGTGGCGTGCTTAAGTAGACTTTGTTGCTTAGAATTTCGATACATCATCACAATCAGACCTCAAACGTCTCCCTAATTCGCCTCACGTTAATGGATCGAAACTTATCACCATGAGCCAGGACTATTTCAAAGACAAAGGAAAGTCTTCTGACGTTCGTGGCTCAGGACAAGATAGCCACAGTCGTCCACCAACTCCCGCGGGACGACCAAAATATGTTACAGTCGGAACCGGGTCAGCTCCTGAAAGCGCTGCAAGACTCCAGGCACTTCTCAATAACAATGCGTATGAGGACTCAGGATATGGCGGAAGCATTGCAGGAGATTCCATCTATGCCGCGCCAAATTGGAATCCCACTTTGACAGAGGACAGACCGACACCTTCTCACTCCCCAATGGCCCGAGGCCAGTCTAATGAAGCATCTGAGATTGAGAGGAGGGCACAGGCTGGTGCAATCCATCAGTTATGGTACAATCAGCATCGCAACTCTCTTGCTCGGTACATTAGCAGTGTGATTGAAGTTCTAAAGGGACTTCAAGAAATGAACGCGAAATGGCCTGCACATTATCCGTCTGTTCAACGCGCAGAGTCACCAAACCTGCAAAGACAAGACCCACGACCTGGCTTGGTGCATGCGCAATCTACGACTGGGAATTCCATCCCGGAAATGGAACCACCACGACCTAGCTTACAACGTCGAGCTATGACCTCTATCGGCGAAGATACCACCAAAGCTGAGTCGAGCAGGGCTGCTGAAGAACGAACAGTACCAGAACCACGATTAATTACACCCCAAATTGCTCAGGAATTCTCTATTTTGAAACTAGATCTGAAGCTCGGCGCACTTTCACAAACAGAACTTGTTCATTCCTTAGAAAAGGGCTCAATTGCGTCTTTACTGGATGGCAAAATCAGCTCAAGCCTCAAACACTTATTATCTCTACGGGAACGTATCGAGGATACGTCAAGCAAAGTTCTTGTTACTGGGGACCTTAATGCTGGAAAGTCAACTTTCTGTAATGCTTTATTACGAAGGAAGATCTTACCAGAAGACCAGCAGCCATGTACGAGCATTTTTTGTGAAGTTTTGGATGCACGAGAAAACGGGGGTGTTGAGGAGGTACATGCAGTCCACAAGGATTCAATTTACAACAGGAACGATGAGAGTACATATGATGTTTTCTCCTTGAAAGACCTCGAGAAACTCGTTACCGACAACGACACATACACGCAGTGCAAAGTTTATGTTAAGGATGTGCGCACCATCGATGAATCTTTATTAAATAACGGAGTCGTCGATATCTCTATTATTGATGCACCGGGCCTCAATCTCGATACGACGAAAACTACAGCTGTCTTTGCCCGGCAAGAAGAGATTGATGTCGTCGTTTTTGTAGTTTCTGCTGCAAATCACTTCACACTAACCGCAAGGGAATTCATTTGGGCAGCAGCAGCAGAGAAAGCATATATTTTCATTGTCGTGAATGGTTATGACACGATCAAGGACAAGCAACGGTGCCAAAAAATGATTCTTGAGCAAGTTTACGGTCTCAGCCCACGGACCTTCAAGGAATCTACCGAGTTGGTACATTTTGTCTCGAGCAACGCTATTCCGACTGCCCCTCCGCCTGGTGGTAATGGGGGGAGCGGCAGCGCGAGCGGCGGAGGTGGAGGTGATGGTCCTGATTTTGATGACGACAATTCTGGAAGGGGCAAGGGGAAAGGAAAAGACAAAGAGAAGCTGCAGGATTTCGAAAAGCTCGAGCAGTCGCTCAGACGTTTCGTGCTCGAAAAGCGAGCGCGCTCAAAGCTTGCGCCTGCAAAGACATACCTACTGAACGTGTTAGGGGACATTAATACCCTTGCCACTGTTAATCAGGACGTTGCACAAGCAGAGCTTGATCGCGTCACTAAAGAGCTGAAGGACCTGGAGCCAGTACTTGAAGCCTCAAAAAAGGCTAAGGCAGAGGTCAGCGACGACATTGATCATACCATCGAAGATACCTGCAAGAGCATCTATGACTACACAAGGTCAGCCCTCAACTCTGCGATAGCACGAGCGCCAGATGAGATCCATGGAGTGCAATATACAGGCATATTGAATGCATTCCAGTACGCAGAAGAGCTAAAGGAGGCAATGCTATCACAAATTGCCGAATCGGTCACAGCATGCGAGGAGTATGCTCGAGATCGAACCGTCAATGGGGTGAACACAATCAAACAGTTGGGGCTTTTACATCTTGGTGACGAATACACAGATCTCAACTTCCGGAGTGACGTTATGTTTAGGAGGAAACGGGATGTACTAGCTAAGCAAATTGAAGTTCAGACAGAAATATGGGACTTCTTCGATTTGTCTACACTGCTTCAAAGACAAGAAAAGGTTGCTGGCACTGGCATGGCAATGACCGTTGTTACGGTAGTCGGAAGCCGGGTTGTGGGAGGCTTCGGATGGATAGATGGTGCTTTGGGAGCTGCTAAAGTTGTTGGCAACAATAATTTACGGAAGCTCATTGTCCCTGGAGTTATCGCAGCCGGTAAGTCGCTCTTCTATCAGCTGTGGCCTGCTCTGGATTTTACTAAATTTCTCCACCAGCCATCGCCGCCACAGCTTACATTCTATCCCAAATCCCGAACTCTCTTCCCCATCGCCTCTCTACGAAGATTGAAGCTCAACTTGCCGCCATCGATTACGTCCATGCAAACAGCACCCGGATCTCCTCGTCGGTCCGAAAAGTCCTGCGCTTCCCCGCCGACAATTTACGCGTTGGACTGCAGCGCTCTGTAGAGCACCTGGGTATCAAGCGTGAGGAGACGCTCAAGGTTAGAGGCGAGAGCGAGGTTGCGAGGAAGTACTTCGGTAACCTCGTCAACCATAGCGCTAAATTGCGGAGTTCAGTTGAGGCGGTTGACCTAGAAGGCCCTGCGCCCGGAGTCGCGGCTGCTTATGATCTCTAGAAGTTCCTCGGTCTCCAAAAAATGGGCGAGTTGCCACTGTCTCCCTTCTCCTCCCTGCATAATTGTTCTTGGCTGGCGTATACGGCTATGGAGCAGGACTAGGCTGGGCGGGAAGACTTGAACGTTTTTTTTTTTAAAAAAAAAAGTTCTCAGAATCACGCTTACAACTGAGATATATATAATCGTTGATGGGCCGATTGTATTCTTTTTTGATCTTCGCTCATGCACTGTCATGCCCTCTCCTCTTTCCATGTCGTTCACTGTCTATATTGAAGCTAGCTAGCACTTTTTTTTTTTTTTTAGCAGTTGTGACTGTAGGTAGAACAACGTATGTACTGTACATATGTAATTTGAATAAATGTTTACCCGAGACTATTCTTCCCAAAACAATACAAGGCTTTCATTTCAAATCACCATGTATGGTGGGCGGGCGGACTTTTTTATTATGAGCAATCTAAATTGTCATGAATGGCTCCAACAGTGTGCATTGGAGCGCTTCTTAAGCTTCATTACGTTAGATGCCATTCGTCTTCACTGGTCTGCCAGGAGATGACAGTAAAAGCTGGCTGGCTGGCTGTTAGAGCAGGAATATATCAAGACTATCCCGTTGATATCAAGCACATTGTGCCACCTTTCCTTTTCCTTACTTCAACTTTGATCCCGGCTCCCTCATATATCATAACATAACCCCAGTTGATATTACGTCTTGCCTCTCTCATTTCCTCCACCTCGTTGCCTTCCCCTGTCTAGCAACGTCAAGATTTATCTTGAAGTCGCGGTACAGAGCTTTAATCTCCCCTTCATCCTCCCATTCATCAACAATGCGATTCGCATACTTGCTCCGTTTGCTCGTGCTCCATTCCTCGCGCTCCGCCAACTTGGGAGCCGCGAGGTAACCATCACTTTTAAGCCTATCTATTACCCAGTCGTTGAGAGCGTGCTTCCAGTGGATTAGACTGTGCGCGGTTTGGGCGTTGGCTTTGCAAAATCTGGTGGTGTTATTGTGTGAGAGAGAGCTGATGGAAGGGGGGGGGAGCTTACCTTCCAACAAACCACGAAACATCTGTGCCTGGGATCGGCTGGCCGTTACTATTCACACTCGCTATGCTGCTGCTATCGTCATCCTCATCGTCTTCGTCGGAGCCATGGTCGTTGTCTATCTCATCTAGGGTGTCCTTATGGTAAGCTTTGCCGCTAAACTGAACTTCAAATGTGGCGGGATGATTTGTTCGGCCACAAGCATCACATTTAGTTCCTTCGTGTACATCGCCCGGAGCTATCGCGCTTTCTAAGAACACTGGACGAGCCCATAGAGCGCGGGTGAAAGCTTCCCTCCACACGGCTGAGCTGTATATTGAAGTAGCGTAACCTTGAACCTCCAAGTCAAGCTTTCTGAAGGCTTGGACATAGATAGGATCATTCCGATTGAATGCTGGGTTGATCTATATGGATTGTTAAATAATTATATAGCTACTCAGGACACTGTCCTCACCTTGTTTTGAATCATCCACTCCACTGCGTCTTTAAAGTGTTCTTTAAGTGGTTTGTGAGCTTGATGGGTGAACTCTAAAGGTATATCATTGAGGCCAAATTCTGGAACGCCAAGAGGTCCATCGTCATCATCGACGATGAATTCATCATCATTATCATTTTGGTTGGATGGAAGAAGTGAACGGCGCACTTGCTCAACCCCTTCATCCTCGCCTTTTTCTTCATCCTCAAATTCTGATAGTACCTCGAGGTCTGAATTACTGTCATAAATACCTTGCCGTGGTCCTCCATCATCAGACCCGGATGAAGTTAATTCAAAAATCTTTTCTCCTGCTCTTTGTCGTCTAAGCAACTCAAGCTTCTTCTCTCTTGCAGTACGATGAGGTCTCTTTTTTTGCTGTTGCCGTGTTACTCGCTTCGTCTGTCCGGTTTGCGAGATGGTTCCGGGGCGCATGCGCTTCGATGGAGAGGTGAAAGGATCGCTTTCGGAATCATCTTCAACAATCGTTCTCCGTCTTTTTAGCGGAGACGAGATCGGCTCCTCGTCATCATCATCCGTGTCATGCTCTTCATTATCCTTATCCACCCGTTGCCGAAGTCTTCTCTTCGGCGAAGACCGCACGACAACATCATCTTCTTCCTCTTCGCCATCTCTTGAAGCACGCGCTCCCTTTCTGTTCCGACCTGAGAGATCTTTTATTTGTGAAAGGGAAGGTAACCCATCCTCACTGGCGTCTTCGTTCGTCGTGTTCAGAGGCTGTCCGGATCGCTTCTGGGAGCTTTGCGGTTCTACATCAAGCTCTTCCGAATCATCAGTTATGATAACCTGCTTCTTACGAGTAAAACGTCCTCCTGTCCGTTGTGGTGTTGGAAGAATAGCAATGGCATCCTCTTCCTCGGACCGAGAAGTAAAATCTTCTATTCCCTTTGTACCCCTTTTTGAAGACGCTTTAGAAGTCCGGCCTGCGCGCTTCGCATTCAGTTTTGGAGGAGTCTTTTTTGTTTTCTGGGCGAAATTGACAGTGCCACCAGATATTAGGCTTCTCATGTCCGCAACCTTCGGCTCGTCCGTGTTCACAGGGGACTCATTTCTTGGAAGTATTGCCTGTCCACGCGTCACACCGGCCCTACTTGGACTTTCAAGTGGAGACTCTGCTCCACTATCTTCATCACTTAGAGTGATGGGTCGTAAAGTGACTGATTTCTTTCTGGATGTGGCCAGCCTTGCTTTATTGCGAGTTGCTTCTGCCTCCTCTTCAGGCGACGAACCGGCTGAAGAATCATCTTCCGCCCCATCGTACGCTTTTTTATGTCGTTTCTTATTGCTTGACATAAATCCGTGTGTTCCGGGGGGTGATCGGCTCACACCTGAGTGACGCAAAAGCCCGCGAGGTGAGCTTGACTCCCCTAATCGATGTGGTCGCTGGCGACGAAACATTGGAATAATCTCAAGATCGCTATCAGAGTGATCTGCAATAGAGTATGCTATGTTAGAACATTTGCTAATGGATTTTTGCAAATGAGAAGTTCTCTTAGCATGCACAGCACAGTGGGTCCCCCGGCTGTTCTATGCAGGATCGTAATTAACAGAGCGCTAGAACTCACCAGCTTTATTGACAGTCCCTTTTTGCGTCTGTGAAGATGCCGCCGGCGTCGCAAGGGGTTTGAAAGGTAGTGTGCCGTCCTTTTTCTGTTTTTTGGGAGTTTCGATAACAACAGCGTATTTCTTGTCGGAAGGAAACAAATCATTCTCGATATCATCTGCCATGCGTGCCGGAGATGTCAGATCAAAAGCTTTGCTTGGTGAGCTGGATACCTGGTCGTGTATGCTCGCGGGTGACACCGTCACTGCAGAGCTGGGTTCGACCGGGTCAAAAGTAAGGCGAGTCTGCCTCTTGCGCAGAGGTCGGCGCGAAAAATTAGAAGGCATTATGAGGAAGTCGTCGAAGCCTGCCTGTATTATGTGTTGCAAGGGTTAGTGCCCTCCTCGATCATTTTCTTAACAGCGATGTTCGGAGTGAGAATTGATGTGCGGGGTTGCAAATGAGCGTTTTGATCTCTAGGCTGCACCCTCCGTTTGGAACGGGTATTCATATGCAGGCTGAGTATTAGTAGCAAGCTAAAGCTAGGCAATGGTGAGTTTTTGAATCAAAGGCAAGCGATAGCAAAGAAACGCGTCGAGGTTATGCGTGTCGCGAAATCTCTGTAATTCTTCGCGACAGCACGTGATCGATCATCTGTCGTCGTTCATTGAAAGCTCCGACCAGCTCATACGTCAGAGCAAGGCTTTTGTTACCTACCGTTAATGCCGTAGTGATCAGAAACACTGCCTATCTTACTTCTGGAATTTCTATAGCGCATTTTAATGGGGAATATTCTTCCCTGAATCCATTACTGTTCTTCCGCTCTGTTTATTGAGTTTAGGGTGGGGTAGAGCCGCATTCATAGGGAAAAGGATCATGTTTTGCTGTTTAGCAACGTTGACATCAGAAGGCTGCAAGAGGCGAAGATAAAAAGCAACTTGCCCCAGGTTGTGGCGTGTGGCGCACCTGAAACAAGGATGTAGTGATCGACGGCGATCATTCCATGGCTGTACGCATTGTCCAAGGAAATGCTATGATGTCAGTGATGCAAATGATGCAAAATAACTTTATTCTAGGATTCTGGAGTACAATTTTCACCCTCAATTATCCATCAGCTTTGGCAATCATTCACTATTGCCTTTTCCCCGCCGACTCGACGTTGAAATCCGGATGATGCGATTCTTTGGGCATCTGGGACAGGCGCATCCCATCCCTGTCATGGAAAATTTCATTTGCCCATCAATTCCACCTGGAGCGACCACCAACATATTGTGTACCTCACCACAGTCACACAGGAACCGAGTTCCTAATAATGACATCAATAGCAGTCACTTTTAACTAGCCTCTACCATGACGCGTTGCTGATGTTGCTCGTGGTGATCTCCCCTTGTTCAACTACAATTTAGCGATAGCCCGTACTGCCATAGCAACGAATAAAGATTGCCACTAATGACATTTGGGAGGGCAGCTAGCTGAGATCGATCGAGTCCACCAAAAACTAGGAGGGCTGATGAGCCTTGACCATTGAACGCGCAGGTTTCATGTGCTGTTGGGAAGTTCTCCTCCGCTCCCAGCACTGTCATACTGGTCGGCATCTCCCGATATCATTCCTTTTCTCTGACAGCTGTGACGTAATGACGTAGGTCTGAACAATTGTCCAGCTATGACGCTGCTTGCCTTGACCTCGTTTCCCCCATCTCCTTGTTCGCAATCAGGCTGTTGAGCACGCTACCTTGTTACGTCTTACGTCCTGGCTGCAATTTCGTAGCTACTACTGTCATAAAACACCCTCTTCGCCCTCCAACCTCTCCCTTCCTCTATACTACCAGATCATATACCTCTTTGATACCCTCTTAAGAGTTTCCTTTTATACCTAATCCTTCCTACGAGGCTCTCATCAAAAATCTCACTAGATTACTCTATTTCCTTTTCTCGTTGATACCCAGCATTTCCATATTACATCATGGCCACCTCCGGGCAGTCAATCAACCGTCCCACGAACACCAAGCAAAAGGAGCAGGACATCAACCAGAAGCTCCAGCTATATGGAATTGCCACAGCCTTCTCCAATGGCAAGGTTCCATCAGTAAGATTCCAAACTAAATACACCCCAAAACTAGCTAGCACTAACGTCCTTGACAGAATGAGCAAATTGATGTTGCTCTAAACAGCTTCCTGAGGCAATCGTTCATGACTAGCCCATCCAAGAAGCTTTCAGCTGAAGGTCAAGGCTTGGTCAGAGATTTCCAAGATGTTGTCAATCAAGCTAAATATATGCTTCTGACAAAGAACGAGGGCAATCTCTTTCAAGACTTCATCTGGCAGACACAACAGATTGATGGCGGTAACGCTGCGATCCCAAATGCGCCAGTTGATAAAGAGATTGCGAAGCAACACGGCAACCAGGCTTTGGAAGGTCTGCGAACTCTGGGAACGTTAATTATCACCAATGGTATATAATAGCAATTCATATCGTTCTAACTATATACTGATGGTCTATACAGGTCAATTCCGCAAGCTACTGAATGATGCAACAATTCTCCTGCGCGATATGGTTGGGGATGCTGCCCAGAAGGCTGCAAACAAGGTCAACCCCTCAGACGAGGCACTTGCGCAAATCGATAGACCCGCCGAGGACAACACTTGGCATGACGCTCCAGACGTGTCTGTTAGTGGTCTCAAGAATCAGATGAAGGATACGTTTAATAAGAACACTCCCGTCACTAACCAGGACCTTCGTGATGCCGCCGGTGACGCAACTGAGACCGCACATCCAGAAGGCTCTCGCGAACCGGCTGATGTTGCGAGACAGGGTGCTCGCGACCAATACCATGGCACGGATTCTGGTGTTGATGCTACATCTGGCCTTCAGACCGGAATCAACACTCTCAAGGATCGTGCCTCCAACAACATCGATGATGACACTAAGGACAAGATCAGAGATACCAAGAATACTACTCAAGAAAGGACGAAGAACTACCTGAGGCAAAAGATGCCCGAGGAGCGCCGCGACCAAATTATCTGGCGTTTGAAGAAGATGGTCATTGAAATCCAGGGCCACCCCGATTGTAAGTCCTTCCCAACCAGATCCCTCCCTTCTTAACTAATGCGAACTCAACAGATATTTCCGCTGTCAATACTCTCCTGGACTTAGCAGAAACTTATGCTGGCCATGCCAGCAATGTTGCCCAGCAGTCGGTGGGGACCGTTGAGGATGCTCATGCTGATGATTCCCTTACGAGAGCGGAAGCAGACTTGAAGGTAAGAGAAAGAAACTTCTAACTTGGGATCGATTAATACTAACGGATTCGAAGACTCTCATTGAGCGTTTCGCCAACAATACGTCCACAGATGACCTATGGATCTCTATTAATCAGATGTACCTCGATGCCGACCGTGATCCCGAGCTGAAGAACT
>Ga0335072_10002334_pt1 | contig 29547 bp, 29 predicted proteins | sample Lox_Sample_21_FD_206725 | JGI IMG/M metagenome (GOLD analysis project Ga0335072, IMG submission 206725) | Soil microbial communities from Loxahatchee National Wildlife Refuge, Florida, United States - Lox_Sample_2.1 | ecosystem: Environmental > Terrestrial > Soil > Wetlands | place: USA... | reverse complement strand
CCCCGACGACCCACCCCACCCCAACTCACGCCATGCCCCAGAAGCTGACGGCCCGCAAGCGTCCTCTAAAGACGCCGGAAGTCGGTTCGATTCTCGTCGGGGGTTCGAGTCCCCCCCCGGGGCGCTGTAAAAAAATCTTGAGGAAAACCGGGAATCAAGTTGACAGCCCGTCCGTTGGCTGGTTAAGTAGGAACACGCAAGCAACGGAGCACGGCAAACACTGAGAGGGGAGGCACCACGATGGGCGACGGCGGCTTCACGTACCAGTCCGGCACCTGGCGCGAGCACGCCTCCGTGGACGCCTGCTCGCAGCTAAAGCCAGGCACCATCGGGACACCGGCGGTCATCTGAGGGGACGCTTCAGGACCAGACCGCCGCCCCCGGGAAGCCCGGACAGGGCGGCTTTCTAGTTCAGGACAACTGAAAACCGATGGCAGGTAGCTTAATCGGGAAAGCTGCGGTCTCCAAAACCGTAAGATGTGGGTTCGAATCCCTCCCGGCCAGCGCAGGAACAATTGCACACGCGACCCGGATGTCGGGGCAGGCGGCGCATCACCCCTCGGGGCGGACCACGCCAGGCCCTCAGTCACAGGCTCCGTAAGCGCAAGCAACTGAACAGCGGAAACATCACGCAGGCGATCAGATAGCGGTTCGCCTGCACAGCCCGCCGCGCCAACGGCGGGCTCAACGGGGACTTGGCGCAGCCTGGTAGCGCGTCTCGTTCGCAACGAGAAGGTCGCGGGTCCGAATCCCGCAGTCTCCACCACGACTAGAGAAGATATCTGCGCATTTGGTTGTGCAGACTAGCGCACTCTGGTAGAGTTTCAAGCCTTGGGGGATTAGCTTAACTGGTAAAGCACCGCCTCGGCAGGGCGGGGAGTACGGATTCGAGTTCCGTATCCTCCACGTGAGTGAAAGTGGCGCTGACCGCTACGTGAGGAATCGGGCGGCGGCAATTGAACTACTCGGCGGTCGCTGCGCAGACTGCGCCACAACAGAGAATCTCCAGTTCGATCACATCATTGCTGGCAGCAAGAAGTACGAGATCAGCGTGCTCCTGACGGGGTACGCGCAGGCAACGCTACTGAGCGAGCTAGCGAAATGCGCTCTGCGATGCAAGCCGTGCCACGACGCGAAGACGGTGGCTTCTGGCGAAACTGGCGGTGGCTGGAACAAGCTAGACGACAGCGCCTATCAGCACGGTACGGCGCGAATGTACAGCTACCAGGCTTGCCGCTGCGAGCCATGCAGAACGGCTCATCGCCTTTACGGTAGAGGGCTGATAGCCGTTGGCACGGTCGTCACGGCCGAAATGATCACAGAGACTCGAACTGTGACCGCCAAGGGTACGCACGGCACTATCTCGGCCTACCGTTACTGCGGACCACCGAAGTGCGAGGAATGCAAGAGGGCAAAACGGGACGCCATGCGAGCATGGATGGCGAAGAAACGAAAGCTTGGGGATGACAGCTAAGGTAGCGGACCTGCCCTGCAAGCAGGTTGTAGCGGGTTCGATTCTCCGCCATCTCCACTCTGCCCGCCACCTACTCACGAGAACTCGCAAGGGACGCTCGCTGCGTGGGGAGAGCCGGGAAGCTCGGCGGGCAGTTCATCGGGAACGAGGAAGGCAGTAATCCGCCTGCTTCGGGGGCAGGAGACGCCGGGGGCAGCACCCGGGTTCCCGACCATTTGCACCATCGGGGTGTAGCGTAATGGCAGCGCGCTAGCTTTGGGAGCTAGTGGACGGAGTCCGATTCTCCGCTCCCCGACGAGAGCCACGCGGTTTCACCGTTAGCCAAGGCTAGGCAGTGAGCCTAGAACCTAGCTGATACCTAGCCAGACCAGGCGGAGCCTGGGCACAGAACCTGGCTAGCCCGTAGACCGTACAAGCGGACACGCTAGGCATGTAGCTCAACGGTAGAGCGCCCGCCAGAGAGGCGGGAGGTTGCGGGTTCGAGTCCCGCCATGCCATTAACAGCCTGTCGCCAGCGAAACGCAGGGGAAACCGTGGTGCCCGCCGCCGCGCTAGCGGACACTGTAATAGAACAACGGCGAGTTCGCCCGTCCTTAAACGGGAGATCGGGGTTCGACTCCCCGGCAGTATCGCCAGCGAGGTGGCGGCCGGCGCAAGGTTCTTTAGATGGCCTAGGCAGTGCGGGTGCAAATCCCGCTCGCCGCCTCACGTGTGGCGATAGTTTAATAAGCAGAACACCTGGCCATCTTTATTCATGAGCATATCCGCCTCCGACATGAAGCGGGAGACATCACACAAGCCGCACTGGCGGCAGAGTTCGGAATGTCACGACAGGCAATCGGTCACCTGATCGCTGGTCGTACATGGCGTTAGCAAGCCTCTTTGGTGAAATGGAATCACGCGCGGTTGAAGCCCGCGAGGTCCCTGGTCAGTTCAGGGGGGAGGCACTGTAAGCCCGTCCGGTCAGGGTAGATGCGCAGGACATTCGCGCCTGCGGCTGACGGGTGAAGTGAAGCCCTGACTTTCACGCCTTACAAGCATTGTGGCGATGCATTAGCCTTCCAAGCTGATGAGCGGGGTTCAATTCCCCGGTGAGGCTCGCAAGTTCATGCGCTGCAAGCATTGCGGTAGATGTACCGGGCCCTTACCCCGGGGAGCGGGGTTCGATTCCCTGGCGGCGCACGCGGGCGTACCCCAAAGGCAGAGGGAACGTTCTCAAACAGCGGTCAGTGCCGGTTCGAGTCCGGCCGCCCGCACCATTGCCGGCTGGTGTAATTGGCAACACGCCTGCCTCTGGAGCAGGAAAGTCCAGGTTCGAGACCTGGGCCGGCAGCGAGCGCAGTCAAGTAACCAGGCTCCCGGGTGCTAATAGGGCCGGCTGCGCTTCATGCCGTCACACACGGCTGTGACCGCGCACTCGTAATGCGCGAGACTGGGTTCGACACCCGGTGGCGGCTCGGCGGGAGGCCAGGCGGTCTCTGGCGGGAAAATCTGGCCTCCCGGTCCATATCAACCTCATCGCCGGCGGGCGTTAAGCGCACGATATGAGCGAAAAACCACCAGCATTCGATGAGAACACGAAGCTAGACTTCAGCCGCTTCCATCCGCTTGACCACTACCTGTGGGGCTGCTGGCGGCGGAATGCCTGGGAGCCGATCTACGGCAGGACCTGGTATCACCTGAAGAACGCCTGGCAGTACAAGTGGAGCAGCGAAGTCAGGGCCGCGACGCTATGCCGGGCCGGCATCGGACATCATTACAGCGCTGGCTGGGGGCGGACAGGGCCAGGCAAGGAAGACTGGAAACGGCTTCCTGAGCGATGCGTCTTCTGCGGTAAGGGAAGATGTGGCTGAAATGCACGGAGTGCAAGCAGGAATACAAGGTTAACGGGCAGAAGTTCGCTGGCCCGACGATGTTCTACAGCCGGAAAATGCACTGGCTGAAGTGCTTCGACTGCTGGCTCAGGCTTCATCCGACGCCAGTCAGGACAATCAGGAAGCGGTCATGATCAGGGCACGCATTCTCCGGAAACTCATCGCCCCGTTTAACTGGCACAAAGATGGTTACTGTCGGTTCCCGGTGCTGTGCATGTATGACGACATGCTGGCCTGGGAACTGGACGGCACCGACAAGAGGCGCGCCACCTGGAAGCGCGCCCGCAATTACCGCAGATCTATTGACCAGGCATTTGCTCGCTATTTCAGCGAGCGGTCAGGGCCGTAAGGCCCAATGCGCTCGTGGCGGAATAGGCAGACGCGCTGGCTTGAGGGGTCAGTGGCCGCGAGGTCGTCCCGGTTCAAGTCCGGGCGGGCGCACGATCATCAGGAACATCGGGCGCCGTGTCGCCCTCTTTACATCCAGGGTTAGTGTCCTGACCTGGTGATCATCAGGCCGGTGTAGCTCAGTGGCAGAGCGCGCCCTTTGTACGGTTGAGGTCAGCGGTTCGATCCCGTTCGCCGGCTCTGATGGGGAGTGGGGTAATGGCAGCCCATCGCTCTTTGGAAGCGAGAGTCCTGGTCCGAGTCCAGGCCCCCCAGCGAGGGAGGCTCCGCGAGGGCGGTCGCCTTTGAATAACCGTGCCGATACCTAAGACGGTGCCCACATTTGCCTGTCTGGTGATAGGGGCAGCATTCCGCCATGGTAAGGCGGGGGGAACAGTTCGACTCTGTTGACAGGCTCGTAGACCCAATGGCACCATACAGGTACTGCGGGCCGGTATCCTGATCAGTACAACACGCGGATGTAGCGTAGTGGTAACGCATCACCTTGCCGAGGTGAGGTCCCGGGTCCGATTCCCGGTATCCGCTCGGGGTTTGGCAGCATCCCTAAAAAACTGCCGCTTGCGCTGGTGGCGGAATTGGCAGACGCGCGGGTCTCAGAAGCCCGTGTCTTCGGACGTGAGAGTTCAAGTCTCTCTCGGCGCACACATGGAGCTTTGGCTGAGTGGCTGAAGGCACCGCCCTGCTAAGGCGGCACGCGGCAATGGCTGCGTCGTGGGTCCGAATCCCACAGGCTCCGCTCATGGACGGTGTCCGGGTGGCACGAGGAGCACGCTCGGAAAGCGTGTACGGGTGACGAGCCCGCCGGTGTTCGAATCACCGACCGTCCGCTCAGCCGCCCTACGCTGGGGAGGGGCGGCTCCTGGAAGTTGAACTCACCTGGGTGGGCTCCGGCTCGAAACCGGATGGGCGGGCAACCGCTGGGGATCGCGGCCTCCGACTTCCGCTTGATCATGGAAGATGAACCAGCCAGGGCTGGCGCGGCTTTGAACACCGCTGGGCGGGCAACCGCTGGGGATCAGCGCCTCCGTCTTCCGCAATGCGCGCCAGCTTAGCTGGTAGCTGAGGCTGCTCTGATAAAGCAGTGGAGCAAGGTCCAATTCCTTGGGCGCGCACCAAGCCGAGATAGTTCAGCTGGTAGAACACCTCTTTCATAGGGAGGAAGTCGTCCGTTCGATCCGGACTCTCGGTACTGGGGCGTATCCCCTCTGCCTTATAAGCAGTAGAAAGGGTAGCCGGTACACGCGGGTTCAATCCCCGCCGCCCCTACGCCCCTATGGTGTAATGGAACATCACTCCCTTTTAAGGAGCCGGCTGAGGGTTCAAGTCCTTCTGGGGGCACAGGAAATGCCAAGCGCCAGTAGTTCAGTGGATAGAGCAGCCGCCTTCTAAGCGGTTAGTCGGGGGTTCAAGTCCCTCCTGGCGTACGCGGCGGCCGGGGCACACCGGCCAGCTTGATAGCCAGCTTCTCGCTGGCCCGGTTTAGGCAGGCAGCGATCCGCTGGCAAGGGGTTCGCACGCCGCACATGGCCCGTTAGGTTAACGGCAGACCGTCGGACCCTCAATCCGACAGCAGGAGTTCAACTCTCCTACGGGCTACGAGGTTGGTTAGGATAGCGGCATGCCGCGTAAAGATCCTGAAGCTAACCGACAGTATCAGCGGGACTTTCAGCGCGCGAAGTACTACCGATGGATGGACGAGGCCCGCGTTCGACTAGGCGGTCGCTGCGCAGTCTGCGGTGCCGTCGAGAACTTGCAGTTCGACCATGTCGATCCAGCGACCAAACTGTTCACCATCGCTGGTAGCTACCGTCCAACTCGCGCCAAGTTCGACGCCGAGGTAGCAAAGTGCCAGCTACTTTGCGTGCCTCACCACAAAGAGAAAACCGCTAGCGAGCAGCGTCACGACGTGCATGGCACATGGGGCATGTACCGCAATCGGAAGTGTCGATGTCAGGTCTGTCGGGATTTCGTGAATGCATACCAGAAGGAATACAAACGGCGCAAGCGTGCCGAAGCCAAGGCGCAGTAGGCGAATGGTCAGAGCCACCGGGTTTTCACCCCGGAGTTTGCGGGTTCGAGTCCCGTCTGCGCTTCTGCATGTTAAGATAGGCGTGCGCGGTCCAGCAGTTCGGTCGCTGACCAGGCTCATAACCTGGATAAACGTGGGTTCGAATCCCACCCGCGCTACGAAGGTTCATTCCAGTGTCATCCAAGGGCAGGATGCGTGGCTGTTAACCACGTCATAGAGGTTCGACCCCTCTCGCTGGAGCGCAGGTTCATGGTCTCATGATGTAGGGGTGTGCATACTTCCCTGTCAAGGAAGCTGAAGGGGTTCAACTCCCCTTGGGACCGCGCAAGGGTGTTTAGCTCAGCGGTAGAGCGCTGTCCTGACACGACAGAGGCCCGAGGATCATCCCCTCGAACACCCACGAGGATCAGGCGGATGCCAGTCATGGTGCGCAGCTTCCACACAGCCCGCCTGATCCTCCCCTTTGCCCCAGTAGCACAAAGGATAGCTGCGCCGCGCTACGAACGCGGAGGGTGCAGGTTCGACTCCTGCCTGGGGTGCGCAAGGGCGACTAGCTCAGTGGTAGAGCAACTCCGTCACAGGGAGAAGGTCGGTGGTTCAATCCCATCGTCGCCTACTGAGGGTGAGGCCGAAGGGTCGAAGCGCGTGGTTGTGAGCCACGTCCAAGTTGGGTTCAAGTCCCACCATCCTCCCCGCCGGTTTGGCAGAGCGGACGATTGCGCCTGGCTGTAAACCAGGTTCCTCGGACACGGTGGTTCGAATCCATCAGCCGGCACGCACGCAGATAGGATGAGGAAAACAGAGAGGAAGCACCATGAAGAACCCGAGCGGTAACAGCAGTCCTGGCGGCGGCTTCGGCTCCTGCGGCGCCCACGCCACAGGCCCGGCCCACGTTAACTGCTACTGCCACTGGTGCATCGACGGCACGATGATCCCGGTCAGCAGGGTCGGCGTCTAGCACTACTTGCCTTCGTAGCGCAGGGGATAGCGCGTCCGCCTCCGGAGCGGAAGGTCGCCGGTTCGATCCCGGCCGAAGGTACGAGACCAGGATGCCGAGTGCATTTCCCCACTTCTTGAAGATGGAGGAATCTCCCGCGATCTGCTCGGGTCAGCGGAGGTCCGGCGTCCTGGTTTCTCATGCCACGCGACTAGCTGGTGGTTAGGGGCAGCCTGCAAAGCTGTCGGCAGGTCGGTTCGATTCCGACGCGGGGCTCGTAGTAGATGCAGCGAGGCGCGACTTCTCGTTCTTGCTTGAGGACAAGAGAGGAGACACGCAATGGCTGATGTGTACTACAACCCGGGGGATTTCGGCCTGTCGCTGGTGGGCATGGCGGATGAGGCAGGACTGAGCTACGAGTTCAGCATGTTCGGCGTCTGGAAGGACGCCGGGGGTCAGCTGTACTACGGGGCCGACAGTGGCTGCTCTTGCCCGTCGCCGTTTGAGGACTTCACGTCCGTCGAGGCTCTCACGAAGGCAACTGCCGCTGAGGTTCACGCGGCGCTTGACGAGTGGGCGCCGGATGACGAGGAGTCCCGGGCGGAGGTAGCAAGCCTGCACGCTAAGGTCGCCGCCCTCTGACGAGGGGCCACCTTCCGGTGGTCCCTCCGCACGCCCGTAGTCCAGGGGAAAGTGACGCGCCTCTCCTAAAGGTGAGACGGCGGTTCGAGTCCGCCCGGGCGTACCAGTGTTTCCGCTGTTCCGCACCCGGAGGGCCTGTGACACGCAGGCCCTCCGGGTTTTTTTGTGCCCGCTGACCTGCAAGAAGATCAAAAGCCGCTGCATGAGACGTTTTCGTGACCCGTTCGGCTTGCGTAGCACGGCAGGAGCCGCTACATTGAGCGTGCGAACGAATCAGAGGGGAAGCAGACTGACCCTCACCCGGGAATGCCGGCCAGCACATGGCCTCCCCTCCAGGTAATGGATCGCCGGCGCCGGGAGAACCGATCCTTCAGAGGAGAAAGATGTTCCGCAAGATCAGGTACTTCGCCTTGGCACTTGGTGCCGTCGGCGCCCTGGCGCTGAGCGCGGGCGCGCTCATGCCCGCCGCCGCGAATGCGTCGGTAAACCCGAACATCGTTCAGACCGGCCCGTCCGACGCCGGCTACGACGCGACTCCTGTGTCGCCCTGCATTCCGCCGCTGGTCACGTCCTCCGCCGCCACCGGCGGAAGCTGCACGGACGCAATGGCGGGCTGGTACACCGACAACTTCGCCGACCTGTTCACTCAGGTAAACGGCACCTTCACCCTGAACGCCGAGGCCGAGGGCATTGGCGTCAGTGAAGTGAGCGGAGTCAACGGATACACCGGCGACACCGACATCAACGGGGCCATCGGCCTCCAGCTCTGCAACGAGTCCAACGGAAAGGCGGACCAGCTTGGCGCGGTCTACCTCGGCGGCGGCAAGTTCGCCGTTGGCTACCTGACCGGCCTCCTGACCGGCCTGGACAACAACCCGTGCGTGGGCGGCGGCGTCCTCGGCGGCGCGATGGCATCGACCACCTTCAAGTACCTGGGTCTTGTTCCAGCAGGCACCACCATTGAAGGGCAGATCAGGCAGGACGGTCCTGGCGTCCTGTTCACGGCAGAGAACGCAACCACTGGCCTCGCCAACTACACGTACTACGACCCCAGCGGCTGGGTGAACCCGAACGAGGCTGGCGCTGGCCTGCAGACCGACACTTCCACCCTGTCGGCACCGGCGGTCAATGACCTGACCGACTTCACCGACGTGTCTGCTGTTGACACCTCCAGCGGCAAGGCCGCTGGCTTCGACAACTGGAACGCCGTCGAGGTCGTGGGCTCGCAGGACGGTCAGGCACCGGCGCTGATCACGCCGACCGCGCTGATCGTGAACACTGGCCCAAGCGTCTGCCACACCGTGCGGATCAAGCACCGCCACAAGTACCACGGTCACTGGAGGCGCTACATCACCCGCAAGGTCTGCACGGTCGGCTCCGACCTGTCGAACAACTTCTCGGTTGACGCCGGAACGCCGGTAGGCCCGTAACAGACGTGCCTCGCCCCTCGCCTAACCAGCGGGGGGCTGGCACCCCAACAAATAGTGGCGGGGAGCCCTGTCGGAGGGGGATAGGGCTCCCCGCCACTGGCATGAGTGCTGACTACCCACCCCGCGCCCGGACAAGCCCGACGAGCCACTCCACTTCTGCCCGGACCGACCCGGCCTCACCCGCGCCACCCCGTCCCCGACCACCCATCCCGGGCCTTCTCGCGGCACCCCAGCCCGACTACCCATCCCGCTCCGCCCCGACGTGCCACCGCGTCCCATCCCCGTCCCATCGACAAGCCCCCCCTACCCCCGCCTGCCCCTCATGCTGACAAGCCACCTCACCCCCTGTCCAGCCCAGCCCGGCCCTCTGACAAGCCATCCCACTCCTCAGCCAACCCTAGCCGGGACAGTCCATTTCGCCCCTGCCCTCACGACGTTCCAGCCGCGTCCCACCCCGCCCCGCTCCCGGAAAGTAAGAAAAGGAAGAAAGGAAAACTATGTTCTGGACTGTTATCTCGGTCATCTTCGTGCTGGCGGGCATCGCCGGCGCGCTGGTGATCCCGCGCGCCATCGGGGAGCATGACCCGGCCCCGAAGGGCAGGTACGGCGATGACATCAACGTCAACGGACGCCTGCTGTCCCGCATCCTGGGCGTCACCGGCATCGTCATCGGCGTCCTGGTGTTCGTGTTTTCCGGCATCACGTCGGTGCCCGTGAAGAACGTCGGCGTCGTGACCAGCTTCGGTCACGTCGAGGGCGACCTTCAGCCGGGATTCCACTGGCTGCTGCCCTGGAAGGACACCACGAACCTGTCGGAGACGATTCAGACCACTGAGTTCTACGGCGACGGGAAGGGCGGCAACTGCCTGGATGTCCGCATCGGCGGCCAGCAGCTTGCCTGCCTGAACGTCACCGTCCAGTGGCAGATCAGGGACAGCGCGGCACCCGCGCTGTTCAACGACTACGACACCAGCGGCAACGTGCAGGGGCAGATCACTGACGCTGTCGTCATCCAGGAACTGAAGGCCGTCGTCAACCAGGTGATGGGCGACTACAACCCGATCCAGGATGTCGCCGCTAACACCGGCTCGGGGAACAGCCAGTTCTCCACGTTCGGGCCGAAGATCCTGGCGCAGATGCGGGCCGACATCGGGTCGCAGATCGTGGTCAGGAAGCTGATCCTGTCGAACGCCTACTACGACGCGGCGACGCAGGCGCGGCTGAACGCGATCCAGCAGCAGTACGCTGACACCGCGATTGCGCAGGAGCAGCTGAAGACCAACCTGGCGCAGTCGGCGGCTAACAAGGCGCTGACAGCCAACCTCAGCCCGGAGGTTCTGCAGGCTGACTGCCAGAACCTGATCCTGACCGCGATCAAGGACAACTACACCGGCCTGCCTGCGACGCTCAGTTGCGGCGCTGACAGCGGGTCCGTTGTGTCCGTGGGAAGCAGCAAGTAGGCTGCGGTCATGGTAGACAGCAAGAAGGGAAGGCCGGGCCGCTTTTTCGGACGCCGCCCGGCCGCGACGAAAGAGGAAACTATGCCGTCGAAGTTTGGCGACCGCACCCCGGAGCAGGTTCAGGCCGCCCTGGAGCGTGCCCGCGAGGCCCGTGCCGACAAGGCCCGGCTGCTGAAGGACATCAGGGAGGGCCGCGTCAGTCTCGCCGAGGTCCTGAGCGACGACTACAGGGACAACGTGCGTGCTCAGATGCTCCCTGTGCAGACCCTGCTGCGGGCACTGCCCGGCGTCGGGATCAAGACTGCTGACGCGGCGATGGGCGACCTGGGGATCGAGAAGTCACGGCGCGTCCGTGGGCTTGGCGTGAACCAGCGGGCGAGGCTGCTGGAGCGGATGGATCAGTGAAAGTCTGGCACCTCACGCATTCCCTGGAGGGCACGTCCGTCACCCTGACGGAGGTGCCCTTCTGGGCGTGGGCGGCGCAGTACCTGGCGGATGAGGCGGAGGGCCGCCATTTTCCCGGCTTCTGCCTGATCGACCCGCCGGCGTGGGCGTGGGACATCCAGTGGGGTGAGGCTGAGGAAGATGGCTACAACCCGCACACGCTCGGGTCGGTGATCTGGCGCTTCGGTCAGGCGATGCTCGGCGGGTTCGGCGCATGGAAGCACGAAAAGGACATCGCGAGCCTGCCCGTCAGCTACGAATGGGTGCGCGAGCACTGCCCGGACAGCGGCGGGCCGTGGGACGGATCGCGGGATGAGGATGATGAAGGGAATCCCCAACTGTCGCAAAGCGACAGCTTGTGAGTGCAATTGCTTGCACTGCATTTACGGCGGGCACTGCAAAATCCACGGTTACGGCTGCCATATTGCCTGCGACCCGGTAGATCACCTGTGCCGTAACGCCAGTTGCGTCAATCCGGCTCACCTGGAAGCCGTGACTGGCCAGGTGAACATGCTGCGGGCTCCGACGATTGCCAAGGCCAACGCCGACAAGACGCACTGCCCGGCCGGACATGAGTACACGGTAGCCAACACGTACATCAGCAAGCGCAACCAGCGCTACTGCCGCAAGTGCTCCGCTGCGTACCAGCGCGAACTGCGGCGGCGCAGGCGGGAAGAAACCAGCAGCGAGTGGCGTTAACATTGGCAGCGGTCCCCCCTGATCATCAGGCAGGGGGGGCCGCTTTCTCGTGTTGACCAGACCAGGTAGAATGGATTCACGGAACGCAGAGAGAGGAGAAAGGATGCGTTTCATGAGATTGGCAGCGGCACTGGCCGGGGTTGCCCTCGCGACCGGGGCCGTGGCTGCCGCTGAGGCTACTCCGGTACCGCCGCACGTCGCGCACGTCAGCTTCACGGCCAGCGGCAAGGGTCCCGGGCACTGTAAATGGCACGCGAGCGGCAGCAAGGACGAGGGAACCGTGAAGCTGCGGCTGACCCTCGACCACTGCAAGCAGAACCAGATGCGGCTGAGGGCAGCGGGCGAGTCGGCGCTGCCGGATACGTGGCACACGGGCAACTGGATCGACAAGGTTCACCAGCTCACATCCATCAACATCAGTCCCGAGGTTTACGCCGACTACGGCTACGACCTTCAGTACTGCTATCGCGGCTGCAAGCACAAGGGGCGCGTCCGGTATATCTCCCTGGATAACGGCGCTGGCGCTCCGGTGACGCTGGACGCGGCGATGGTCACCCCGGGCAGCGAGTACGAGTACGGCGGCAAGACCTGCTGGGAGGGCCCGCACGTCAGCAATCACACTAACCCGAAGGGAGCGTGCTGGGTCGGCGGCATCGGCCTGGACAAGGAACACGCGCATTTCCTGCCTGGCGATAAGAGCACCTGGTGCATCGGCTTCGCGCACCACGCGGGGCACTACGTCGCGTTCCTGGAGAACAAGTGCACGCAGAAGGACAATCACGTCAAGTACGTCCTGGCGGGGTACGTCTACTACAACGAGACGCACCTGCACTGCGGCTGGCCGTTCACGCTGGCCATGGGCTGCACCTGGAACAAGGTGTTTGATGACAAGCCGGTAGGCAACATCGAGCTTCTGGTGGACGGCGAGGCGAGGTACTGCCTGGAGGACATCGCCGCGACGCAGGACGCCGTCTGGGAGCCGATCCACCACGGTCACGGCTGCAGCGAACTGGAGCAGGGCGGCAAGGACGATGCGCGCACGTACTGGGTGTGGCTGCGTCCCGGCCGCAGGCTGTACGCCGTGCACGTGATGAACGCCGAGCAGACCGTGGACTACTGCCTGTTCACCGACCGCCCTGACCTTGGCAGGCTGATCCGGGTCCTCCCGGCATCTAAGGAACTGACTGACCTGCAGTTCTGGACCGAGCACAAGGTCTGACTGCCCGAAACGAGAAGCCCGGCGGAGCCTGAGCCCCGCCGGGCTTCCTCTTTTCCCGCGTCTTCAGTTCTCTCATCGGTGCGGTGTCCTCTCGGGATTCCGCTGGGTGCGCGCCGGGTTGTTCCTGGTGCGCCGGTGCTCCGCTGCGTAGCGCTCGCACTTCTTGCGGTTGCGCTTGTGCTTGCGGTTCTTCTTGGACTTGTTGGACTTGCGCCCGCCAGCCTCGGCCATGTGATCACCTCCTCTCCGTCACTAGGACGGGCTGGATGTGATCATGCGCTCGCGCATGGCCAATCTCCCTTCATTTCTCCGGAATGGATACGGCGAGCCTAGCACAGGACTGTCGGTACCCCGGCGTAGGGTTCCCCGCATGATCGGAGACGCGAGGGAACTGCTGCCCTACGGCAGCGACGTGAGCGACCGCAGGGCATGGCTGGAACTGCGGCGCACAGGGGTGACCGCATCGGAAGCCGGGGTGATCCTGGGGCTGTCCCGGTGGAGCAGCCCGACCGCCTTGTGGTTCCAGAAGCGCGGCGAGCTGGACGACGAGATCGAGAACGACCAGATGCGGCTGGGGAAAGTGCTGGAGCCCTACGTCCTGCAGCGGTTCAGCGAGATGACGGGCATCACCAGGCTGGAGTACGCGGGACTGCTCCAGAACCAGGAGCGGCGCTGGCAGCTATGCACGCCGGACGCCCTGGCGCGCAGCCTGGACACAGGTGATCCCTATCCTATTGAGGCGAAGACAGCCGTGAGTGAGGATCAGTGGGGCAAGTCCGGCGTGGCGGACATCCCGCTGGCGTACCGCTGCCAGATCTTGTGGCAGATGGACGTGATCGGCGCGCCTGTCGGGTACCTGTGCGTGCTGTTCCTGCGGTCAGGCGAGCCCCGCTGGTATCAGGTGGAGTGGGACGCCGAGGACGTGGGCGTGATGCGCGCGGCGGCACTGGAGTTCCTGGACTACCTGGAGCGCGGCGAACTGCCGCCCACCGACGCCAGCGAGGCCACCCAGAAGGCGCTGAGAGCCATGTACAGGAGCGATGACGACGTTCCCGATGCGGTGTGCGGGCCGGGCCTGCTGCGGTCGTACAGGGCTGCCCTGAAGGCGTACAGCGCCGCCGAGGACCGCAAGCGGCTGGCCAGCAATAAGATCCGGGTGGCAATGGGGAACTCTGCTCGCCTGCGAGGCCCCGATGGTGAGATAGTGGCGTCTAAGCGCGGGCCGAACGACTCCCTCTATCCCGGAAAGAACCTGAAATGAAGTTCGCTTTTGCTGACCCGCCGTACCTGGGCAAGTGCGGCAAGTTCTACGGGCACGATCATCCTGACGGGCTGTGCTGGGATGACCTGGAGACTCACCGGCTGCTCATTGGGCGGCTAGCCCGCGACTACCCGGACGGCTGGGCGCTGTCGATGGGGTCCACAGATCTTCAGGTGATGCTGCCGCTGTGCCCCCCTGACATACGGATCGCCGCCTGGGTCAAGCCGTTCTGCATCTTCAAGAAAGGTGTGCGCCCTGCTTACGCCTGGGAGCCGGTGATCTTCACGGGCGGCAGGAACAAGAACCACCCGCCGCCCGTGAAGGGCGGCGAGCAGACCACGCCGAAGGACTACCTGGCGGAGCCGATCACGCTGCGGAAAGGACTGACTGGCGCCAAGCCGCCGAAGTTCTGCCGCTGGGTGGCTGACCTGCTCGGCTACCTTGACGATGAGGACACCCTCGATGACCTGTTCCCCGGAACCGGCGTCATGGGGCGCACGCTACAGCAGGGGGTGCTCGGATGATGCGATGCGGCACCGCGATATTCGCGATGCGGAGCGACGGCAGCTTCCTGCTGTGCCGCCCTACGGCTTCCAGCCTGTGGTCGGTGCCAGGCGGGGGCATCGAGGACGGCGAGACCTGGCGGGATGCGGCATCGCGGGCGCTGGCGGAGGAGACCATGCTCTCGGTACCGGAACCCAACCTGCTGGCCATCACGACAGCGGACGGATGCCTCACCATCTGGTGCGCTGGCCCGCTGCGGGGCATCGTCCGGCCCGACACTCGCGCAAGGGCGGAAATGGAGTGGGTGACCTGCGGCGTCCTGTGGAAGTTCGATCTGCGGAAGACGCACTGGACGCCGCTGCTGGACGAGGTGGGCGGCACCGTGGAACTGGACCGGAAGCTGAAAGGCCGGAATAGCTGATGGCTGACGTCGGCGACATCGTCGAGATCCCGTACCAGGAGGGCATCTGCATCCAGTGCGGGTGGGTCATCACCCGCGAGGGCGGCGGGCCGTGGACCGGGTCGCTGGGCGGCGACTGCCCCCGGGCCGGATGCGGGGAGCATGACGTGATCCCGAACACCTGGGAGAGCAAGACCCGGAAGGTGCGGGTCACGGAAGCCGTCGCCTTCAGCATCGCGCTGCTGGACAGCAACGGGAACTACATCCACCAGGTCGCCGTGCCCGGAACTAACGGCGCGAACTGGACGGAGTTCTTCACGATGCCAGTTAGCGTCAGCCAGATAAGTGTCAGTGCCACCACATACCGTTACGAAGCAGCCGTGGAGTGAAGGGAAGGGAAATGGCAGGAGAGATCACGAGGGTGACCGGGAGGGCGGCGGCTCCGGTCGCTGCCCCCGGTACCGCCATCGCCGCCAGGGAGCCGGTGACGCTGGCCCAGGCGGCCGATGCCTACCAGCACACCCTGGACGCCAAGCGGCGGTACGTGGCGACGCTGGCAGCATCGTCGCTGCTGCCGCCGCAGTACCGGCAGAACCCGCCGAACGTCCTGTGGGCGCTGGAGTACGGCGAGACGCTGGGCATCAGCCCGATGGCCGCGATCATGGGCATCCACGTCATCGAGGGCAAGCCCAGCGCGGGCGCCGGGCTGATCTCCGGGCTGGTCCGCAAGGCCGGGCACAAGCTGCGGGTGAAAGGCGACGAGAAGTCCGCTACCTGCACGATCATCCGGTACGACGACCCGGAGTACGAGTTCACGTTCACCTGGACGATGGAGCGCGCCCGGACTGCCAAGCTGACCGGGAAGCAGGTGTGGCAGAACTACCCGGCCGCGATGCTGATGGCCAGGGCAATCACCGAGGCGGCGCGGGCTGCCTGCCAGGATGTCCTGTACGGCCTGGCCTACACCCCGGAGGAACTGGGCGCTGACAGCCTGGACGGCACCGACTGGGTGGCGCCGGAAGTTCCCGCCGAGGAGATGGCGGGCAAGGACCAGCAGGACGAGATCAGCCACCACCTGGACCGGCTGAAGATCACCGACAAGCTGGCCGCCTGCGCCATGATCGCCGACCGGGAGCACCTGACATCCGCCGCTGACCTGACATCCGACGAGGCGGCGCACATCATCACCGAGCTGGAGGGCTGCGAAGGGCCGGAAGCCTTCGTGCAGCTGTGGACCGAGCTGGTGGAGGCGCGACCGGAATGACGGAGGCCGAGCTTCTCGCCTCCGTCCGCGAGCTGTGCGGCTGGCTGCACCTGTCCGCCTACCACACCCACGACTCGCGGCGCAGCGACCCCGGCTTCCCTGACCTGGTGATCATCGGGAAGACGGTGCTGTGGCGGGAACTCAAGACCGACCGGGGCCGGCTGACCCTGGATCAGCACCACTGGCGGGACCTGCTCCAGTCGGCGGGGCAGGACTGGGCGGTGTGGCGTCCCGCCGACTGGATGTCCGGCGCAATCGAGCGGCAGCTGCGGGCACTGAGCGCAAGAGCCGGCGCGCGGCCTGCCTCCTAGCCCCGCGCTTCCAGCCGGGGGGGTGCCACAGGGCGTAAGGCTGGCGCAGTTCCGCCACAGTCCTCCTGGCGCAGGATCACGCCGCCCTGGCCGCCATCTTCTCTGCCTTGATCCGCTTCTCGCAGTCCTTGCAGTCGGACTTGAAGCCGGTCGCGGCCTGGCGGTCCTTGTAGTATGCCGACTCCTGCGGGCTGTCAGACGGCATCTTGGCCTCGCCGCAGATGCGGCAGGTGATGGAGCCGTCCTCGTTGAAGAAGCAGCCCGCGTACTGAGGCTGACGGGGCCCCTTGGCGGGGTCCTGCGCTGCCGTCATCTTGCGGGCTTCTCCCTGCCTGCCAGACCCCTCGATCAGGCCCTGCGGTCGCTCAGGAACCTCTGCCGCCTGGCGCTTCGCCAGTTCCTCCTCCAGCAGGTTCCGCTCCCATTCCACCAAGGCCGGGTCGTCCAGCCATGCAGTCAGGCGGTCGTCGGAGACCGTGACCGGCTCGTGCCTGGCGAGCATGCCCTGCGGGAGGGTCACCGGTTCCGGCTGAGGCTTCGGTGACTGCATGACCGCGTCAATGGTCTCGCGCAGTTCCCGCACCTGAAGGGTCAGTTCCTCCACCTGACCGCGCCCGGCCAGGGTGTCGATCACTGCGGCGGTCAGTGCCTCAGTGGCTGACGCGCTGCGCTCAGCGGCCTGCCGGGACGCCAACAAGGTCTTCACGACTTCAGCAAGGACCTCCTGAACGCGCCGCAGGTCCTGCGCGACCATCTCCAGGGAGGTGCTCAGGATCTCGCTGTAGCGCGCCTGGCGGGCGGCGTACTCCTCCTGGCGCTCGTTCATCTGCACCTGGGCGGTGAGCATCTCGTTCAGCGCCGAGTGGAGCCGGGCGACCTTCCTGTCCACTACCTCCACGTCGGCGGCCAGGGCGAGCGGCTGGTCTTTCGCGTCCAGCGCCCCGTGCGGCGACAGCCGCATGCGCCCGCCTGTGTCGAGAATCTGTGACGCCTGGTGATGGAGGGAATTGAGCAGCGATTCAATGAGTTGATTAGGTGCGGACTCATAGGCCAGCGCCTGCTGGGCCGCATAGGTCTCCAGGAGAACCTGGAGCGCATCGGTCTGGGTGGCGTCAGCCTTGTGGCCGGAAACCTCCCAGAACATTTTCATGATCTTGTCTATGGTCACTCTGTCTTCGCTCATACCGGCGATCCTACCACCAGTAACAAGCCGCTCACCAGCGCGGACGTGACTGGAGGGGCGGCTCGCGGGTATGCTGGGGAAAGACCTGACCCGGAACTCGGAAGGAGAGCTATGGTCGCGCAGCCGCGAAAGCACGAGGTTGTTGACGGCGTTTACACGATCCCGTTCATGGGGGTCAGCATCGGTGACTCCACGACCGAGAAGCGCATCCCGTACCCGTCCCTGCGGTGGGTGGAGATGGAACTGTTCACCGTTGAGCCGGGCCAGTCCTACTGGCTGCCCGACGATCCGGACCAGGAGGATCTCCTGAAGCTGCCCGGCGGCGGCTACCTGTGCCACATCACCGGCCAGTCCGTGGTCTACCACCAGCACGGGGCTGGCTGCGGCGGCGGCGGCGTGCCGACCGCAGCGAAAGACACCGAGTTCGATGTCCTGCCCTGCCCTGACTGCAAGCCGCCGCGCATCTGGATGCCATCAGACAGCGCCGTGCCGCCCCTGCGGCCGGGCATCGACCCGGAGATGCTGGTGGAACTGGAGACAGCCCGCCACTCCATCCAGCGCGGGGCCACGGCGGCGCAGATCGTCAGGAGCATCATCGGCTCCAGGCTGTCCACGCCGGCGCAGAAGCTGCTCGAAATCGCCCGGAAGAACGACCCGAAGATAGACGCATACCTTTCGGGCAGGCGAGCGTAGCATGTATTTGACAACGATTAAAGGGGTGATATCCTTTATCTAGCACGGCGCATGATAACGGAAAGGAAAGGAACGCGATGCGCATACCTATCGACAGCCTGCCGTTGCAGGATGTCATCACGCTGCCCGGGGGCATCCCGGATACGAGTACCGAGTACGCCACCATGGTGAACGCCCAGTTCCTGTGGCGCGGCATGCACGTCCGCGCGCAGAAGGGCAGGGAGCATGAGTTTCAGGGCACTCCCGGCCGCGAGATCACGGTCAACGTGGCCAAGGTCCTCGAAGAGATCTTCCTGGGGATGACGAAGAACCAGGAATCGAAGAACGCCAGGCACGCCATCTACGACTGGCTGCGCGACTCGAAGAACATGCAGTGCCTCCAGAGCCTCGGCCCGGTGCAGGGCGGCGTCTGGTGGGTAGCTGATGAGTGGAACGGCTTCAGGCGCGGCCAGCCCGCACCCGCCGAGTCCGCCCTCATGACCTACGGGGCACGCAAGCTGAAGGGCGGGGAGTCTGGCGAGCACCGCGACCCTGACCCTGTCATCGCGGGGTACCGCTGCACCGCACCCGGCTGCCCGGACACTCAGGTGTTCCCGCACTCCGGGGCGCTGGAGGAACACCGCCGTCAGGCGCATCCTGACAACTTCATCCAGGCGGAACTGATCACGGAAAGCGGAGTGCTGGGCCCGATGACGGACGCGGAGATCGAGGAGTTCACGTTCACAACAGCGGACGAGGACGGGCCCGTAATCCAGCCCGTAATCCAGCCGGAAAATCCGGCAGAGGATGCGCCGGAGCAGCAGTCCGGGTTCGAATCCGGGTTCGAATCTCAGTCCGAGTCCGCTTCGTACACCCCCGCCACTGGCGAGTTTTCCTACGACGACCTGTCGAAGCGGATCTTTGACGCCATCCAGGCATCAGGAAAGTCGCAGCGCCAGGTGGCAGCGGAGGTCGGGCTGCATGGTTCCACCATCTCAGCCATGATCACCGGGCGGCAGCGCATCTCGGTGGAGCAGATGTTCAGGATCGCCGAGGTGACGGGCACTCCCGTCACCAGCCTCCTGGGCCTGCCTGCGCCAGTTCTTTACCTGCCCGGCAGCCTCCAGGAGGACAAGCTGCTGCCCGCATCTCCCACAGTAGCCCCCACGGTAGCGGAGATCGTGAGCATCGGGCTGGAAGGCGTTCCCGCCTCCCGCCTTCTGTCACTGCTGGCCGGTAAGATAGAGGAAATGGAATCCGGTCTCCGCGCCGCCACTGAACTGCTGGAGCAGGCAACGAGGCCGGATGAGGAAGAATCGCCGCTGGTCATCTCGCTCCGCGCAAGGCTCGCCGAATACGAGGACGAGATCACGGTAGTGAAGGAAGAAAGGGACGTGTACCGCAAGAAGTGGATGGACGGGCAGGGCGAGGTTCACCGCGCCAGGAAGATGCTGGGCCGCGAATGACCAGTGTCCTTGACGGCGTGACGGTCAGCCGCCGCGACGCTGAGGCTGCGCGGGCCGATCACACTGCCAGCACCAACCGGCTGGCGGCCAGCCTGGTGCGCGACTTCGCCTACCAGCACCGCTGCCACGCCCGCTGCCGTCACCGTAATCATCCGCGCGACGCTGACCTGGATCAGGTGCTCCGCGAGCCGCTGGGCCTGCCCGACGAGGTGGCCACGCTGGCCGATTACGACTCGCCGGTGGAGTGGACGGCAGTCAGCAGAAGCGAGGCGCTGGCGCTGGCGCACAGCGCGAGCGGCCGGTAACAGCAGGAAAGAGCCGCCCTTCCCCGTTGAGGGGGAAGGGCGGCTCTCTGCACCCCGGACGCCCTGTCAAGCGCCTCGGGGCTACCTTATCATGATCACGGCCTGCGCAGCCATGACTCGTCGTAAACTTCGCTCTCGTCATAGGCCTGCGAGCGGTCGGTGTACTGGCAGGCCCGCACCGTCATCCCGCCGTACTCGGTCAGCTTCGTGCCGTCCAGCGTGGAGATGAACAGGTGCCAGGACAGCCCGGCTGCCCGCATCTCGTCGTACACCTCATCGAAGTTCTCGCGGTCCACGTAGACGGTCAGGTCACCGTTGTGCAGGGCGCGGCGCTGCCTGGCCCAGTCCACGACCGCTGCGGGCGGCCAGACGCAGCCCGGCTCGCAGTCGGCGATGTCAGCGGTCGGCGTGCCTTCCACCGTGATGTACCGGAACCTGGCACCGGGGAACCGGGCGTGCGACCAGGCGTAACGGCCGTCAGCGTACGGGAAGACCGCCGGCGGGCCGGGCGGGATGAGGGACGGGGAGGCGCTGTCGTAGGCAAGGATGGTCATGATTCTTCCTTTCCGGTTCGCTTGTAAGCAGGTCGCGCTTCTCGCGGAGTGTTCCGTTCCTGGCGGAAAACGACGGTGCGCCACCAGTACGCGAGCCCGCAGGCAATCAGGAGCGCGTCCTCGGCCCACGCCACGCCCTCCGATGTCAGGCGGCTGAGGCTGAAGAATACCGACAGCACGATCAGGAACACCGTGCCGAAGAACGCCATCGCCTCGATCATGAGGGTCAGCCCGATGGAATCGTGCAGCCAGCCGCCACGGGTAGCGGTCCAGTACTCGCGCATGAAAAGCAGGTCGCCGGCCAGCGCAAAGCACAGGATGGCCCTGATCAGCCAGTCGGGCGGCATGCATCCTCCCGGATCATCGCGTACTTGTAATGATCATAGTCAAGTTCGCGAGTCATGTCGCGGGCCGGCGGCGTGCAGTGACTGGCGGATCAGGTCAGCAAACTGGTTCCTGGAGGCTTTCGCCTCCAGCGGGCGCACCACCTTCTCCCTGGCGCGCTCCAGCCGCTCGCGCGACAGGGCAGCCTCGGCCTCGGCGCATGCCACGCGCTCGTCCAGTACCTGTATCCGCCGCATTCTCCGCCACCTGAGTATCATCACATTTCCGCGTCCCCTGCATCGCTGTCGGAGTCAGGGTAATTCCGGGAACCTGGCGGGGGCAGGGCCAGTAGTCCCGTTTCCCTGCCTTCATGCCTGCGCTCGCTTGTTACCTCCACCAGCGCGCCGATGAGCCGGTTAGTGACACTTCCGGTCTGCACTGCCTCGTTAGCGACCTTGCGCTCATCTTCGAGCGCCTTCTTCAGCTCGTTGTTCTCCTTCAGCAGCCGCAGGAACTCCCCGTGACTATGCACCTTCCCCGCGACGAACAGGTAAACGAAAAACAGTGCCGCCACCGCTGCGCCGACCGGCCCGGCCAGCTGCTGGAGAAGGCTCAGGCTCACACCGCCCCCCGTTCGCCCTAGCCGCTGATCCAGACCGCTTCCATGCTGCTGTTGTAGCCAGCGGTCAGGCTGGTGAGAACCGCCGACGACGAGTTCTGTATGCTCGCCGCCCCGTAAACTGCGTCGTGGCCGCCGACCAGGTACAAATACCAGGTGGACTCGACGGCACTCTCCGATGACGACGAGCAGACTGTCTCGCCCAGCGGGTAGCCCTGCGCCAGGTTCCCCGCTGTGCCTGACGAGCACTGGATAGAGGGAACCAGCACCACCCCGGACGCGCCAGTCCCCACTATCGCGACCGTCAGCGTCACCTGGTACCAGCCTGACAGCCCCAGCGGCGACAGCCATTCGTGGGTGCTGGCGTTCCAGCCCGAGTACGGGTCCTCGATGATGTTGTCGAACCCGATTGTCGTGATCGCCGCCGACGCTGGCAGCGATGTCGCCGTGGTCGTCTGGCTAGCCCGGAAGATGACCCGCTGCTGGAAGAACGCGGCCGGGTTCGTCCACAGGGACTGCATGTCAGACTGCTGCGGCCCGTAGCCTGCCAGGAAGTCAGGTACCGATGGCGCCGGGGTGGTCACGTCGATCTCCAGAGGCAGATGAGCTTGGAGTACGTGGCGCCGGACGCCTCAGTGTTCATGCTGGACCCGGAGTTCTGGGTGCCGTACAGCTTGATCGTGTCCCCGGCGGACAGGCGCAGCAGCCGCCGCACCGTCGCGCAGAACGACTGCGCGCCGCTCGTAGTGGACGACTGGAAGCGGGTGCCCCACTGGATCGTGCCCGAGTTCTGCTGGAGGCCCGCTGACATCTCATACGCCGACGACGAGCCCGCCAGGTACACCTGCCCGTAGCACAGGTAGGTTCCCGCAATCGGCGCGGTGTAGGCGTTGGAGGCAAAGCCGGCGAAGTTGTCCTGGCTGGCGGACAGCTCGGTGATCTGCGTGCCGGCGGGGAACGTGGACGAGCCGACCGACTGGGTGGTGGTAGTCTGCGCCCGCATCATCGGCGGGTAAGAGAGGAAGTTCACGATGTCGCGGCACTGCTGGTTCAGGAACGCTGCGCTGACCGGGATCGCGACCGGCGCGCCCGAGGAATGCGCGTATGCTGCGGGCGAGATCCCGATGGTGGTCCCGGCCACCGATGTCACCGACACCGCCTCGGCATACGGCTGGTACAGCTGCCCGCTGAGGTAGTCCAGGCCGAGCGTGCCGCCGGCGATGATGCCCGTCGCCGAGGTGACCGTGATGGATGTCGCCCCTGCCGCCGACGACGACGCCAGCGTCGTGCCGGGTCCTGGCGGGAACGAGGCTGCCGCGACCGGGTCGGTGACCACGGTGCCGTACGGTCCGGTGTAGCCGGTGAGACCGGAGGTGGGCAGGCCCACCCACTCGGCCATCTGGAAGCCGCCGGAAAAGGTGCCGCCCGACAGGTTGGTGTAGGCGTAGACGCCGAAAGTGTCCTCGGTCGCGGCGAAGGTGTTGAACTGGAACAGCTCCATGCCCGATCCGCCGGTCAGCCCGTAGCCGCTCGATGCCGGCACTGACGCACCATCGGTCTTGATGTTGGTGCCATTGACGATGACGTTGAAGCCCATCGAGTACTTGGCCTGAGTTCCCCCGCTGACGATTCCTGACTGGTTCACGACGCCCTGGCACAGCCACCAGCCCGCCAGCGGGACCAGGTAGATCGAGGCCCCGAGAAAGTCGCCAATCTCAGCGTTCCACGAGTTCAGCGCGGCCAGCGCGATAGGAATGTTCACGGCCGCCGCGCCGGTGTCAACGCCGCTGATTCCCGACGACGCCAGGATCATCGGGCGGCAGCCGCCTGCGTACATCAGCGCCAGGTTCGTCATGTCGCCGCGCAGCCGGGGCGTGGTGATGATGTCGCCAGCCGACCATGTGCGCGGGCTCGGGGCGACGAAGCCGGGGACCGGCGATGTCATGACATAACCATCCCAGTAGGTTCCCTCCGGTCAGCGTGCCCAGGATCGGGTCATCACACTTCAGGGCAGAGCCCTGCGGGAACGGTGACAATTCGTACTTGGTCTCCCAGCGGCCGGAAGCGATGTCGATCTGGTGACCCAGCTTCGAGATGTAGCTGGGGATCTGGATCTCCGGGGTGCCCAGGTGCCGCCGCCGGAATGTGGTCGTGTCGCCCACCTCGGCGCCAAGTGCCATCAGCGTGGACTGCGGGGTTGCGGCCGGCGTGATCGTCACTGACTCCGGGCGCAGCAGCGGCGCCGCCAGCGTCTCCACGATCCAGTTGCCCAGGTCCTCCAGTGACGGCTCGTTCAGCCAGTACGGCAGGGCCTGCACCGTGTTGTTCAGGTAGGCGGTCACCGTGTAGGGAACGGTCGCGCGCAGGTTTGCTGACGCCTGGTTGGTAATGATGACGAGCACGCCTGACGTGGGCTGGAACGTCAGGTCGCTGCCCGTGAACTTCGTCGTGACGTTCGTGCCGTACTGGGTGATCTGCGCCTGGTTGTACAGCAGGGCGCGGTCAGATGACAGCTTCACGTCGATCAGGTACGGCGCTTCCGGGGCCGTCGCGCCAGGGCCGCCGGCAGTGACCACGCCGACGCTGGCGAAGACCACGTCAGTGACATAGAACAGCACGGTGGAGGCGGGAGTACCGCCCGCGTTGACGAACAGCGCCGCGAACGCCGCCGTGGCCGGTGCCTGCACCGCGCCGGTCGTGATGTACAGCAGCGAGTCCGCGTCCACCGGGGTCACCGGCGAGTAAACGGTGGAGATCACCGACAGGCCGGACGTGAGCCAGTTCACGAATATCTTGACGCCAGTCGCCCAGCCCTGCGGCGAGTAGAGCAGGGCCGACATCTGGTACCAGTCGCCAGCCGTCACGGGCACGGAACTGGAGCCGGTGTAGCCGATCTGCGGCGTGGCGTTCGACCCGCTGCCGTGGAACACCCCGCAGAACACGAACGCCGGGTACACCTCTGCCAGCGACCCCGATGTCAGGGTCGCGCTGTTCTCTGCCGCCCACGGCGACACCGACGCTCCCTGCCCGAGGGTGTTGCTGTTCAGCGGCTCTGCCGCGTACTCCCCGACCGCCCACTGCGGGAATACCCGGTCGTAGGATTCCAGCCTGCGCCGGTAGACCAGGTTCCCTGCCCCGTTCACGAACATGAACGCCAGGGTGGTGCCCGCGATGTTCGTCCAGTAGTCGGAGGCAACCTGGCCGCTGGTGTCGGTAGCGCCGGTCACCACGTCGCTGTCCGCAGCAGGCGGCACCGTCAGGTCCAGGCCCCGCATGCTCATCACGATGGGGGTCGCTCCCGCGTAGGCGGTGACCCTGGCCAGCCGGTACACGTCCAGCTCGCTGGCATTCGCCGCCAGCGCCGCCTGGTGGTGGGCCGCGATGCGCGCGGCAGGCGGCGGCGGGCTGAAGACCGCCACGTCCGCGATGGCGATGTTCATGAACCCGAAGACGGAGTTCTGCGCTGTCGCCGTCGTGCCGAACAGCGGGCCGGCCAGCCCCCCGAACGACAGCCCGATCATGTACTCGTTCAGGTTGCAGGACACGGTCACCGACTGCTGCGCCCCGCCGCTCGGGCTGGAAACGCAGGTGAGCGACGACTGGGTGAACGTCACGTAGAACTGCCACGCCTCGCTGGCGTTGACAGTGCCGAGGAACGTCTGCGCCCCGATGGAGGTGGTGGTCGTCGCTCCGCTGTTCTGGTCGTAGACGGTGATGCTGGCGGTGCTGCCTGCCGACCCGGAGGTGTTGTTCAGCGTTATCGTCCACATCGGTCCCTTGCGGGACCACGCCGCCGCCACCACCAGGTAGTTAGCTGGCTGGCTGCCCGTCGCCAGGGTCGGGGACATCCAGAACTCGACGGACACGCCCTTGCTGGTCACCGTGACCGGCGTGGCCGGGTACCAGCCCAGCGCGATGCCCTCGTTGATGTTGGCCGTCGTCGCGCCTGCCGACTGCCAGCAGGATGCGCCCTGGTCGCCGTTCAGGGCGATGCCGCTCCCGGCGAACGTCTGCGTCATGCTCCCGGTGCCCTGGATCGAGGCGACCGGGATCACCGGCGTCCCGCCGCCGGCTGCCAGGTTCGTGCCTGACTGGCTGCAGTTGCAGTACATCACCGGGTTGTCCAGCAAGATCTCCTGCTCAGCAGCGCCGATCATCTGCGCGGTCAGCCGCGACCAGGCGTCCGACGCCTCCACCGTCATGTACCCGTACCGGGTCGAATCGTCCCACTGGTAGTCGATGTCGTCGGTGTACCCGGAGAACAGCACGTAGTACGGGGTCAGCGACAGCGGCCACACCGCCCGGATGCGCACCGGCACGTCGGTGTCGCCCACGTTCGGCCAGTAAGCGGAGAGAATGTTGCCGAAGACCAGGGCGCCGTCGTTGTTCGACAGGGTCGCTGACATCGTCCCGGCTTCCAGTGACTGCTGCTCGAACTGGATGCCACGGTCGATGCTGATCGCATCCTGGGTGAAGTTCCGGGACGACAGGTCGGTCCACGCAACGTCGTCCACCGGCGTGTTCTGGTAGCAGTCCGCCACGCCGAAGCCCGCATAGCCGATGTACAGCACCGCGCTGGCGGGCACGTCGCCGCTGCTGGCGGTAATGTTGACCGCCGCCGCCCCGTAGGCCGCATTCGCCGGAGGGTAGACGCCGTTGCCGAAGGTTAGCTGCGTCCAGGTGCCCGCCAGGATGCTGGAGATCTGCGTCCCGGTGGTACTCGTAATGTAGCCGTGGCTGGCGTTGTACCAGGCGACCTGCACGTCAAGCGGTCCGCCTGAGTACCCGGCGACCGAGTACACCCAGGCAACAGTGGTGTACCGCTGGCTGACCGAGACCGGCTCCTGCTCGCTGTAGGCCTGCGCGTAGGTCGCCGACCCGGACGGCGTCAGCGAGATTGATCCCGAGAAGACCGTCCCGTACTGCGGCCACGGCATGTACAGCGGCCACGTCACCGCCGCTATCGTGCCGTTCTGGGCTGTCCAGTCGGTCGTGCCCGAGGCGAACAGCGGGTTGGCGTTCAGCACCGGGCCCGTGGCCATCTCCGTGATCAGGACAGGCCAGTTCTCCAGCGGCGTGGCGTAAGGGAAAGGGAGAAGGTCGGTCACCCCGTGAACGGTGATCAGCACCCCGGCGAAATCCGCGACAGCCGAGCCTGACGCCCGCGCCAGCTCCAGGCTCAGCGGCGAGCCTGCCGTGACCGCGTAGTACGGGTACATGTTCAGGTCGCCGGTGGTGTCGTTGCCGTTGCTGGTGATCACGCCCTGAGTGAGGCTCGTGTACATCGCCTGCCACAGCGCGATCCGGAAATCCCAGCCGAAAGCGATGATGGACGTCAGGTCGTTGCTGGTGGCGACCAGGCTGAGATAGCAGTCGTCCACATAGTGGACTTCGCTGAGCGCCGCGCTGTCCACCTGAGTGCCGAGCCGCGCGTACGCGGCCGTGGCCGGCGCTCCCGACACCGTGACGACCGCCTGCGTCCAGGTGCTGGCAGCCTCCAGCACGGCGGTGCCGGTCGTCGTGGAGATAACCGATCCGCCGGAAGTGTAGAAGGCAATGTAGACGGCCACATCGCGGGCGGTACTCGCGGGATAGAACCAGGCGTAGGCCCACAGGTCATCGCCAGGAGCACAGGGAATGCCCTGGGTGGTGATGTTGCCCGCGAGGCAGGACGCGGCGTCCATGGTGCCCGCCGTCGTGCAGGTCATCGCCATCGAATGGGTACCCGAATGGGCCTCGGCGGTCGAGTCCGCGATGGAGGAGTTCCCCGCGCCGGTCCAGTTCCCGAGACCGCCCTCGAATCCGGCGTTCTCCGTGGTGCCGTTGCCGAGCCAGTTATAGCCGTCGCCGGCGCCGCCGCCTGAGTTGAACAGCAGCACGTCGGCGTTCGGCAGCCCCGCCGCGAGCCGCCCCGCCATGTAGGACTGGATGTACTCGTAGAATGCCGTGATGTTCGCCTGCGATGACCCGTTGATCGGGTCGGTCGCGCCGTTGAACTCCCAGATGCCGAACGGCTTCGGCGGGGTCGCGCTGTCCGCCGGTGACGATGCGGCGGTCAGCGTCGTGTAGTTGTTGCCGCCGATGTAGAAGTCGGTGGCGACCTTGTCCACCCACTCATCGCCAGGGTAATAGGACAGCTCGTCGTTGTACTCGACAGACCCGGTGGAGGTGACGAACACCAGCGGGTAGTAGTCCCGGATCGTCGGCCCGTAATATTCCACGGCGGCGATGTACTCCGCTGACGTGAGCCCCGAGTAGTAGGGCTCCGACCAGATCGCGATGTCAGCCACCGCGCCCGCCGCCTGAAGGTCCTGCATCAGCGTCAGCACGTCGGCCAGGTCGCCGGATGTGGGAGGGTCGTAGGCTGGCTGGATCGAGATGCACATCTTGCAGCCGGCCGAAATCGCGCCGGACATGTCGGTGTCAATCGACCACGGTGATGTGCCCAGGTAAATCCTGGTCACCGGCAGGCTGATGCCCGTCCACGTCTCCCAGACGGCATTGCAGTCCGCCCAGTTCGCCTCGCCCATCCCGCCGTCAGACAGGAACGCGCCGACCTTCCCGCCGCCTTCAACCCCCAGCGGCGTCCACCCCGACGCGGTGATCGTCACAGGCATCGACGTGGCGTTCAGGTCGTTGGCGATCACCCCGACCGAGAACAGGCCGGTCGTGGTGTTCGTCTGCGTCACCGTCAGCGTCGAGCCCTGGTTGGTGTAGCCGAACTCCGATTCCTCGATGCTGAACCACGGGCAGTCCGCCGACACCTCGGCGATCATCACCGTCATGGCTGACTGGTAGGCGTTCCCGGCCACTGTTGACTGCGGCGAGATGAACACGTAGTCCGCTGCCCGCGCGGCCGGAGCCATCCATACCGCGCAGCGGACGATGCCGGTCTGCGGGTTGCCCGACTGGACTGGCACCCAGAAGTTGCCCGCGTCGTCAGAGATGTTGATCGTGGACGGGTACTGGAGATCGCCCGCGATGCCCGCGTCCTGCCGCCACGCCATGATCGCGAACAGCCAGTTCCCGGCCGTGTTCGTCACCTGGATTGCCAGCGGCAGCAGCGACGGCGGCCCCTGCGTGTAGACGACGGGATCGCGCGAGTACGCTCCCGTCCACGTGCTGATGATGGTGCCGCCGGCCATTACCGCACCCGCAGACTTACGTTCGATGAGGGGTTTCGCCTTGAATAGGTCAATAGATCCGTTCTCCACGACGACCCGATCTTCGACCCGTCCAGCATCACGTTCACGTGCTGGTTCAGCGCCATCGTCCCGCCGCCGCCGCCGAGGTGACCGGTAAGAACCGACTGGGACGGCTGGTTATTGAGGGCATGGATGGCCATCGGGCCACCGAGGGCTGACACCGCCTGTGCCGTCAGCACCGCCTCGCCAGCGGTCAGCATCGCGTGAACCATGTCCCTGCCGAACGGCCCGCTGACCATGCCCCCGCCCTGGTAGCCGATAACGCCGCCGTGGAAATCGCCCAGCGGGTGCCCTGGACCGTGGCTGCTCCCCCCGCCGCCGCCGCCAGCCGCGCTCCCGGAGGTGGTGTACTGCGTGTTCACGTCGGTGTTGACGGTGATGGTCTTGCCGTGCATGGTGTCAATCTCGGCCTGCAGTTCCTGCAGTTCGGTCCTGGCCTGCGCTGCCGTCAGGCCAGCCGCCCGCAGGTCGTTGTACAGTGCCTTGTACTGCGGCGACGCTGACGAGATCGCCCCGCCCGAGTTCAGGACGGCCTTCTGGAAGTTCTGCACCGCGCCGTTCAGGTTCTCCGAGCCGATCAGCGCCGACGCCAGCGCCGACTGCATCTGCGACTGCAAGTCGGAGGCGAACTCCTTGGCCGCCGACCCGGCGTTGCTCATCGAGCCAGTCATCGTCTGGACGGCCTGGTTGAAGGCGTCAGATGAGATCTTGTTCTGATCCACCCATTCCTTTAGCTGCTTGAAGCTGTCCGTCGCCGGGCCGCCGGCTTCCTGGGCTATGGTTGACAGTTCCTCCACTGCCGTCTTCGAGTGGGTGGTGAACGGGATCAGGCTGGCGACCGTGTCCGCGATAGAGCCGGTGAA
>Ga0335072_10002333_pt1 | contig 29552 bp, 21 predicted proteins | sample Lox_Sample_21_FD_206725 | JGI IMG/M metagenome (GOLD analysis project Ga0335072, IMG submission 206725) | Soil microbial communities from Loxahatchee National Wildlife Refuge, Florida, United States - Lox_Sample_2.1 | ecosystem: Environmental > Terrestrial > Soil > Wetlands | place: USA... | reverse complement strand
TCCCGTGGTCGACCAAGCAGACATCTTCCCCGACCTGGCCAACCCGTCGTTTCAGGACCACGCCAACGAGGCCATCCACCGCTTTATCACCTGAAAGACACCGCGCTCGTTCGTTCAGGGGAGGGCCATGGATCTAAATATCTTCGCCGAACTGGAGGTGCAGATCGACGCCGATTCGCAGCCGCGAGGTGTTGTGGTCCTCACTATCGAGATTGGCAGTGAGCCGGCGTGAGCCATTAGCCAACGGCCACGCTGCTCGCTGCTCATCACATCAACGTCCTCGTCGAGGTCTTCGCTCAACGCGTGCGCGAGTTGCGCACGTCTTCCCGGGCTTGCGCTGCCTGCGGCGAAGGCGCATAAGGCTCGGGCGCAGGACGCCAGGGAATCGCCGTGGCGAAGGATCGCTCGGCCTCTTCGCGTCGCTCAAGGAGCCACTGGTGCAGCTTCACAGTTGAGAGGCAGTCGGCCTGATTGTATGCCTAGATCGCATCGAGCAAGCTCTCCTCGCCGGTCTGCAGCCACTCCTCGAAACGCAGGATCGAGTCGCCGAACGTATCGTGAGCACGCATAGTCGCGCAGCCCGCGCGCTCAGGGCGACAGAATCAGGCGCAGATCACTCGAGCGCCCCGTCGATTGCGGAGCCGACGGCATTGGGGTTGCGGACGATCGCGTAGCGCCACTCGCCGAAGCTTCCGTCAGCGTTTACAGCGTCCACCCAGCGGTGGGCGGCCTGTTCCTTGACCTCCGCGCGCGGGTCATAGCCCTTCATCTCGAGGATGAGGTGCACACCGTTGTCCAGCCTGACGATGAAGTCCGGGATGTAGTCGTGGGGCTCGCCGTTGTCGAGGTAGGGGATCGCAAAGCCAAGCCCCTGGTTCTTGACGAATGCTTGCACCGTCGCATGCGTGTCGATGTAGTAGGCGGCGGCTTGCTCCCACTTGGCGGTGTCAGCGACGACATAGTTGATGTGCGAGCGCACGACCTCGCGTACATCCTTCGCTGTCCAGAAGTCAACCTCGGCCGTCGAGCCGCGCGGTCGGCTTTCCTCGTAGCGTGGAAGCTCTGGCGGCTCACCGTCCGAGACGCCCGGTCTGATCGCCTCCACGAGGCGCTCTACCGCCCAGCCGTAGTAGGGAGACAAGAAGACATCCACCCGCTTGGCTTCCTCGTCGACCTTCACCTTGTCCGCGACAAAGCGCTGCACGAGCGCAAGCATCTGTGGAAAGAGCACGTGCGCCGGCGCCTCGCATTGTGGTCGCGAGACGTACTCTCGCGTCAACGTCGCCGCGAGGTCGAACTCGCGCTCTTGGAGGCGGACCTCGCCGCGCCAGCGTTCGAGATCGAGTCCGTCGAGCTTCCCGGGCCCAAGCAGCGAGGGCCTTCCTTCGTTCGTCGGTATCGCCGCCTTCATCCGCACCTCATCCGGGATGCGCATAGGATCGACGCTGACCGGTGGCACGTGCTCCCAATCGAGCGCGATCCGATTGCGGATCGCCTGCTGGTAGCCCTCGAGGCGAGGGAAGGTGATCTCGAACTTATCCTTCGCCGCCTCTGCGTGCACGTGATGGCGCTTTGGCTTCCTCGACAAGCGCTTTGTGACCTGCTTGAAGGGGATCACCTCGAACGGCACGCCGAGCACCTGGGCGACCTCTTCGCTCAGCTTGCCGTCCTCGCCCACCTCGTAATCGCGGCGTCGCAGCCCACGCCCAACAACCTGCTCGCAGAGAAGCTGCGACATGAAAGGTCGCAGCCCGACGATGTGGGTCACGGTGTTGCAGTCCCATCCCTCGGTGAGCATTCCGACCGAGACGATGCAGCGGACATCACGGCCCGGTGGATGCAAAGGTCGTCCGAGTCTCCCCGCCAGCTCCTCGAACGTCTCGGGGTAAACCGGACGGCCCTGACGGTCGGAAGGCCAGTCGAGCTTGCCCACGGTGTCGAGCGTCAGGCGCATCCAGGCAACCTCATCTGACTTCGAGCCTTCGGCGTCAGTCTCCTGGATCACCTTGGAGTCGACCCGGATCGTGCGGATCTGCCCACCGCGATTGAGCAGCTCTGGCAGGTCTGCCTGCGGTACGTCAGTAGGGGGCTCTCCCTCTGCCAGCCACTCGTAGATCACCTTCGCGAGCTGCGTGTTCTTGCAGACGAGGATGAAGACCGGCGGGCGACCCTCGTCGTCGTCAGCCCACCCGCGCAGCGTCTCTTGCCAATCCTCGCCAAGGAGCTGAATCGGCGTCTGCGCCCACTTGAGGACCGCTGCCGGCTTGGGGTTGGCGCGCCGACCTCCGCGCTCGCGCGCGGTCAGCTTGCTCATGATCCAACGCCAGATATTGAAGTACGCGGCTCGCTCGGCGCCGCTCGGATCCGCGATCGCGAGTTGTGGGATCTTCACGAGCCCTGACTCGATCGCGTCAGTCAGGCTGAAGTCGCTCACGACCCAGGGGAAGGTGCGGTTTGTCTCTGCGCCGGCGCGAGCCAGGTAGTAAGGGGTCGCCGAGAGGTCGATGCAGAGGTTGATGCGCCGCTGTCGATGGATACGGTCGAGGCCTTCGATCCACACCGTCGCCTCCTGCGCGAACTCCTCGACAGTCTCCTCATCGAGCGCCTCGTACTGCTCCAGCAGATCAGGCTCGCGCTCGCGGATGCGATAGGCATGGTGCGCCTCGTCGTTGAAGACGAGGATGTTCTCCTTGCCGCCGATCTCGTGCGCCAGCACTCGCTGGATCCAGCGCGCGTCGCTCTCGACGTAGCGCGTCTCCTCGATCTCGACCTCGGCCTTCTCTGGTCGCCGGTCGTCGACGATGCGCATGGTGCCCTGCAAGACCGCGAGCTCCAGTGCCTGCTCGGTCATGTAGCGCCCGCCGCGTCCGGTCGTCGTCTTCTCGCCGAGCTTGACGGTCGCGCGGACCTTCTGCTGCTGACCACGCTTCTGCACCCTGGCGCCGGCTTGCATCCCCTTCAGCTCGAACTCGTGCCAGTTCTTGATCAGCACCCGACCCTTGCGCAACGACGGCATGAGGTGTGGGGGTACGAGATCACGAGTCCTATATATGGACGCGTCGTCCTCGTTCGGGTCGAGCTCGCCCAGGCGACTACGGATCGTGACATTGGGACAGACGATAAGAACCGCATCCGAGAAGCGCCCGTCGCTCCGATTGGCCACCTTGTTGAGAATGCTCCAGGTCGCGAGCATCGCCATAACCGTGGTCTTGCCCGACCCCGTGGCCATCTTGCACGCATAACGCAGAAGGTCGCTGCCGTCCTCGGGCGGCACCTCGACGCCCTGGCGGAGATCGGAGCGGCCCTCAGTCAGAAAGATCACCGTCTCCGCCGCCTCCAGCTGGGCGAAGAAGAGCGGCGTCTGCCTGCCCTCGCGCTTCCAGTACTCAAGGAGCTCGAGCGTCGTGCGCGTGACGCCCGGATAACCGCCGCGCCAAGCCGCGAGACGCTCACGGATCAGGTTGACGAGCTCGAGCTCGACCCACTCGCCCCGGATGATGCCGTCACCTTCGGCGGGCAGCGCGGCCGGATCACGGTAGAAGTAACCGGCGGGCCGCCGGCCCGGACGCCGCTCGGGCAGGCTCCCCTCTTCGATCCACCAGTGCTCGCCAGGCTCGGCAAACGGCGAGGAGAGGATCGGCTCCCCTACCTCGAAGGACGAGGCGTCTGTCATCGCGCCTCGTCGATGCTCTTCACCACCAGCAGCTCATTGCCGCGATCATCGATCACCTTGACCGCGATCCTTCCGGTCTCGCCGGCCAGGAACGGAGCGCTGGTCGTTCCGGCCAGGTGCTCCCAAACAGAGTCCTCAAACTCGCCCTTGAGTGCACGCTTGAGGCTGTCCCAGGCGCTCGTCCGCGGGAAGAACGCCTGCGAGACGTGGAAGCACAGCTCGTTATAGTCGGTATCGAGCAGCCAGGCAGGAACGTCGTTGCCGTCGCGGTGGTCAGCGCGCATCGTGGTGGGATCGAAGACGTCCAGGCCGCGCAGCTCGGCTTGGTAGCGCGGCGGGCCGCCCTTCTCCTCGGGTGGCAGCTTTCTGAGCCCGACGTCGGGAAGGCCGGCCACTGAGAAGATCTGGCTCGAACGCATGGTCTTCAGCAGGTCTCCCATGACAACGTCGGGGGTTGCTTGCACATAGCTGGCCGGAATGCCGACCAGGTTGTCGCAGCTCTCAAGAAGCGTCCGCGCACCGGCTTCGATCGCGAAGCCGATCACGATCAGCTGCTCATAGCTGCGCGCGTATGCCTCGCGTGCCGCCTCGAACACGAGCTTCTCGGAGATGGCGCCGTTCTCCGGCCCGAACAGAAGCGCTACGAGGGTCTCATCTGGATCAAGCGCCGCCTCGGCCGAAAGTGTCAACGACTTCGCGGGCGGGCGAACGTTCTTGAGCGTGATCGCCTTGCCCCAGAGGTGCAGCACCGGGGCGCGACGCAGTACTTCGAGCATTCGGTCGGTAAAGGACCCGTCGGCACCTTGTGCACCATCAGACGACTGCTCATCTTCGCCGTCGGCATCAAGCGGCGTGGGGATAGTTGCCTCAACGACGAACGGTCCGCTCACGCGGGTTATTTTGGAATCGCTCTCGGGCCGGTCGACGAGCACCTCCTCTGCAGGCGGCTCGTCGTTGGCGATCGCCTTCAACGTCATGTGCGTGACGATCCCGCCGAGCTCTTCACCCTTCTTGTTCTTGCGACGTCGATAGACAAATCCTCCTGCCGGTCCACGTTCGGGCTCTTGGAGCTCGTAGTACGGATAGGTGGCGGTGAGGAGCCGTTGACGTGCCAACGCTAGCGGCACGCGTGAAGTGTCCGTTGTTATCCACCGCCGACCCCATTGCTCTGCGACGTACGCCGTTGTCCCAGAGCCACACGTAGGATCGAGTACGAGATCTCCGGGATCGGTTGTCATTAGCATGCAACGTCGGATGACCTCTGTGTCGGTCTGAACGACGTAGAGCTTTGGGTCCGTTGCCGAGTATCCAGCACTTCCGGTGTCGTTCCAGAGACTGTCGATTGGCACGGCCGGAAAGTCGTCCAGATAGCGCTTGAAGTTCAGTTGCTTCCCCAGCGGGATGATGCGCCGTGCGTTCACGAGACGGTTAATCCCACGCGGATTCGAAGTCTTCCAATGCTTTCCAGGGCCGCAGTCGTAGGGCACCCCGTTGAGTGTGTACACCCTCTGGTCTGGTGGACCCGGGTCCTGCGCGGCCAGGTTGCTGATCTGAAACACCCGGGCGCCCTCCGGGAGCGGCGTTGACCCAGATCTCTCGTCGGAGGTAAGTGGCCGATAGCTGTCATCGATCTCGACGTACTTGTAGCTCTTGAACGTGGATACGTCCTTGGGCCGGAAAAGGGCTCTGTACTTGACGTTATGAAGATTCTTCGCGTACCACAAGAGATAGTCGAAACCACCGCTGAGAAGCTTTGTTGCTCTTGCCCCAGTCTTGGCAAACGAGATGAGGGAGGCGCAGTTCTCCGCTCCAAAGACTTCGTCCAGAACCTCACGGACATGGTGCAGGTTCTCGCTCGAGATTTGTACGAACACACTTCCAGACGGTGTCAACAGATCGCGCGCTACGAACAGACGATCACGTAGGTATGTCAGGTATGAGTGCAGCCCCAGCTCCCACGTATCACGGTATGCCTTCACCATCTCGGGCTCGCGCGTCATGGAGCTGTCGTCGTTGTCCTTGACTTCGCGCTTTCGCACGAACGGTTGAAAGTTTGAGCCGAACTTCACTCCATAGGGCGGATCGATGTAGATCATCTGCACCTGGTCGCCAAGACCCTCGTACTCGAGCAGACTGTTCATGACCACGAGTGAATCCCCCAGGATCATTCGGTTGACCCAGCCGCCCTTGTGCTCGTATGCCTCGAGCTGTTCGTGGAGCGGGAGCTGCGGATCGGCAAACAGCTGAAGCTCCGTCTGCCGGTCGCGCGTGTGGCCGCCAAGCGTCTCGAGGATCGCCTTCGTCGAGAGTCGCTCGTGCACGAACAGGGGCAGCGTGGGCACGTCGAACGACAGTCGCTCAGCCTTCCCGGCCCACTCGAGAAACGGACCAGAGAGCGCCTTCAGCCGCGAGACCGCGTCGGCAAGGCCGGAGATCTCGACGCCTCCGAACGCTCGCGGCTCGCCGAAGCGGTGCGGAGGATCGAGCTTGGACGCTTCCTCGATCTGCGCGAGCAGCCACTCGCCAAGCTCACGGGCGGGATTCTGGCCGTCCCAATTGAGCGTCGGTGAGAGCGACGAGTCGTACCGGTAGGTCTTCGGCGGCTTGCGCTGCTTGAACTGCGCCTGCGTGCCGACGTCAGGACGCAGCAACGCTCGCTCCTCGTGCCGGTACGCCTCGGCCTGCTTCGCGTTCTTCGAAACCCGTTGCGCCACGGCCAGACGGTACTGGAACCCGCGGCGCGGACGCCGCGAAGCATGGTCGGGTTGGGGATGTCTGGGCGATTACGAGCTCGGTAGGAGAGCGCTCTCCGAGAATTGGGGGGATGAGCTCTCCTACGACCGCAAGACAGCTCGCGTCGAACATCTGCTTCCACGCGGCCGCGTGCTCTCGAGCGCCGACGATCGGTCGGCACGAATGCTGGCTGCAGAGATCGGTCCCGTACCCCACCGCCGCCCGCGGCAGTCGCCCTCAGGTTTCGATCGTGACCAGCGTCCCGATCCCGGTATACGGCCACTCCTCCGCCGCGGCTTCCAGCGGCAGCTCGACGCACCCCAGGCTCTGCGGCGTCCCGAAGGAGGCCCGGTCGAAGTTGTGCAGGGCGTCGCCGCCGTTGAAGTAGCTGATCCATTTGATCCCGGGGTCTTCGTAGTGGGAGCCGTCGGGGTTGGTGCCGCTCATGGTCCCTTCGGGGATGTGCTCGAAGACCTCGAAGGTCCCGAGTTCGGTTTCGGCGCCGGCGATGCCGGTGTTGGCGGGCGAGCTCTCGACGATGTGGCCGTCGTGCCAGAGGGTCATGGTCTCGGGGACTTCGCGGTGGACGTAGACGTAGCTGTAGCCGCTGCCCAGGTGCCGATTGGCGAGGGCGTAGATGAGCAGGGCCCGCCAGACGCTGGGCCCGGCTTCGCCGTCGACGGTGAGGCCGTTTTCGTTCTCGAACTTCATGATGGCGCCCTTGGTCATCGCCCCGTACTGGCCCGGCGCCCACATCGCGACCAGCTGGTGGGGGATGTCGGGGTAGCGCCAGGAGAAGCTTCCGGCGGGGGGTTCGACGGCGGCCTGGGCCTCGGCGCGCTGGTTGCGGGGGACTTCTTCGCCGGAGGCCCTCCAGTCGAGCGGCAGGTAGCCGGCCTGGGCGAGCAGCTGCTGCAGACGCAGCGTGGAGCCGGGCGGCACCGTCCACTGGACCTGGCTGGTGGTCGTCAGGGCGCCGCCCCCGCCCGAGGTCACGGCGACGGGCTGGGGGAGCTGGACGCGCAGGGTCGAGGCCAGGGGGGCGCCGAGCCCGGTGGGGGCGAAGGCGAGGGTGTGGCTGTTGACTTCCACCCAGTGCCCGGGCGTGGCGGGGGTCACCTGGGGCCGGGCCGAGCCGAGGGCCTGCGAGACGGGCTCGGAGAAGGTCAGGTAGAGCTTGGTCGTCGGCCCGATGTCGCTGCCGGCGGCGGGGATCGTGGCCATCACCGGCGAGCGCGACGGCGGGAACCAGCTGACCTGGGTGGGCTTGCCGACGGTCTCCCAGGCGCGGGGGGCGGCGGCGATGAGGATGCTGCCCGTCGCCGGCTGGGCGCCGAGGGCGACGGAGCTCCGCGAGCCGCCGAGGGCGTGGTGGGCGAGGCCGCCGGCGTCGCCGTAGGCGACGGCCCTGACGGGCTGGTCGAAGCGGACCCGCACGACGGAGCCGGCGGGCACCGTCATCCAGTGGGCCGTGACCTGCGCCGTCGGCGCCCGCAACGTGAGGTGCTCGGTCTTGTGGGCGCCGAGCGCCCAGCCCAGCCAGGCGGGGCGCTTGACGGTGACGTCGACGGAGACCTCCTCGCCGGGGTGCAGGGGGCGCAGGGGGGTGATGCGGTCGTCGTGGATCGCCAGGGGCACCGGGTGGCCGTCGGGCCCGAAGGCCTGGATGCGCTGCACGGTGCCCCCGAGCGACCCCACGCTGACCCGCGCCAGGGCGCTGGGATCGCTGGCGAGGGAGACGCCGGAGAGAACGAGGACGACGACGACGAGCGCCACCGCGATCGCGACCAGACCGGCGGCGATGCCGAGCAGGAAGCGTTTGCGGTCGCGTCCATACGACATCGCGCCAACTTGCGCGTGACTGAGCGCCATCGCTAAAGGGTAGAACGATGGCGTCTGTGGTGCATCGCTTGCGGGCGGCGAGGGCGCATCCTTGCAAGGGCGCGGCCGGCGGTGACGCTCGGGTCGCCCGCGGGCGCCGGGCGGATGCGACGCCGGAGGCGTCTCAGGCTGCGACGGTGCGCGACTGGCCGAGCGTCGCGCCGCCGGCGTCGAGGGCGCGCACGGCGAAGCTCGGCCCGGCCCGCCGGGGCGTGCGCAGGGAGGTCTCGAAGCCGTCGGCGGCGACCCGGAGGACGGGCCGCAGGTCGTGCTCGCCGGCGCCGGCGAGGAGCTGCCAGGCGCTGACCTCGGTGGCCCCGTTCCAGCTGGCGTAGGCGACCGCCGCCCCGTCCGGTCCGCCCCCGAGGGCGAGCGCGGGGGCGTCCGCCGGCCGCCCGGTCCAGGGGAGGCGGAAGGCGCGGTAGGACTCGTAGTTGCGGCCGAGGATGGCGTCGAACAACAGGCGCCCGTCGCGGGCGAACTCGGAGACCCGGGGGACTTCGCCCCAGCCGACGAAGACGTTGCCGTTGCCCAGCAGCTGGACGCTGCCCTGGCTGCCGGCGAGCACCCCGGGATGGGTGTACTGGTGGACGAGGCCCGCCGTCATGGCCTGCTCGTCGACGGCGATGATGAGGCCCCGCGAGCGGGGCTCGACGGCGGGGGTGGCGCCGTTGTCGAAGACGCTCAGCGTCCCGTCGGGCTGGCGGCGGGCGTCGTGCTGCCAGGCGAACTGGGTGCCGGCGCCCAGGGTGAAGTCGCCGTAGCGGCCGCCGAGGCGCCAGAGGATGTCGCCGGAGTGGCGGGCGATCTTGTAGAGGGCGTGGGTGCTGCGCCCGGAGATCAGGAGGTCGCCGTCGCCGTCGAGGTCGACGGAGTTGATGTGGAAGTAGTCCCAGTCGGCGCCGACCGGGGCGTAGGACTCGGCGAGGGGGATGTGGTCGAGGCTGTGCCACTCCAGGAGGAGCCGTCCGCTGGCGAGATCGATCTCCTGGAAGATGGCGTCCTGGATGGTGCCCTTGCGGGGGCCGCCGACGGAGGAGAGGTCGGCGTCCTTGACGACGTAGCTCGTCAGCAGGGCGGTGTCCTGGGGCGTGACGACGAACTCGTGGAGGTCTCCGCGCAGCCCCCGGGCGGCCTGGACGCGGCGGATCGGCCGGTAGGCGGCGTCGGCGATGACGTATTCGCCGACGCCGTGGCCGAGCTCGATGCTGCCCTCCCACCATGTCAGGACGGGGGCGCCGCGGTAGCGCTGGACGCGGAAGTCGGTGGTGACGCGGTCGGCCAGGGGGTTCTCCCAGATGGCCTCGCCGTGGGCGTCGGCGATGACGGCGCCGGCCTGGGCGCCGCCGGGCGCGTTGTAGGGGGCGACGAAGATCGGGTCGCGCGAGGCGGCGGGGTCGTCGCGCAGGACGGCGAGGGCGGGTATGCGCAGGTCGGGACGGCTGCGCCAGCGCGGCAGCCCCGGGGGGGTGGGGCCGCCGCCGGCGAGGGCGCCGGCGATGAGCTCGGCGAGGCCGCCCGAGAGCGCCAGGCCGGCGCCGCCGGCGGCGGCCGCGCGCAGCAGCCCCCGCCGCGTCACCCGGGTTTGGGCGCCGTCGATCGCGCCGTGCCTGGAGCCTGCCATCTCTGCACCCACCTAAGCCCCAACACCTAAAGCGCCCCTGAGCTGCGCCGCCCCGTCGATCGATGCCGGCCCGGGTCGGGCGTCGTCGCCGGAGGGGCTCGCCGGATCGTGTCTCCGGCGCTCAAGCCAGCTGCTCGAGCCGCTCGGCCAGCCGCCGCATCCCGAGGGCCCGTGCGGCGGCGGCCCCGCCGGAGTGGTCGGTCGGCCGGTCGGGGGGGAGGGGGAGGTCGATCTCGACGAGCGTCGCGATCCGCTTGAAGGCGAGCAGCTGCTCGGCGTTCTCGCCGAGGGCGGCCACCACCCGGGGTCGCTCGCCGCACGACGCCGGTGCCGTGCGGACGGCCGCCAGGGCGCCCTCCAGCGAGCCGTGGCGGCGCAGCAGCTCGGCGGCGGTCTTGGCGCCGATCCCGGGCGCCCCGGGCAGGCCGTCGGAGGGGTCGCCGCGGAGGGCGATGAAGTCGGGGACCAGCTCCGGTCCGATCCCGTAGCGGGCGCGGACCTCTCGCGGTCCGATCTCGGTGGCGCCGCCGTCGCGGGCGAGCTCGAGGATGGCGACGCTCGCCGAGACGGCCTGGAAGAGGTCGCGGTCGCCCGTCACCAGCAGCGCCCGCCCGCCGCCGGCGGCCTCGTGGCGGGCGTGGGAGAAGATGACGTCGTCGGCCTCCAGGTCCTCGCTGGAGTCGACCGCCCAGCCGAGGGCGGCGAGCAGCTCGGGGGCGCGCCGCCACTGCCAGGCGAGCTCGGCCGGCATGGGGTCGCGGTGGGCGTGGTAGGGCGGGTAGAGCTCGACCCGGTAGGCGGCCTGCTCGGCACCCAGGCAGGCGGCGACGGCGCGCGGCGGCCGCGCCTGGGCGGCGGAGAGCAGGGCGTTGACGGTGCCCAGCAGCGCGTTGACGGGGTGGCCCCGGCCGTCGTCGATCGAGCGGGGCAGGGCGAAGAACGCCCGGTAGAGCAGCCAGGGGACGTCGGCGAGGAGAAGGGGGGCGGACACCGCGGACAGCCTACGCGGGGGAGGGGTTGGTGATCGTCCGCGCGGCGGCGCCCGTCTGCCGGGCGGGAGGGGGCGGGGCATCCCTGCCCCGCCGCCGGGCGGCGCGCCTATTCGGCGCCGGTCCCGCCGGCGGGACCGGGGGAGGGGCCGGCGGGACCGGGGGAGGCGCCGGTGCCGGTGCCGCCGGCTTCGCCCGAGCCGGGCGGGGGCGCGGTGTGGCTGAGGTCGGGCTCGGCCTGCACCCCGGCGGCGGTGCGGACGCTGAAGTAGGCCCAGGTGCTGTCGAGGCCGAGGCGTTCCTCGAGCTCGGGCCCGGTGACCTCGTCGTCGCCGCGCGAGCCGAGCACCCTGGCGGCGACGATCCGCGGGGAGTAGCCGCGGCGCAGGACCTCGATGCCGCGGAAGCGGCCCCGGTAGAGGCCGCGCAGACGGCGGCCGGCGCTCGCGAAGCTCATGCTGAGGCTCCAGCTGTGCAGCGGCCCCTGGTCGTAGGGGTCGGGCACGCCGACCAGCCAGGGCTCGGGGGCGGCGCCGGGAAAGCCGTTCTGGACGGACTCGGTGGCGCCGCCGGAGCTGGCGAAGAAGTAGGTGATGGCGGGTTGCCCCTGGTAGGTCACGATCTGGCCGGCGGTGGCGGCGACGGCGGAGTTCGTGGCGGCCGTCTGGGCGCGGGCCCCGAGGTAGACCTGGGAGCGGGTGTCGGCGTAGACGTCGAAGCGGGCTCCGCCGGCGTGGTCTGTGAGGGCGTAGGTGCGGCTGGCGACGGCCTGGGCCTCCAGGGCGGCCGCCGGCCAGTCGCCGGGCATCTCGGCGCCGACGACGCCGCGGACGTAGGTTTCGATGTTCATCCGCTTGACGTGGCCGCCGATCATGACCCGCACCGTGGTGGCGGTCGGGATGTGGCCGATGGCGGTGGCGGTGTAGTAGTGGGCGAGGATCTGGGTATAGCCGTAGCCGTGCTGGGCGTAGCCGAGAGCCCCCTCCTGGCTCATCCCGACGCCGTGGCCGTCGCCGGCGCCGCGGACGAGGAGCGTCGGGCCGGAGGTCGCGGGCGCCGCCGCGGTGGGCGCGCCGGGGGCGAGGAGGGCGGCGCCAAGGGCGAGCAGTCCCGCCGCCAGCGGTCTGGCCCGCGCGCGCGCGGGTCGGTGGGGACTGCGGGCGCAGGGCGGCATGTACCCTGGATCGACCGGATGCACCGTCCCCATGAGTAGCGCAGGGGAGACGACGGAGAGACAAGAAATCGACCACCCGGCAAGACCGGACGAGACGGACACGAGGGGAGCGGCGCGAGCGATGAACACGGACGGCGGGCGGGTGACCCCGGAGCGCGAGCGGGAGGTCCTCGGGCGGGTCCCGGGAAAGCTCTTCATCGGCGGGCGCTGGCGCCCGGCCTGCGGCGGGGGGACGCTGGCGGTCGAGGACCCGGCGACCGGCGAGACGCTGGCGGAGGTCGCCGACGGCCAGCCCCAGGACGCCCTGGACGCGCTGGCGGCGGCCGCCGAGATCCAGGACGAGTGGGCCGGGCACCCGCCGCGCGAGCGTGGCGAGATCCTGCGCCGGGTCTACGAGGCGCTGACGGCGCGCGGCGAGGAGCTGGCGCTGCTGATGACGCTGGAGATGGGCAAGGCGCTGGCGGAGTCGCGCGCCGAGATCGCCTACGCGGCGGAGTTCTTCCGCTGGTTCTCCGAGGAGGCGGTGCGCATCCACGGCCGCTACATGGTCAACACGACGGGCTCGGGGCGGATCCTGACGCACCGCCAGCCGGTGGGGCCGTGCATCTTCGTGACTCCCTGGAACTTTCCGATGGCGATGGGCGCCCGCAAGCTGGCCCCGGCGATCGCGGCGGGCTGCACGATGGTGGTCAAGCCGGCCCAGCAGACGCCGCTGTCGATGCTGGCGCTGAGCGCCATCGTGCAGGACGCGGGGCTGCCGCCGGGGGTGCTGAACACGATCACCGCCCGCCACTCGGGCGCGGTGATCGAGCCGCTGCTGCGGGATCCGCGGGCGCGCAAGCTGTCGTTCACGGGCTCCACCGAGGTCGGGCGGACCCTGATCGAACAGTCCGCCCAGCAGGTGCTGCGGGTCTCGATGGAGCTCGGCGGCAACGCCCCGTTCGTGGTCTTCGCCGACGCCGACCTCGACGCGGCGGTGGAGGGCGCGATGACGGCGAAGCTGCGCAACGTCGGCGAGGCCTGCACCGCCGCCAACCGCTTCCATGTGCAGGAGCCGGTCGCGGAGGAGTTCGCGGCGCGGCTGTCCGAGCGCATGGGGCTGCTGCGGGTGGGCCGCGGGACGGAGCCCGAGACCGACGTCGGCCCGTTGATCGACGAGAGCCAGCGGGGCAAGGTGCGGGAGCTGGTCGAGGACGCCGTCGGCCGCGGGGCGCGGGTGCGGGTCGGCGGCGAGCCGCTGCCGGGAGCGGGCTACTTCTTCGCGCCGACCGTGCTCGACGGGGTGCCCGACGACGCCCGGCTGCTGCGCGAGGAGATCTTCGGTCCGGTCGCTCCGATCGCGACGTTCAGCGGCGAGCAGGAGGCGCTGCGGGCGGCGAACCGCACCGAGTACGGCCTCGTGGCCTACCTCTACACGCGCGACCTGGAACGGGCGCTGCGCGTCGCCGAGGGCCTGCAGACGGGGATGGTCGGCGTCAACCAGGGGCTGGTCTCCAACCCGGCGGCGCCGTTCGGCGGCGTCAAGCAGTCGGGCTTCGGGCGGGAGGGCGGCTTCGAGGGGATCGAGGAGTACCTGGAGACGAAGTACGTCGCGCTGCATCTCGGCTGATCCGACGAGAGGCTGGCTGCACGGCTAAAGTCGGGTCCCGAGTTTGCCGACTGCGGGCGGGGGGAAATGCAGCCGGAAAAGCCCAAATGGTGGAGTAAGCTCGAACTGTGGGGAAGCAACCCACCACTGCCCCAGGCAGGGGCCGCAGCGGCGCTCTCGGGGCGCTGATGTGGACCCTCCCGGCTGCCGTGCTGGCGCTGGCGGGCGTCGGCGCGGTCGTGGCCGGCCAGACGTCGCTGGCCGCGCTCTGCGCGGCGGTGCTCGCGGTCGCCGCCGGCCTGCTCGGCTGGCGCGCCGGCGACGGGCGCCGCCGGGCCCTACAGGAGGAGATCGAGGACCGCTCGATCGAGCTGCGGCGGGCGTTGACGGAGCTCGAGATCGCCCAGGCCGAGACGGTGCGCCGGCTGTCGATGGCGGTCGAGTTCCGCGACGAGGACACCGGCGCCCACATCGAGCGGATCGGGCGCTTCTCGACGCTGCTGGCGCAGCAGATCGGGCTGCCGGCGGAGACCTGCGAACTGCTGGGCTACGCGGCGCCGCTGCACGACGTCGGCAAGGTGGCGATCCCCGACGCGATCCTGCTCAAGCCGGGTCCGCTGACCCCTGAGGAGCGGGCGATCGTGGAGACGCACACCGAGGAGGGCTACCGCCTGCTGCGGGGCTCGTCGTCGTCGATCCTGGACATGGCGGCGACGATCGCCCTGAGCCACCACGAGAAGTGGGACGGCAGCGGCTACCCGCGCGGGGTGGCGGGCGAGGAGATCCCGATCGAGGGGCGGATCGTGGCGGTCGCCGACGTCTTCGACGCGCTGACATCCGACCGGGTCTACCGCGGGGCGTACTCGGTGGAGGAGGCGGTGCGGATGATGCGCGAGCAGCGCGGCCGCCACTTCGACCCGGTGATGCTCGACGCCTTCCTGGAGGTGCTCTCCAGCACCGGCCCCCAGGCGCGCCCGACGCCGGCCGACCCCCAGACGCTGCTGGAGGGCGTGCTGGAGACCTACTCGGGGGCGCTGGAGCGCGGCGACGCGGAGACCGCGGAGGGGGCGATCGCGCAGGCGATCGAGGACGAGCTGCCGGCGGTGACGCTGCATGCGGAGGTGATCGCGCCGGCGCTGGCCCGCATCCACGAGCTGTGGCAGGCTGGCGAGATCGACACCGAGCGCGAGCACCTCGCGACGGGCATCACCCGGCGGATCCTGGCGACCCTCTACCGCTTCATGCTGCGCGGCGTGGAGCCCGGCCGCGAGCGGGTGCTGGTGGCGGGCGTCGAGGGCGAGGAGCACGTGCTGGGCCTGCAGATGGTCCACGACCAGCTCGCGGCGGCGGGCTTTCAGACCTCCCTGGACACCGACCTCCCGGCGGCGCGGCTGGCGCACTCGATCGAGCGCCACTCCCCCGAGGTGCTCGTGGTGGGTGCCACGGCGGAGTCGCTGGGGGGCGCGCTGGAGCGGGTCCTGGAGGAGCTGCGCGACAGCCACCCCGAGCTGCCGGTGCTGCTCGGCGGGGCGTCGACGGGGGCGGCCCCGGGCGAGCTGCAGCACGCCGACGCCCTCGGGGTGCCGGTGCTCGACCGCATCGACCGGGCGGTGCCGGCGGTGGAAGAGCTGCTGGGCGACCGGGCGCCGGCGCTGGGGTAGGTCCGGCCCGACGGCGTCGCTGGCGGGGCCCGTCGAGGCTCGGGGCTTGGCGCGTCCCGGCGGAGGTCGCATGACCCCCCGTAGGCCGGCGCGCCGGGGCCCTCTTCGGCTAGATTCCCGGCCGTGGCAAACCGCGCACTGGTAACCGGCGGCGCCGGCTTCATCGGCTCCCACCTCGTCGACGCCCTGCTGGCCGAGGGGTACGAGGTGACGGTGGTCGACGACCTCTCCTCGGGCGACGCCCGCAACGTGGCGCCCGGGGCGGAGCTGCGGACACTGGACATCGTCGACCGGGCGGCGCTGCACGCGGCGATCGAGGGGACCCAGCCGCGGGCGATCTTCCACCTCGCGGCCCAGGCCAGCGTGGTGGCCTCCGTGGCGGACCCGACGCGGGACTGCGCGGTCAACGTGCAGGGCACCCTCAACGTCCTCGACGCGGCGGCCCGGCTGGAGGTGCCGGTGGTGTTCACCTCGACCGGCGGCGCCCTCTACGGCGACGAGGCCCCCCGGCCGACGCCGGAGACGCGGATCCCGGCTCCGCTCTCCCCCTACGGGGCCTCGAAGTGGGCGGCCGAGGCGTACGTCAACACGTGGTCCCTGTCCGGCGGCATCCCCCACGCGGTGTGCCGCCTGGGCAACGTCTACGGCCCCCGCCAGAGCCCGCACGGCGAGGCCGGGGTGGTGGCGATCTTCAGCCACTGCCTGTACGCGGAAAAGGCGCCCAAGCTCTACGGCCGGGGCTCGCCGACGCGCGACTACGTCTACGTCGGCGACGTCGTCCGGGCGCTGCTCGCCGCCTCGGGCCGGCGGGGCACGTTCAACGTCGCGACCGGCGTCGAAACCGACGTCCGCGAAGTCTGGGACGGGCTGAGCGCGGCGGCCGGGAAGCAGATCGAGCCCCAGCTCGCCGACCTGCGCCCGGGCGAGCTCCAGCACAGCTGCCTGGATGCCTCGCTGGCCGCCGCCGAGCTCGGCTGGCGGGCCGAGGTCGGGATCCGGGACGGCCTGGCGCAGACCTACGCGGCGCTGGTGGGGGAGTTCGAGGCGGCCGCGGGCGGGGCTGGGGGCTGAGGGGCCGGGTAGGCGGTCGGCGAGACCGGCCTGGGACGCCCTTCAGGCGCTAGCATCGTGGAGCCGATCGCCGATCGGCGCAGGGCCAGATAGCTCAGTTGGTAGAGCACACGACTGAAAATCGTGGTGTCCCCAGTTCGAATCTGGGTCTGGCCATCTGGTGGCCGATGGTCGAGTGGGCCGTCGGCGGCCCGCTTGTATGACGCGCGCCGTTCATAACGTCGTGCGTCATCATCGTGGCGTGTGTTGCGGTCGCTCGCGATAAGGAAACCGAGCGGGTTTGGCGACGGGAGCGGGTGCGCAAGCTCGACCAGGGCACGCAGCGCGCGGCGCTGCGGAAGCTTCTCATCCTGGATGCTGCAGAGACGCTCGACGATCTGCGGGTGCCTCCGGGAAACAGGCTCGAGAAGCTCAAGGGCGATCGGGCGGGCTCCTACAGCGTCCGCATCAATCAGCAATGGCGGATCTGCTTCAGTTGGACGGACGCTGGACCTGAGGGTGTCGAGATCGTCGACTACCACTGAAGCGCCACAGGCAAGGAACCCATCATGAATGCTGACTCGATCCTGCCCCCCCATACATCCCGGCGAGGTGCTCATGCTCGAGTACCTACAGCCATTCGAGGTCACCCAGCATGGCCTGGCGATAGCGATCGGTGTTCCCCCGCGCCGAATCAACGAGATCGTCCACGGCAAACGACGCATCACCACCGACACGGCCCTGAGGCTCGCGCGGTACTTCGGGACCAGCGAGCGCTTCTGGCTGAACCTCCAAGATCGGTACGACATTGAGGTCGCAAGGGACCGACTCGGCGCGACACTCGATGAAATCCGCCCGCTCGCGCACGTCTGAGCGGCATACGGTGTTGAGGATGCGCCAAGTCTGACGTCCGCGACCACAAACGGCCTGACCACGCGCAACGCGCTCACGTGCCCCCATCGGGGCCGAGTCTATCCCTGTCCGCGGCCGGTGTGGCGTCGCCCCTCGCCGATTCCATAGCCTTGACTGGATGAGAGCGCACGGACGTCGGGTAAGGCCTGTGCTCGTCGTGGCGGCGCTGGCGGTCCTCGTCGCGGCGGCGGTTCACGCGGACGACCGGACCGGCGCCGCCCGCTCTGGCTCGGACCGCGGTCACCGGCGGGCAGTCGCGCGCACCGGCGCCACCGCGCTGTCGGCCGCGACCGCGGCCTCCGCGCCTGGCGATCCCGTGCGTCCCCCCTGCCCCGGCGCCCGCCGCGCCGCCCGCCGCTGCCCCTACCGAGGCGTCCGCGCCCTGGGCCGCCGCGGGGAAGGCGTCCTGCGCGTCCCCGAGGCGGTCGCCTTCGGCTCCCACGACACGGTCTACGTCGCCGACCAGTTCAGCCACGTCATCCAACGCTTCTCGCCGACCGGGCGCTTCGAGGGCCAGTGGGGCTCCTATGGCGCCGGCCCCGGCCAGCTCGGCGCGGTCGGGGCGATCGCCGTCGACGCCCGCGGGGACGTCTACGCCGTGGACAGCAGCCACGACCGGGTCGAGGTCTTCGACTGGCGCGGGCGCTTCCTGCGCCAGTGGGGGCGACGCGGCCGCGGGCTCGGCGAGTTTCGCTTCGGCGCCGGCGTCGGCCCGGACAAGCCGCCGGGCGGGGGCATCGCGGTCGCCGGCGGCCACGTCTACGTCGCGGACACCAACGACGACCGCATCGAGCGCTTCACCCTTACCGGCGCCGACCCCGTGGCCTTCACCCGCGCCGGCGGCAGCCACCCCGGCTTCGCCGGGCCCCGCGGCCTGGCGATCGGCGGCGGCCGCCTCTACGTCGCCGACCTCGGCCACGGGCGTGTCGTCGCGCTGACACTCGGCGGGCGCTTCCTGGGCCAGAGCCGGCGCCGGGTGCCGCGGAGCCAGTGGCTGCACGACCCCTGGGGGCTGGCGGTGCACGGCGGCGAGGTCTACGTCGCCGCCGACAACGGCGGCCGCGTCGTCGAGCTCGACTCGCGGCTGCGCTACGTCCGCTCCTACACCGGCTCCGGTCCGGACCGCCTGAGCAAGTGGCTGCGCGACGTCGCCGTCGCACCCGACGGCAGCCTCTACGTCGCCGACTCCGCCCACGGGCGCATCGTCGAGCTCGACCGCGACGGGACGCCGCTGCGCGCCTGGGGGACGCCGGGGACGACCGACGGGCAGATGACGCTGCCGCTGGACGTCGCCACCGGCCCCCAGGGCGATGTCTGGGTCTTCGGGACCTACGGGATCAACAGCCCCATCTACCGCTTCGGCCCCGCCCTGGAATACCTCGGCAGCTGGAACAGCGGGGGTCGCGTCGCAATCGGACGGCACTGGTTCGCCCCCACCGCCGGCGCCGTCGCCGCGGACGGCAGCATCTGGGTCACGGACCGCGAAAACGACCTCGTCCGCCACCTCGGGGGCAGCGAAGGGGTTCTGCTCGACGCACTCGGGGCGGGCGCCGGCGTGCCCGCCCCGCTCCTGCACCCCGAAGGCGTTGCGCTCGGCGCAGACGGAGACGTCTATGTAGTGGACACCGGGCACAACCGGATCCTGCGCTTAACGCCAGAAGGCGACCTGCTGGGCAGCTTCGGCCGGCACGGCCCGCGGCGGGAGCGCCTGAGCCGCCCGACGGCGATCGCGGCGACGCCCGACGGAGACGTCTACGTCGCCGACAGCGGCCACGACCGGATCGCGCGGTTCACCGCCGGCGGGCGCTTCCTGGGCGCCTGGGGCCGGCCCGGCGGCGCGCCGGGGCGCCTCGCCGACCCAGCCGGCGTAGCCGTCGGAGCCGGCGGCCGGGTGTTCGTCTCCGATCGCGGCAACGACCGCATCGACGAGCTCGACGCCCGCGGCCGGCTGATCGCCTTCTGGGGCGCCGCGGGGACCGGCCTCGGCCATCTCAGCTCGCCGGGCGGTCTCGCGATCGACTGCCGCGGGGATCTCCTCGTCGCGGACACCGAGAACAATCGAGTCGAGGTCTTCGAGCGGGTCGCCCCGGCCGACTGTCCGGCTGGCTGAAGCCGGTTGTGGTGCGAGCTCTCGGTCCTGGGGATCGGTCTTCGGGTGACGAGGAGCCGGGTACGCGCGGCGGGTTTACCATGCAGCCGTCAATGAGCGTCACCGCATCCGATCCCTCGGCGGCGATCGAGGCCACCCTGCGCGAGGTCGTCGAGGCGCTCGCCCCGATCGAGCGGGCGCCGTGCTCTCCGGGTGAGCGCGACGCGGCGGAGTGGCTGGCCGAGCGCCTGCGGGCCGTGCCGGGCGTGACGGTCGAGCTCGAGGACGAGCCCTCCTGGGGCATCTTCCAGCCCACGCTCACCGGCCTCGGTGTCGCCGGGATGCTTGCCGCCGCGTTGGTCTTGCGCGGCCGCCGCGTCCGCGGCGCGTTGCTGGCGGCCGCGACCCTGGCGGGCATCCTCGACGAGGCCGACAACGGGCCGCGCATTCTGCGGCGCCTCGTCCGCCGGCGCCGGACGACCGTCAACCTCCTCGCCCGCGCCGGGGAGCCCGACGCCGAGGCGACCGTCGTCGTGCTCGCCCACCACGACGCCCCGAAGACCGGCATGCTGTTCGACCAGACCCTGCAGCGGCGCATCTACGAGCGCGCGCCGCAGCTCATCGAACGCTTCAAGACCCCGCCGCCACAGTGGTGGCTCGGGCTGTCCGGGCCGATCGCGACCGCCGTCGGGGCCTTCACCGGACGCCCCGCCGGAGCCCGCGCCGGTCTGGCGATCGGGGTGATCGGCACGGCGCTGCTCGCCGACATGTGGCGCAGCCCGACGGTGCCCGGCGCCAACGACAACCTCTCCGGCGTCGCCGCCGAGGTCGCCCTCGCCGAGCTCCTCGCCGCCGAGCCCGTGCCCGGGCTGCGCGTGCTGCTCGTCTCCTGCGGCGCCGAGGAGACCCTCCAGGACGGGATCCGGGCGTTCATGGCGAGCCACGGCCACGAGCTCGTCCCGGGGCGGACGTGGTTCGTGAACCTCGACACCGTCGGCTCCCCGCACCTGGTGCTGCTCGAGGCCGAGGGGCCGGTGCGGATGGAGGAGTACGCCGGGCCGTGGCTGCGCGACCTCTGCGAGCAGCTGGCCGGGGAGATCGGCGTGGAGCTGCACCGCGGCTACCGGGCGCGGGCGTCGACCGACAGCGTCATCCCCAGCCGCGCCGGACATCCGACGGCGACATTCGTCTCGATGACCCCCTGGCGCGCCCCCGCCAACTACCACCTGCCCAGCGACGTGCCCGAGAACCTCGACTACGGCACCGTGCGCGAAGCCACCCAGCTCGTCCTCGCGCTGTGCCGCGCCCTCGCCCGGCGCGATGCCGGCGGGTAAGCCCGAGCCGGCCCTCGCCGCGCATTCCCCGGCGAGCAGACCCGGGCGGGCCCTCGGCGCGCACGCGCAGCTCGGGGTCTTCGCTCGCCGCCTCGCCCTGCTCGGGGCGATCCTCGCCGCCCTGCTCGCCCTCGGGGCACTCGGGCTGGGTCTGAGCGAACACGTCGGCCCCTGGTACTCGCTGCGCTGGGCACTGGACACCGTGGCCACCGTCGGCGACTTCCCCCAGCCCCGGACCACCGCCGGGCAGATCGTCCAGGTCTCGCTGATCGTGCTCGGCGTCGGTACCCTCTTCTACGCCCTGGCCACCACCACCGAGCTGTTCGTCGCCGGGCACGTCGGCGACCTCTGGGCGGCGCGACGGGTGCAGAAGATGATCGACTCCCTCAGCGGCCACCACATCGTCTGCGGCTTCGGCCGCGTCGGTCGCCAGGTCGCCCGCGACATGCGCGCCGCCCGCGCCGAGTTCGTCGTCATCGACTCCAACCCAGCCAACCGTGAGCAGGCCGGCAGCCTCGGCGAGCGCTTCATCGAGGGCGACGCCGCCGACGACGCCGTCCTGCACCGCGCCGGCATCGACCGCGCCCGCTCCATAGTCGCCTGCGCCGACTCCGACGCCGAGAACATCTTCATCACCCTCACCGCCCGCGAGCTGCGCGCCGACATCGCCATCGTCGCCCGCGCCGCCGTCGAGGACTCCGAGAAGAAGCTCAAGCGCGCCGGCGCCGACCGCGTCATCTCCCCCTACAAGGCCAGCGGCACCGAGATGGCCCGACTCGCCCTGCACCCCCAGCTCAGCGGCGTCGTCGACGTCGACGTCGAGTACCGCATGGAGGAGATCGTCGTCCACGAGGACTGCCCCGGCGTCGGCCAGGCGCTCGGCGACATCCGCGGCGGCGCCATGATCGTCGGCCTGCGCCGCGCCTCGGTCTTCCAGCCCCAGCCGCCCGGCGACACCCGGCTGGCGCCCGGCGACGTGCTCGTCGCGATGGGCACCCCGAGGACGCTCGAGCGCCTCGAGGAGCTGTTCAAGACCGGCCGTTAGCGGCGGCGCTACGATCACTGCGCGCCCGACGAGCGTGCACGTGAGCACCGCAGCCGCCACCCCCGCAGTGCCCAGACCAGCCGCGACGCCGCGCCTGGGGCTCGTCTTCGGCGGCCTCATGCTGGTCATGCTGCTCGCCGCCCTGGACTCGACGATCGTCGCCACGGCGCTGCCCACCATCGTCGGCGACCTCGGGGGGCTGGAGAAACTGTCGTGGGTCACCAGCGCCTACCTGCTCGGGCAGACCGCCGTCACGCCCCTCTACGGCAAGCTCGGCGACCAGCTCGGACGCAAGCGCGTCCTGCAGAGCGCCGTCGCCCTCTTCCTCGTCGGCTCCGCGCTGTGCGGCCTCGCCGGGTCGATGACCCAGCTGATCGCCTTCCGCGCCCTCCAGGGCCTCGGCGCCGGCGGGCTGATCGTGCTCGTCCAGGCCACCGTCGGGGACATCGTCTCCCCGCGCGAGCGGGGGCGCTACCAGGGTCTCTTCGGCGCCGTCTTCGGCCTGGCCAGCGTCGCCGGGCCGCTGCTCGGGGGTGTGATCGTCGAGCACCTCTCGTGGCGCTGGATCTTCTACGTCAACATCCCCATCGGGCTCGTCGCCCTCCTCGTCATCGCCGCCACCCTGCCCGCGACCCAGGTGCGCGGGCGGCCCGTCATCGACTACCTCGGCGCCGGCGTCCTGGCGGCCGCGCTCAGCGCGATCGTCCTCGTCGCCAGTCTCGGCGGCACCACCTGGGCATGGGAATCGCTGCAGGTCGTCCTCGTCGCAGTGGTCGCCATCGCCCTGCTGCTGGTCTTCCTCGCCGTCGAGCGCCGCGCCCGCGAGCCCGTGCTGCCGCTCGCCGTCCTGCGCGACCTCGTCTTCCGCGTCGCCGGGATGCTCTCGCTGATCGTCGGCTTCGCCCTGTTCGGCTCCGTCACGTTCCTGCCGCTCTTCTTCCAGACCGTCTTCCACTCCAGTCCCACCGGCGCCGGGCTGCGGCTGATCCCGTTGATGGGCGGGCTCGTGCTGACGTCGATCGCCTCCGGGCGGATCATCTCCCGCACCGGGCACTACCGACCCTTCCCGATCGCCGGCACCGCCGTCATGACGGTCGGCCTGATCCTGCTCTCCACGATGGACACGAGGACGAGCGCGCTCGCCGCCGACCTCTACCTGCTGGTGCTCGGCCTCGGGCTGGGGCTCGTGATGCAGGTGCTGGTCCTGGCGGTGCAGAACGCCGTCGCCTACGAGGTGCTCGGCGCCGCGACCTCGGGCGTCACGCTCGCCCGCGGCATCGGCGGCGCCCTCGGGGCGGCGGTCTTCGGCACCATCTTTTCGACCCGCCTGCGCGACCAGCTGCGCGGCATCCTGCAAGGGCCGCTCGGCTCCCTCGTCGCCCACGGCGGGCGACTCACCGGCGCACAGGTCGCCAAGCTGCCGCCGGCGGGGCGGCTCGCCTACGAGAACGCCTACGTCAACGCCCTCCAGCCCGTCTTCGCCGTCGCCGCCGGAGTCGCCGCGATCGGCTTCCTGCTCAGCCTCCGCCTGCGCGAGCGGCCCCTGCGCGCCACCGCCGCCACCAGCGACGGACTCGACGACGCCCTCGCCGTCCCCACCGGCCCCAGCTCGCTGGCCGAGATCGACCGCGCCCTCGGCGTCCTCGTCAGCCGCGAGCGCCGCCTCGCCTTCAGCGAGCGCGTCGCCGCCCGCGCCGGCGTCGACCTCAGCCCCGGGGCCACCTGGGCGCTGGCCCGCTTCGGCAGCTACGGGATCGACGGCACCCGCGCCATGGCCCGCGACCAGGGCGTCGCACCGGAGCGGGTCGCCAGCGTCGAAGCCGAGCTGCGCGAGCGCGGGCTGGTGCAGGCCGACGTCGGCGGTCCCGCCGACACCGACGCCGCGGCTCGGACCGAGATCGACGGCGCCGTGCCCGCCGCGCCGACGGCGGGCACGGCCGCCCGCCTCACGCCGCTCGGCCTGGCCACCGCCGACCAGGTGCTGAGCGCGCGGCGCGAGGAGCTCCACGCGCTGCTCTCAGACCACGACGGCGCCGCCCGGCGCGAGCCCGAGGTGCGCGAGCTGCTCGAGCGGCTCTGCGTCGAGCTCGCCGGCCAGCGGCCGTAGGCGCGCCCGCTCAGCTCCGCGGCGCGTTCGCCCGGCGCCGGCCGACGAGGTTGCCGACGAGGATGCCGATCACCGTCACCAGATAGATCTGGCCCGTCAGCATCTCGATCACCGCCAGCGCCCGACCCAGGCTGGTCGCCGCCGTGAAGTCGCCGAAGCCCGTCGTCGTGAGCACGGTGAAGCTGAAGTAGACGTGGTCGCTCTCGGTGCCGTTGGTGCCCTGCGCGAAGTACGGCGTGGCGCCCACCCGGGCCACGAACCCGATCACCCAGGCGAACACGAGACCGATCGTGACGTAGACCGCCAGCGCCCCGGCCACCGCCTGCGTCGTCACCCCGCGATCGTCGACCAGGCGCAGCAGGCCGCCGACGATCGCCACTGGGATCGCCGCCGCCACCAGGCCGCTGAGCAGGAAGTCGACTTCGCTGGGCACCGCCGACAGCGCCACCACGACCACCGCCACCAGCGCCAGCAGAGCGCCGCTCAGCGCGCGGCGGCGGCGGATCGCCCGCGGCGCCCGCCCCGTCGCCAGCGCGAACAGCAGCGCCGAGGCCTCGATCACCAGGTACCCCGCCCGCGACCACGCCGCGCTGGGGGTCACGATCACGAAGACCAGCGCCGCCAGCATCAGCAGCAGCACCACCCCGTAGCGGTATTCCGGCAGCCGCTCCTCGATGTCCCGGTGATCGCCGCCGTGCGTCTCGTCGTCCACGCTCTCGCGCTCCTGTAGTCGCTCGCCAGATCCTAAGGCCCGCGCCACGCTAGCCGAGCGGGCGCGGGGAGCTTGAGCCGCGCGCGGATCCCTCGTTCGGCCTGCCCCGATACTTGTGCGCCAAGGGGTGACGCACCGTCACCCCCGGCGGGCGATGGCGCCTCACCTGCCTGCGCCGCACACTGCCCGCATGACCACCAGGCGCCCAGGCTGACCCGGGTAGGGGGTGGGGCGGTGCGGATCCCACCGCGGACCCCCGCGCTCGCCAGGGGGCCACTGCGCGTCCTGCTCGCCCCCGCCGGGCCGCTCGCCGCCTGGCTGGAGCGCCTGGTCTCGGTGCAGGTCGTCGACCGCGGCGTCGCCCTCGGCGCGCTCGCCTTCAGCGCGCTGTTCCCGCTGATGATCGTCTACGGCGCGCTCGTGCCGCTCGTGGACTCCCGCAGCTTCGCGCTCGGGCTCGTCCACCGCCTGCACCTGCAGGGCGCCGCCGCGCATGCCGTGAACGCCGCCATCGCGCCGCCCGAAGAAGTCGCCGGCAGCATCACCGCGCTCGGCATCCTGCTCGTGCTCTTCTCCAGCCTCTCCCTCGCCCGCGCCATGCAGCGGCTGTACGAGCTCTGCTACCGCCTGCCCGGCGCCGGCGTGCGCGGCACGCCCTGGCATCTGCTGTGGATTCTGCTGCTGCCCGTCTACCTCAGCCTGCGCCCGCTCGTCGTCTCGATCGGCGGGCCGCTCTGGCACCTGCTCGGCGCGCTCGTCCTCGGCGCGCTCGTCTGGCTCGCGACCCCCTACGTCCTGCTCGGCCGCCGCCTGCACTGGCAAGAGCTGCTGCCCGGCGCCCTCCTCACCGCCGTCGCCATGACCGGCTTCGGCTTCTTCTCGGCGATCTACCTGCCGCACTCCGTCAGCACCTCCGCGGGACGCTTCGGCGCGATCGGCATCGCCTTCGCCCTGCTCGGCTGGCTCGTGCTCGCCGGCTTCCTGCTCGTCGGCGCCGCCGCGGCCGGGGCCGTCGCCCGGGAGCTGATCGATGCTTGCGACCGGGCTCCGGGCCGATCCGCGGACGAACCCCCCGAGCCGATCGCGGGGCACCACCAGGCCGGCGACTGACCGGAAGACTGAGCCGGGCTCTAGATGCCCTGCTCGGCCTTCACCCGACCGCTCGCCACCGCCTCCACCAGCGCCCGGTGGTCGCGTTCGTTCTGGTCGGCGTAGGTCTCGGCGAAGCCCGCGATCGCCCGGTCGAAGGTGTCGCCCCGGCCCAGGTAGCTGCCGATCGCGATGCTGTCGCCTGAGCGGGCGTGCGCTCGCGCCAGCGTCCCCCCGCACATCCGGCCGTACAGCGCCATGCCCGACGGCGCCATCGCTTCGATGTTCGCCGAGCTCTTCCAATCCCATAGCTGGCGCACGTAGAAGTCGCGCGTCTCGCCGTCCAGGCCAGTCGTCCGCAGCCAGCCCAGCATGATGTCGCTGGAGGCCTGCATCAGCCGCTGGCCCTCGACCACCCGGCGGCCGTGGTTCTCGAACTCGCTGCGGCCCACGAACGGCTCCAGCACCGACGGCTGGGCCTCCTTGCACTGCAAAAACAGCGGGTCCCCCTCGTCGCGGCCCAGCATCAGCACAACCCACGCCCGCGTCCCGACACTGCCGACGCCGACCACCTTGCGCGCCAGATCCACGTAGCGGTAGCTCTCCAGCAGATGCCTGCGGTCGCCCTGCAGGCTCGCCCGGTAGGAGCGCAGCAGCCCGTGCATCGCCTCCTGGAATTCGCCGGCCTGCTCGCCAGGGAGCAGATCCTCGATGCGCACGATCAGCGGCGGGTCGCTCACGATCCGCGGCTCCCCGCCGTCCGTGGTCGCCAGGCGTGCGAAGGCCCGGGCGTTGTCCTTGCGCAGCGCCTTCGCCGTCGTCTTGCGGAAGACCTTGACCTGCTCCGCCGTCGCCTCCCCTTCCAGGCGCGATGTCAGCTGGCCGCTGTCCAGGCGGGCATACCAGGTGTCGAGGTTGCCCATGCCGGCGAAGTTGCGCATCGCCTCGCGGTACTGGCGAACCGTCGCCCGCACCGTCTCCCGGCGCTGCGCCGCCGTGAAGCCGCGCTCCCGTCCCGCGACGTCGATGCTCGCCGCCAACCGCTTCACGTCCCACTCCCACGGCCCCGGCAGGGTCTCGTCGAAGTCGTTGACGTCGAACACCAGGTCCCGCTCGGGCGAGGCGAAGCCGCCGAAGTTCGCCAGGTGCGCGTCGCCGCAGAGCTGCGCGCTCAGGCCCGAGCGCGGCGTCCCCGCCAGGTCCGAGGCCATCACGTACGCCGCCCCGCGGAAGAACGCGAACGCGGAGGCGACCATCCGGCCGTAGCGGATCGGCACCAGCTCGGGCACCCGCGACGCCGCCTGCTCCTCCAGCAGCGCCACCGGGTCCGGTCGCTCGGACCACGCCTCCCACTCGGCGTGGCGCGAGCGCGGCGACTCCGCCCGCGCCGCCTTCCCGCGCGCCGACCGCTCGCTCGGCGTCAGGTGGGGCACCGGCCGCTCCTCCGCCGGTGCCCGGCGGGGGGCGCTCTTGGCTTTGCTTGCGCTCATGGCCTGCCCCTACGCTAGAGCCCCCGCGGGTGAGCCCTCCTCACTCCGGGTGGGTGATGTCGCCCGCGCTTGCGTGGGCCGCCTCGGCGTCGGCCGACTGGTATTCGCGCAGCAGCTCGACCTCGCGTTCGTGCTTGGGGAAGCGCAGGAACACAAGCGCCGCCCCGATGACGATCGCCACGATCCCCGCCAGGTAGGCGTGCTGGTCGCCCTGCAGAAAAGAACGCTTCGCACCAGCCGTGATCTGCGCCGCGTATTCCGGGTAGCGCTTGGCGGTGTCCGCCGCGCTGGAGAACGACTTCTCCAGCTCCGCCTGGACGCTGTTCGTGATCTGGCTCTTCTCCGGCGAGGACGCGATCGCCGCCGCCACCGCCGCCGCGTAGCCCGCCGTCAGGATCGCCCCGAGGATCGACTGCATGATCGCCCCGCCCAGATCGCGCTGCAGGTCGGCCGTGCCCGACGCCATCCCCGCCCGCCGCACCGGCACCGACGAGGTCAGCGAATGCGACGCCGGGGTGCCCGCGAAGCCCACCCCGGCGCCGATCAGGGCGTAGGCGAGCCCGACGGGCCAGTAGGAGATGCGCTCCTTCCACAGGGTCAGCATCACGACGAAGCCCAGCAGGCAGAGGGCGTAGCCCGTCAGCAGCGTCACCCGTGAGCCGTGCGAGCTCACCAGCCTGGCCGAGCGCGGCGCGATCAGCACCATGAAGAGCGCCGCCGGGATGATCGACAGGCCAGCGTCGAGCGTCGAGTAGCCGAGCACGTTCTGCAGGAACTGCTGGCCCACGAACATCGCCCCCATCAGGGTCCCGAAGACGATGACCCCCGCGCACGCCGCCACCCAGAAGACCCTGCGCGCCGCCACGTGCAGGTCGTACAGCGGGTTTCGCGCCCGCCGCTGGCGCCAGACGAACGCCGCCACGGCAGCCACCGCGATCACCCCCAGGCCCGCCGCCACTCCACCCTTGCCGGGCACCGGAGCGAAGTTGATGCCCAGCACGATCGCCGCCACCAGCAGCACCGAGAGCAGGCCGCCGAGGTTGTCGACGGGATCGCTCGTCTCGTTGACATGCGCCGGCACCAGCCGCCACGCCATGTACAGCGCGACCAACGCCAGGGGCAGCGTGATGAAGAACACCGAGCCCCAGGCAAAGCGCGTCAGCAGCAGGCCCGAGAGCAGCGGGCCCAGCGAGGAGATCGCCCCGCCGATGCCCGACCACAGCGCGATCGAGCGCGTCCGTGCCGGCCCCGACCACAGCGCCGTGATCAGCGCCAGCGTCGTCGGGTAGGCCATTCCCGCCGACAGCCCGCCGAGGACGCGCGCCGCGAACAGCACCCAGATCGACGGCGCCAGCGCCGCCAGCAGGCTCGCCGGGATCGACAGGCCCATGCCGAGCAGCAGCATCAGCTTGCGTCCGTAGCGGTCGCCGAGGGCGCCGAGGTACAGCACCGACGTCGCCAGCCCCAGCGAGTAGCCGACCGCGATCAGGTCCAGTTCGGTCTGACCCGCCGCGAACGCCCGCCCGATCGACGGCAGCGCGACGTTGGCGACCGCCAGGTTGAGGTTGGCGACGGCCGCCACCGCGATCAGCGCGGCCAGCACCAGGCCGGCGCGCCGCGGCGCCGTCGAGGACTCGGCTCGAGGCGGCCCGCCCGCAGCGGCCCGCGGCGGGCTCGCTTCGGCTCGCGGCCCGCCCGCAGCGGCCCGCGGCGGGCTCGCTTCGGCCCGCGGCAGACCGCCGGCCTCGGCCCCCGTCCGGCGGCGCGCCGGCTCGGCGCCGGCATCGGGCGTTGACGCCATGGCGCCGATCGTCGGCCCAGTCAGGGTGAGCCAGGCTCATCCCGGCCGGGTGAAGCCGCCTCACCCGGGACGGGCTCATCCTGGCGGCACGATGATGCGCAGACGACGACCCCTCCTCCGCGGCGCCATGGTTGGCGGCGTCGGCTACGCCGCGGGCCGCGCCGGTGCGCGCCACTCGGCCCAGGAGCAGGAACAGGAGCAGCGGATCTCGGGCCTGGAAGGCCAGCAGCAGGCCGCCGCTGCCCCGCCTTCCCCGCCCGCGCCGACCGGCGGCGAAAGCACCGTCGACCAGCTGCAGAAGCTCGCCCAGCTGCGCGACAGCGGCGTTCTCACCGCCGAGGAGTTCGAGACCCAGAAGCAGAAGATCCTCTCCGGCGGGGCCTGAGGCGATGATCGGCCCCGTCCAGCTGCTCGTCGTCGGCTTCGACCAACCCGACTTCCAGGGCGAGGTTCTCGCCCACCTGCGCCGGCTGCGCGAGCAGGACGTGGTGCGCGTCATCGACATCCTGCTCGTCAACCGCGACGCCGACGGTGAGGTCTACACCCGTCAGATCAGCAACATCCCCGACGGCGAGGCCGCCGAGCTCGGCGACCTCGTCA
>Ga0335072_10002332_pt1 | contig 29574 bp, 28 predicted proteins | sample Lox_Sample_21_FD_206725 | JGI IMG/M metagenome (GOLD analysis project Ga0335072, IMG submission 206725) | Soil microbial communities from Loxahatchee National Wildlife Refuge, Florida, United States - Lox_Sample_2.1 | ecosystem: Environmental > Terrestrial > Soil > Wetlands | place: USA... | reverse complement strand
AATCGTCTCTGATATCAAGGACAAGTTTGTGGAAAAGCTTAAGGTTACCACGTGGATGGATAAGAGCGTTACTGAGCTAGCGATTGAGAAAGTTCATAAAATAGTGCAGAAGATTGGGTACCCGACCAAGGTGAGTAGCCAAATTCACTCAACACTCCAAATCAACATGAGTATTATTCTGATAAGATATTCCCAGAGCCCCAACATCATGGATCCTCCAAGCCTCCACGACTACTACACTTCTATAAACATCACCCCCACCACCTTCTTCGCCAACTCCCTCTCCATGTCTCGCTTCGAAGTCGCCCGTGAGTGGTCAGCCCTGGGCAAACCCGTCGACCGCGCCGAATGGGGCATGACGGTGCCCACCGTAAACGCATACTACAACCCCCCGGGCAACGAAATCGTCTTCCCGGCGGGCATCATGCAATTCCCCGTCTTCGACGTTAACGTGCCCCAATATCTCAGCTACGGCGCCTTCGGCTCTGTCTCCGGGCACGAGCTGTCTCACGCCTTCGACTCCACCGGCCGCCATTACGACCAGAATGGCAATTATACGGATTGGTGGACCGAGCGCACCGTCAAGGCGTTCGAGGAGCGCGCGCAGTGCTTTGTCTATCAGTATGCGAATTTCACTATTGAGGGGCCCGGCAAAGAGCCCCTGCACGTCAACGGGAAACTCACGCTCGGCGAGAACATCGCTGATGCAGGGGGCGTGAGCGCTGCTTTCGCGGCGTGGAAGGCCCGCCAAGTCGAGTCCTCCTCTTCGTCCCCGAATCTCGATCTCGATCTTCCGGGTTTGGATTATTTCAGCCACGAGCAGCTGTTTTTCGTGAGCTATGCGAATTGGTGGTGTGGCAAGAGTCGTAAGGAGACGGCCATTCAGCGCATCTATACGGATCCGCATGCGCCGAAGTGGGCACGGATTCTGGGGACGATGGCGAATTCGAGGGATTTTAGGGAGAGTTTTGGGTGTGCGGTTAAGGAGCCAGTTTGTGAGCTTTGGTAAAGGGGAGGGGGTACGCTGAGGGTTGTGAGGTTGTGTGTTGGGAGTGCAGCACCCAATGGCAGGCAGTGTGTATTGTTTGGAAAAAGATGAGTATTACTGTGTGTGTTCTAGCAGGTCCTCCAGCCATGCAAAGAAACTAGGGGTCAAAATAATGTACGAATTATGCCGTGCGCTATGTAACATGAATTTAAAATACATTCATCGTAACGGGTGGGTTGTAACTTTCCTTGACGGGCTGCGTTACTCATTTTGCAATATTAAGGTATGCAAACTACTTTATACTAAATTAACTGAAATAAGCAGCACCTACCTTGACACAGCTAGTGCAGTCATATGACGGGTACCAATGTTGGGGCTATGGACAGGAAAGCGACTTTCCGCTTCACACATGTGGCAACAATAAAATGTAAGAATAATGCATTTGTACATTCCGGGCAAACCTGATTGTGTATTTATATTCTAATCTAACGCGAAAACAGCTTGTTTTGAGCACCCGTTCATCAAATTAAATCGAATCAAAACTTAAGGCCGTACATTACCCATATACTTCGTCCTGCTGTCAATCATTTACGTTCACCTAGCACGTATTTCGTACAATAGCCTCCGCAAACATACTGAAGCAGAAGCTAAAAACTGCCTAAAGCCTATGAAACCACTCAAGTACTCCGATCCCCTTCCCGTAGCCCGAGTCCCGGCAATAAAACTCGGTACTATCGTATGGGGAATCAGATCTACACGCCCCACGGTCAGTTAGGTCCCAGGAAATTGGGAGCAAGGGAGGAAACTAGCATATAGCAGTTATAGCCCTAGCTTGAATTGTTGAGAAAGGCAGTTGAAAAGACGCAGTTGGAGTATGCCGAGGGAGCGGAGAGAATCGCGTTAGCCTGCACGACCATGTTTGTTGAGAAAAGAAGAGGAGCTCACTGAGGCAGAAGGCTGCGCACTATTCAGCCACGTCGCTCACGTCGCCTGCGATGACTGAGGTTTACGCTAGGATAAGCAGTTGTCTTGGTGAAGCTAAGGAGGAAGGTTGCGGTGTCGGTCGCTGTGGCTGTTGCGATGGAGGTTGCTGCGAGAGTTGTCAGAAGGTGAGCAGAAGAGCGGGGGAGGAGATCATTTTACCTATGGATGTGGTGGTAGTGGCGGTGGTGTTGTGAACTCCGAAATGTCCTGTTTCCGATTCAGGACAGACAATGCCCGAGGGATGATTTAGACATTTAACAGAGCCATTGGGTGTCTGGGAAATGAGGAGCAGGCAAATGCGTAGGCAGGCGAGGACTGGGCGTTAGTATTGTGGGGCGCGTTGTTTGCTACAAAGGGTATGGGGCGGCAGTAAATGGAGATAGTTGGTCCCTATCGCTTGTCTCGGAAGCCTTTATGGATCCCTCATCAAAGCCAGTTGCAGAACTTGTGCTAGAAATACTAATTTTGGGATGCACTGCTAACTCTTCAAGTCATCTACCCTATTGTCTCAAGCTGGTCTGAGAATTGCTCTATGCGGTCAACGGCAAATGTGGCAAGTCTCAATTCAGGAGGTCTGGTGAGTGCTTCATTACGAGAATAGTAGACATTTAGCGCGAAATTCGTGATGTCTTGGAACTCTTTCGACAGACCGAGCAGGTAACGATGCTGCTGGTCTGCTGATTGCCGATTTACTCCTGGGGCTTCAAGACGCTTACGGCACGCCGAGAATTGCTGCACGATCTGGGCTTTGACCCTGGGAATTGTGATGTCAACAAGCAGGTCTTACGGGCGCTTCTGAAGCGCCGGAGTGCTGGCGCCATCTCTGTCTAATCAGGACTATGGCTCCTCCGACAGGTAATCTGTTTCCTTCCTGTGGTGGGCGGCAACATCAGTCAAGAGCTCGCTTTGGCCTTTATTCCGGACATTGTGATATCAGTACGTGGCGGTCTTAGTAAATGTCGAAGTAGTTGTTTCATCAATGAAGACAAGGACCGTGGTCGTGAATATCGTGGTCAGCATTGGAGCTTAAGCGCCAAGATTAAGGGTCGAGACTTATACAAGACGCCAAGGCTCTCACTTACAACAACCACAGTGATGGAAAGGAAGTTAATATGACGGTGTCGGTATGAACCGCCTTTGTTGCTTTGAAAGAGAGTAGTTAATTCCGACCGCTCTTTAATCTACTGAGTCCTTACTTGTTGAAGTTATATATTTGTTTACTAGCGATGAGCGATAATCAACGCCCTCGGGCTTTGTTAGTAGGTCCACAATGAAAACGAGGTCAACAATGAGTACTGCTTCACAATTGATACTGGGAATCTCTACTTGTGAAGCAATAGTAAGGTAGGAAAGCACAAAGGCGATGGCCGCCGAAATAGAGTGCATTTTCATTGGAACAAAGGTCATCAGCCGCTGAACATGAGATAATTTGCAGGCACGCAACACGAAACTAGGCAAAAGAAAAAAAGCTTAAGGATATATTCACACCAAATTAAAGTGAAAATGACTTCCCCGGGATTACTTCCAAGGAGGAGGGTTCATGAATCTAAAACTTTAGTGTGTTTATAGATCAGAAGGATGTTTACTATATCATCGTTCGCTTGAGCATGCCGGCTTTCTCCTAGTCAGGTCGTGTCCTGCGTGTTTTCCGGACACTGGAAAACCTTACTTCTACGTCGGACAAATTCCACCAGACGGATCAGAAACCCAACTCTTAAGGTTTCACCGATGGCGCTCCAGAGTCCAGCTGAAAGGAAGTGGCGAGCCTGTCATGTCGTGCAATAAAATATTTAAGGCCTACTACACATCCACTAATTTTGGGTTGACTCGTAGCATATATTCCAGGCTTAGTGAGCGTTACTGCTGTGTTTTCTCACGATTAAATGGGCTGCATCTATGCGCCCGACTTTGTGGAGGCTTGTCAGTAACTAGTTCGAATCAACAAAGCTAGGGTTTGTTGGAAACATGGGAATAGAGCAGTGATTCAGTGCGCAGCATAGAGTGGAATTACATTAATTATCTTAAACTTAATAGGCAGCTAGCCCCATATATATACTCCTAGAAATGCTACTATTCATCCTAAAGGCCCCTGTTGAAATCACAGGCAATAGAGTGGTGATTTAGAGCGCAGCATTCAATTGAATTGATAGATAATGATCATAGTCCAAGTAGGCCGTAGGCTCCCTATTTATGCACAAATGGAGGTACATCCAGCCTCTCAAACTGCCAGCCTCTCCAGCCCTCTATTTTTCCAAGAAGTTGGGAGTCCTTTCAATATTGAGGTTGGACCAATAGAGCTGTAAATTCCAACAGCCCCGTCACCGAGTAGCAAAGCCGAGTAGACAGACTGACTTGACAGACTGACTTGACAAGCTGAGTGGCCCACTGAGTATAATGTCGAGTAGCTAGTCGGAGCCATAATAGCTGTTATTCCAACGGGTTATCCTCAGTACGGAAAATGTCATGATAAGATAGACATGGCAATGGCCGTGGCATACGAGAAAGGTGTTCAGCCTAGACCGTCCAACCCTCCTAATCTGAATCCTGTAAAGTAAGTAATTAGTCCAGCGTGCTCGCCTGGTCGAATACGACGACGTACGGGACATGATGAAGAGCATCTGACTCCGACTGCATACACGAATCTAGACCTATGCTATGCCGGTTATCTGTATTTGTTTAACAAAGACATGCTTCTACAAAGTATTGGTGATTAATGCAGGTAGATTTAATGTTTTTCGTTATGACTTTTACATCCAATATTTACTGCGTCACCACGGCGTTGATATACCCCTCGCATACAGCGAAATACACGAGTATCCTTGCGAAGGTATATACACTGCGTAATGGTTTTAATATACACAGTGTTATATGGAATGAGCAATTCCTATGCTATAAAATGATGTAGAAGCGCTTAGAAGTCCCAAGCGAAGAAAATACAAATAATCTTCAAGTTTTAAAGCTAGTACGCAGATACTAGGTGCCCCGGGCTAGCGAATCATCATAATTAAGACCAATGAGCTCTCTAGCCAAGCCATTCCCCTTTTCTAAAGAATCATAGTTTTGTGCTCAATGTGGAGTAAGACCCTAAACGGACACCGAAAGTGTTTGTCTGCGCCACGCTCGCTTCAGATTATGAACTGGGAAGGTGACGGCCTAGAGTATGCCTATATCGGCTATGATCTACGTGAGGCAGTTCGCTGCCGCATTCGGATTGGGTGGCTTATCTGAATTGCCGTGAGTACATAATCGGCAGAAGTTCACAGCCTTGTTAAGCACTACGTCCGTACGTTTCGCCGGGTTTCTCGACCTGTGGTGCTAGAAAGAGCGAGGCCCTGCGCAATCCGGTTTTACATAAAAACAGCGCACTAACAAAACTTCCCAAAATCCAGCAGTTATTCGGAGCATATTGTTGGAATAACAGCTCTCGTGGCCACACTGCAAGCACTTTCACGGAGCACTTCCCTCGGAAGATCGGAGATGTCTGTTATTAATTACAGATCTCCGGATCTCCTGAAGCTGCTGTATTCATTATTCTGTGTATATATTCCACTATATTACTATGATTCCAATAATCTTCTTCCATCCCTGCAAGTCCTAATAACTCCTTCATGTACTTATAATTGTTAATTAATTTGATTACTGCCTACTGGTTTTGATGTTTATCGCTTTATTGTCTTAGTATAGAGAGTTAACTGGTACATGCTCGTCAACCATCTTTTACTATCCACACAAGATTATTAACATTGTACTTTCTACCCATATCTTTAGAAAAGAGGCATAAGTGTTCTAAAGAAAGTGAATGGGCATGCGATACAATATTCGTCAGTCATAGCAATGAGAGGGGTCCAAAAATGCGACAAAGTCGGTGTGACGGTCCTTAAAGAATTAGCGACTTAACGCCAACGACGAATCCCTAAAATTTAAGAAACAGAATAAATTGATCACGGTCTGCAAAAAAGTATCGCATGATGGATGATGTAAATAGGCTACACCATTAGTGTCAAGAGAATTATGGCATGTTGACCCTCCATTGCGGAATATTGTATAGGGCTTATCCATGTCTTTTGTACGTACAGAGAGTACACCACCACGTACACGACGGCAAGGCTGCAGCTTGATTCTCATTAATATAGCAATCTCGCATTAGAAATTTGGATATAATTCCGTTCATAGTTTAAATATATTAGCATCTAGTGGAAGTTCTTCAATCACCAATTGAAATAAAAAAAAAAGGTTGTTGTTATCTTCCTTGAATGCGATTCTTGTTACTTGCGAGAGATGAAACGGTGGCGCATGGAGTTGGGCCTCTCAATGGATGAGGCTGCAGAGATAAGGAGAGCGAAGAATCGTCACCGTGGTTCTCTCTTCACAAAATTCCTTTCCTATGTCTCTTGACTATTTACCACCATACCTCCAAAGATGGATCCGTTGAGTGTAATTGCCTCTGTGTTCGGATTGCTTACTGCTGCTAACAAAGTGTCGTCAATGCTGTTCGCGATTATATCGAGCACGAAGGATGCTCCGCAGTTTGTGAGCCACATCATATCGGAGGTCAAGGAGGTTGAGATCTCTCTTTTCGCTATCTATAGATTGCTCCAGGGGATAAGCTCGGCTCCAAGACGACGTATAGCTTTGATCCAGTTAGATCAGCTGATTGCCACATTGACTGAAGCTGTTCTGACATTCTCAGAGCTCGAGGCTCTGGTCACACCCATTGCGAAGCAATCAAAAGTTTCAACAACGGAACGCCTAAAATGGGTATTAAAGGAAGACACAGTGTCAAATATCGTGCAGCGATTACAGCGCCACAAGTCTTCTCTGTCGCTCATGTTGAACATAGTGCAGTGGTTAGTCTTTCACGCTAATTTTGGTACCACGGGTAAGGCTGAGAAAACCTTCTGATGTCACGTGTAGCGGATCGGATCTTGAGGCAGAAAAATCTCGAGACACCTTGCAGAACCTAGTTGAACAGCTGCTTGAGAGCAGCCACGACATAGCAAGACGCCTCCGCAGCATTGAAAATTCATGCGACTCTCAGACCACGCTGACAAGATACTTCACACACGACGGCACCGAAATTTCCGAAGCGGACACCTCGGAAGATGTTCTAGATGTGATAGATTCGAATAAGATTGACCTCAACAGCCTCAATTTTCAATTCGACACTAATAAACATTTCGACACTTCTGAGCAATTCGGCATTGCTGAACATTTGGACACTGCTGAGCATTTGGACACTACTGAGCTCTCCTTTGAGAATGATCTAAAACTCTCCCGCGTATACAGCCGAACTCAGCTTTACGAGTCCGATGTCTCATTTAGGAGCTCTGCAGTCCGAACGCATGCATGGTCTGTATACTCTGGATTGAGTCTGGCGGAGGCCTCTGTCATTTCGGCCATAGCATTGCCGCTCTATTCGCACGACATTTTGAATAGTCAATGGTATATGTTCGGAGAAGCCGGTCAGACCGACTCACAACGTACAATGCCCGTCAGGAATGTCTTGTTCAGGGACTCTACCACAAGGAACACTTTAAAACAGAGCATCAGTACCGTCAGTAAAATTCGTGATTATGCCTCCGAAATTCGACGATTTCCGAGAAAACGGTCTGCATCGTCAGGTAGAAAAGAAAGTCTTAAGATGAGGCTATACAAGCTAGTAATCATAGGCGACGAGGGCGTTGGAAAAGACGAGCTTGTAATCCAGGTCTGTCTTTCGTTCCATCCTAAGTTCCTTGCTAAAATTGCCATAGTTATGCCTCAGTCACTTCCCAGATAGTTATGCCCCTACGCTAAAGGACTCTTATAAGATTCAAATAACTATCGACAGCGAGTTCTGCGTGCTAGAAATTCTTGATACAGTAGGCCAAGAAGAACACACCACGTTGCGGGACCAACGAATCAGAGATGGCCAAGGCTTCGTGCTGGTATATAGTGTCTGCAGTCGTTCATCGTTTACAAGGATCCGGAAATTCCACCGCGAGATTAGTAGGGTAAAAGAATCGGTCATAGCAGAATTTTTCAACCTCCCTTACGTACCGATTATGCTGGTTGGCAATAGGTGTGATCGAATAACTGACCGCCAAGTGTCCACTCAAGAAGGCTATGCGCTTGCTAGGGAACTAGGCTGCGAATTTGTGGAAGCGTCGGCTAGGGAATGTATCAATGTGGAGAAAGCTTTCTATGATGTTGTGCGCCTCATACGGACACGACGAAGGTAAAAGGTTGCAACGGAGTTACGAATCAATTTGGATGGACAAGAATAATAGGAGTCGAAAAGACAATAGAGTTTATGATCAAGTCGGATGAGCTTGAACAGCGAAACCAATAGAACTTTTTTCACAGGGCACGGCGTATTGAAATATAGGCTTGGGCATGGAAAAGGCGCGGTGACGGGCAAAGAGTCGACAATATCAGTCTCATCCACCAGGGGCTCTATCTGAAAAATTATCTCCTTTTCTATAGAATAGATATTGCTTCTGAGTGAAAAAGACTCTCTAAATGGTATTCTGTTTTCCTTATGGATGCTCCCAGCTGCCTCCCTCTAATTACCTTGTTGACTAATCTGCCTCCTAATCCCTTCTCTCATACTAATCTCACTGAGTAGCCTATAATCACAGAATTATTTGTTGGAATCACAAGGTTATAAGTAGTGATTGTAAATGCGCAGCATAGAATTGATTAAATTGCTTGATGATCTTGTAGGACGTAAGTCCGTATTTATATACAATAGCAGTGGCAAAGCAGTTGTATTGCTGTCGCTACCTAGCTAGTTGCCACTGACATGATAGCTGAAACCTCAGCTACGGATGTCCTAATTGCCACTGTACAGCTAGTCATGGGGTTTGTGGTCCACTATAGCTGTAATTCCAACATTATTCTCGGACCATCACTTGTGACTTCAACAGTGCAAATCAAATGCTTTTTAGAGTAAAATTATTACTACCGAAACCGCTCTGACGGAGATGATATACCTGATTACCCTAAGCTTGCAGGATTAGGTCGCGCCCTTCGAAAGTCCGTCTCATTTCAGCTACAACCTTGAAATATTGACGCGTTTTGATACTCTAAAAAATGACGCAAGTCGCAATGTCGGAGACAATAATCTATCAGTATATTACCCTTATCCTGGGAGATGAAATTCGAATCCTCGAGCTCCTTCCTGGCACTTAGCCCGAAACCATTAGCCGACTACTTCATGTTCCCTCCCCGTAGAATTCATCTTACGAGGCAGTTCCTTACTATTGGGCAAATGCTTACACTCGGCCTTGATTAGGCACCAAGATCCATTAGCTTCGCGTGCTTTGTCCAACGCAATCAAAAGAATATTCAAGAACGAAACCAGAAAGTCGTATGATGCATCGCATTTGTCAGCAGGCCCAGGCCCGGCAGACTGTTACAGCTTGATAAAGGTGACAACAAAGGACTATCACATTTCGTATTTATAATGCTTAGAGCAAAAAGATATGCTATTGAACGCCACGTAACTCTTCCCCAAAATCTCACAGCAAGTATATGTCAATTCTTACTATTTGTGAATTGCCGAGCATGGATATGAACAGTATAGGAAGTCCCACGACCTAGCTCAAACAGATTTAGACTGTGTAAGAAGTGGCCGTTGCATGAGCAGTATTTTTCTGCTGTAGTAAGGAAGAAGTATCTTGGAATGATTTTGCGCAGCGCAGATTCTGACTGCTTGTCATGAGTTTAGACCATTTCTATAAAAATCGATCCTGCATTTTTTGCCTTGCGAGACGAATTGAGAAGACTCCGCGGGTTAGCGATATGGACTTCAACGTTGTTAGCTTCGGATTCAAATTGTTATGATTGCTTTACCATATTCCGTTCTTCTAAGGCAACGAATGTGGGGCATAAGACCTTTGCTTTGATCGGTCTAGCCAGTGATTGCGATGCTGGAGGCCTGAATCTCCAAGCTAGCTATAATCGTGCTGCGTAGCAGGTATACCATAGCTCGGCTCAAATTATTACATACTGATTTATACATATTAAGTTGCCCGGGCATATCAAGTCTAAATATGGGTCGTGCCGCTATAGATCTCGACCACACATTACCGTTCAAATTTAGAGAAGGCTATTGTTGTTGATCAATCCTTGCCGAGTCGGCCTGACAGAAGTCGAACTCGAAGTGTACCGGTGTGCCAACTATTTATTCTGTGATTGGTCACTGGAAACTTCCCAATGCGCCAGTTCGGGGATATTTGCAGGTAGGGCAATCTGTTCTCCAACAAGCTCGAGTTATAGTGTCATGCACGCGGAAGACACATCGAAAGGGAGATTCTTAAGGAGTGAGACCTGTTATTATAGAGCATAAAATTCCAAAGTATACAACAAATATTTCTACTAGAACCTTCTATATTTAATTGCCGTAACTCGTGTACGCCTCTTGGAAAGCCTTATGCGATATACAAATATTACATCGGCATTAGTGGTCCTAAAGTATTTTAGGCTGCTTTTGGCCTGCCTAAGGTCCAAGCTGGCGGCTCCTTCACTCTCTTAATGTGGTCGAGCCTTATCTGAAAGCATCCAGAAAATCCCTCTTTCACTAGACTGATGGGTTCATGAATTGTAAATTTTTCATCTAACCATCTCGATAACTTTAAACCACGTCTTTGGTGATCCTTGGCCCGCGATGTCAGGCGCCGAGTTCGTGGCAGCCCTCGGGATTGCCGCATCCGCGATCCAGGTCATTGAATCTTGTGCAAACATCATTGACAGAATCCGTCAATACCATTAAGCTGTCGTCTTTGCTGAAATTACAACGCGGCTCCAACTCTTTTCGAAAGAAATCGATCATCTCAAGAGCTCGACGGGCCGTCAAGGTCTTGATAGGGCGACTGAAGAGGTCCCGGTTGAAGTCTTGAAGGGATGTAGCCGCCAGCTGGAGAAGTTAGACGAAACAAATCAATCTTTAATCCCTGCGGCAAATTCATCGAAGTTGAAGCGTACCTTCGGTGGAGTCCAATCCGTGAGGAAAGACAAGGAGATACCTGAGATCCTGGTATTGCTTTCAACTTACCAGGCATGTATCGTATTGCACCTCTCCCGCCGTAACGTGCGAAATACAGCTCAATTTCCTAGACTTATCACCCTATTGGAAAGACAGATTTCTGTTAGACCAATCAAGGGCCTTGCAGCGGCCTGTTGTCTCTGCTGGAAACCTAGTGGCACCTGGAGGTACAAATTTAGTGCTTGCACAACCACGACGGCATCAGAACAAATACAACTAGAAGTGCTCTTCTAAATGCGCCCATGGCATATGCAGTTATTAGTGCCGCGTTTCCGAGACGGACGGTTCCAGGTCCTGGATTCCAACTAGCTTCGTGCAGAGTTTCTTCTGTGGCTGCGAGAAGAAAGAATATTCCATAGCCTTGCATCTATTTCGAATAGTTTACATGCTGAAGCTTTCGCTGCACTGGCAGGAACAATGTCGAGAGGGTTTGATGGGCCTGCAACAGGCACGCGAAGAGTTGAGGGCATTGCGCGTGAGGGGAGAGATTTACTTCAAGGAGGTGGACCCTTCAGGAAAGTGCATTGAGATCATAATGGTAAGGAGACACTGCTATGTACAGCCACGTCAATCAATGAGATGCTCAATCTAAGTTTGGAAAATCCTTTATGTTACGTCGATTACGCCAAAGGTGATATACGCCTAGACTGGAGCTGTGACTTTGATAACTTGCCGTCAGAGAACGACTGCGTACTTGAAATCCATCTTCAAAAATTCTTGAGCGCTGTAACATTGCATCCGCTCTACTTGCCCGACGTATTTCCTAGCACGCATAATCACTCTTTGTGGGATGCCGAGAGGATAAGGCTTGCAGCCCTATTGCTAAACGAGGCAGAAAAAGTTCGTCAATTACCGGCAAAGTCGAGGAATTAGGATCTTGATTCGGTGGGGCTAGGGGTCTTCTGGTGATGAAGAATCTGGTAATGAAGTTTGATCCGGCTTTGAAGTTATGGATGTTATGGACATGTATGATTGCCGGCTGATTCGCTGCCCAATAAGAGCTTCAAATCAATGTTTAGATTTTGGTATTTGTTAAAACATTCAATTTTCATAATAGTATTCGTTAAAAGACAGTTATTCAAAAGATACACTTCGCCAGCGTCCAAATCACAAGTCATCATCGTCTCAACGATTTCTTCATCACCGGCGATTTCATCAACCGGTCCCAATCCAGAAATGACAGCGCAGTCTCCTTTGAAACTAGCACCTCAGTCGCCCCTCTCTGTACTACCTCCTCACTATAATCCTTAACGGCGTCTTTCATCGTCGCAGACGCATCAACAACTTTCTGCAGCGCGGCCACAAAATTACTTGCGTCGCAAATGGCATGGTTGAGACCCTGGCCACGATCTGAATGCACACATGGTTAATATTATCATACTTGCATTCTGAAAAAGATATAGAGAGCTGCACTAACGGGGCGGCATAGGATGTACAGCATCTCCTGCTAAAGTGACTCGCCCAGAATGGTTATCCCACGGCACAGGTTCCCAGTATGCCATACTGTTGTACGTGATTTCCGTATCTTCGGGCATCCATTGCACCGCCGAGCGGAACGGTTCAGCTTGGATTGATGCCTTTTCTTTAAGTTGAGCAAGGCGGGTGGCGTCATCCAAGGAGGAGTCAAGTTTGCCGGGCCAGCAATTGACGACTTGGAAACACCATGTCGCTGGATCGTGCTCGTCAGGAACGTCTTGTACTAATGATCGTTAGTGTGAGGCCTTGGGAATTTGTGGGAGGACTTGCTAGCTATGAAGGACATGAAGTTGTTCGGGTGGACCATGCAGCTAAACGAGGGATGGGCGCTTCTGATGAACTGGGCTTTCTCGGCGTCGTGATATACGACAGTTACGTTCGAATGTACTATGTCCATGAGAGACACGGCGCTTTTTTCCGGCCCAAAGAGTAGCTCACGGACTTTCGACCTTGGACCATCGGTGCCTAAGATGAGACTACCTGTCACCGATTCTCCATTCGCAAAGACTGCTGTCACTTCACTTCCATCCTCGCTATAAGTGATGTTGGTAAGTTCAAATCCATACTAATTTTCTATCAGCTAGTACATGATTCGTCGTATTGAGTGACATACCTTCACGTCTATTCCCTGGCTGCAGAAAGCTCTCATTTTCCGTCTGGAAACTCTTATCATTCTAGGAATTGGCAGTGCTTTCAACACAGTCCCATCCAAGCCATGATACAGCGTGAAGACATCTTTTTCTGGTGCATCCCAAAAGGGGTCATTTTGAGCTTCTTTCAGTCTATCTTTGAGTTCCGTGGGGAGCAGTGCTTCAAGTTGTGGTAGCGACCAGTGTATACCCATGCTCCACTCGCGTGGCCGATAGTGGGCAGCTGTCGGCTCGGATTCGAAGATGGAGAACTTAATGCCAGCCTTCGGAGGGATATGTGTTAGCTTGTCGTCTGTGACCGGCTTTATTGTTAGTAAAGGCTACCTTCTTAAGGCCATGCGCGATCAATAGACCGGTCACTCCTGACCACCAGTCGTCAGCTGCGAGTACATCATATGCGTAGAATTCTCTTACCAGCTCCTATGATGAGAACATGCAGTTCGTTCATGGTTGATTTAGCATCACTCATCATGTCGGTTGTTTGCTTGACAAGGGAATGAGTGGGTTTCTAGGCAGGATCGCCGGTCAGAGAGAGATAAGGAAATACTAGATAAGGAAAGACCAGCGCTGCGGGGAAGGGGTGTTGAGTAAGATCCTACTTTACATAACTTCTGTTTCGTGCTGTAGTACACTTATTGGGATAGACGGCGTGGGACTGGAGGAGCGTAGTGACTAGGAATGTTCATGTACAAGTTGGCTCGACTAGGTTAGATAAGTTATCAATTACTCACTACTCTTACATATTTAAAGTTAGTTGCAAGAACATCGAATCAAAACACAGCATTGGGTACGTGCACGGCGGGGTAGACAATCGTAACTGAATTCACATCAATTATATAATCACTCAAGTCAGGTGCTAGGGACAGCCGCAATGGGGTAACCACATTTGATGGCGGAAGGAAAATAAACAGAGCAACAGGATCCAAGGATATACCCATTGTATCACCTGTAAGATCCCTTTCATTTTGCTCACGTGATTTCTTTTTTGTGGCTGTGCTTCTTCGGCTGTTGACGTCGGCGACAAATTTAGCCACCGTGCTTTTCCATGACTCTAACGTCGCATCCTCGATCTTAACAAACATCGCCACAAATGCCGTCTAGGTGATGTCTTGGCCTGTCATTAGACTTAGAGCCTTCTACCATGTCCCTCTCTCCAGACTCAGAACGATTAATCAAGCAATGGCTCTCCAACCTGCGAAGCCTGGCCTCTTCGAGCCTTCTCGATGACCCCCGCTACTACCTCTACAGACCCCAAAGCCTCATCGCCTCCTCCAAGCCTCAGGAGCTTCTGCTCGGAACCGGTGAGCAAGTCTTGTCAAATATATTCGATGCCTTCCACGCCGTCCGGCACGAGATCCTCTTCGTGACGTGTTTTTGGGCGCATTCCGCCTCTCAAATCGCTTTCGCCTCCGCTCTGAAAGCTTTGTCTACGCGAGCGGAAGCCTCGGGTCGCCGTATTCGCGTGCGCATCGGGTTTTCTTCGTCTTCTCTGTGGCAGAAACTAACGCAGACGTCATCTCTTTCCGGAAAGAACTATCCGCCATCTACATGGCCCGGAACGTTGGGACTGCCAGCCCCAACAGAGCTGCAAGGGCTTGATCTTAGTGTCTGTAGCATATTTGTGTGGCCGCTTAGTGTGATGCATTCGAAGTTCGTAATTTGCGATAGAGAGCGTCTCTTCTTGCCGAGCTGTAATGTTAGCTGGGAGGACTGGTTTGAAGGGTGCATTGAGTTGCGGGGCGACGTTGTGGCGCAAGGGGTTCTCTTTTGGGAGAATTTTTGGGGACGAGACGAGACTCTCCCGCAGCTAGAATCAAATACTCGCCCTGAAGTTGAGAACGGGGCCTCGTCTCAGAGTGCATTCCTCGAACTCGCAGCGCCGGAAAAGCTTTTCCAGACCTCATTATCCCGCCTTGGGATGATCCCTACGATTCTCCTTCCCTCTCCACACCATCGAAACCCATGTTTCCGTCCATTTCCATTCTTCAAAAACGCACCGCCACCGCCGCCAACCCCTCTTAACACATTCCTTTTAACAATTTTTAGCCACGCAAAGCAGAGCATCTATATCCAATCCCCTAATATTACATCTCAACCTGTGCTCGACGCGATCCTGTCCGCGATAGAAAGAGGCGTCAACATCCAAATAGTCTCGAATCGGAGAATGCAGGTTATAGAACAACTCCTCACGGCCGGACGGCTCACGGAGTGGGCCCTTCGAGATTTACACCTGAAATACACGGATTCACTAAACCGTTTTTTGGATGATTCTAGTGGAGGACGCGATTTGGAGGCAGGCCATCCTCGCGAGCATGGGAGTTTAAGGATTTCTTACTATCAGCCGCCAGCATCTGGATCTGGAACGGGCAGCAGTGTTTTAGTGCCCGCAGTCAAAAGCCATCTTAAGCTCACAATTGTGGATAAAGAAATAGTGGTGCTAGGGAGTGGGAACATGGATCGCGCGAGTTGGTATACGAGCCAGGAGTTGGGCCTGGCGTTTTTTTCCCGTGATCTAGCTGCAGAGGTTATGAGAGGCGTAAAGGAAGGGTTGGAGGGCTGCCTTGAAAGTGGACTAGTGCCGCATTGATTAGATTAGGTTAAGGATATACATAGACTAAATATTTGACATCATAGGTGGAGCATTGTGCTTATGGAAATAGCAACGCTTTTGTTATTTTACCCAATTAACAAAGTCGAAAGTAGATGCTCTTGTAAGGACCTATTACATCACCCAAGTCTCTATCTAATTTGTCGAATATGTCCCATTCCGAAACGCGAACTGCCTAATATGGAAACAACCCCTTAGGCTCCAGGCCATCATTTAATAATAGCACCACAATACCGTGACCTAGCAACCCAAACGTCATATTCCTAACCGCCGTCCTATTTTACGTCTGGCTTCACATGTCATACACAGAATCCTGCCTCCCAGCCCTTATGGGCCAGCTCTCCGTAAGATAAAAGAACATCCTCTAAGGGCTATTCTAAGTATTCAAGATCATAAACACGACTCTATGGCTGCTATTCCTAGATGCTGGGTTCGAGACGTCGTCAGGATAGATGCCTCAGCGAAACGGCGAAATACTCTTGCCCCAATGCGTATCTTGATTAATCTTGATGAGGTTTTTGTTCTTCAGGGTATCAATGTCGGCTTGCAGATATGTTGCATTTGCAACTAGGCTGGGCGGTTCTTAGGAACAGACTCGTTAATTTTATTGCTGCAGCTACTGCATGTAGAGATTGTGGTAGGACTATAAGTCCCTTATATACAGAAGACGGTTCGGCGTTCCTGACGTCATTGATCAAAAACAGCTGAAGCAATTTGCCATGTGGTAATTTGCCACTTATAGCCAGCTGAGAACTCAGCTGGCTTGACAATCCAACAATATAAGGGGGACAAATGAGAGAAAGGGAACGTGATATCCAACAAGATACGGATTGCTTGTACTCGTCAAATCGGTGCCGATAATCAGTAGCGATTTCGGCAGCGCCCAAGCCGTGATGGATCTTCGCCTCTTCATAAGTCAGGTTCCCGACCGGTGTTCTTTGGTCTGCATTCCCCACTTCCATGCCATCGAGGTCATTCCAGATGTAGAAATCCGTCGCCTAGTACGAGACGCTCGCTTAGTCTATAATAACTACTATGGAGCTCCATCAGGGTCTGATGTAGCCGTTGATGCGCCATTGCAGAGCGAGTATTTGAAGGGCTTGGATTTATGGTTTTGGTGGACGTGGCGATGGCGTCGCTCATGCGTTTATATCTTCTGAATTGGCTCTGTTGCGTGATGTTGTCGAAGGGGCTATAGCAGCTGTCGTATTTGACGTAGTCGAAGCCCCATTCACTCCAGGTTTTGAGGTCTTGAATCTCGTGTCCGTAAGAACTAGGGTAACCAGCACAGGTCTAGTACCGTAGCCGTTGTCGGAATAGGCCCTGACGGATATGCCCATGGCCCTGATTGTTGTGGTGAAGTTTTTCACGCCGTATGAGAATTTTTGAGGGACTGTAATTAGTATTGAGATGGGTCACGCGTCTGACGTAATTGAACTACCTTGAACTACTTGTAAGAATGCTGCCGTTGGCATCTCAAGTTTTCTTACTCGAGGTTTAATGATCTGTATAGTAGTGTGTATCACGGAAGTCTCACGGGGTATAACGGTCATCTAAAGGTGTACACTATATGATTAGTCTCCTATTGGTGAATGGGACGAGGATTAACAAACATTGTACCAAGCAGCAATTAAGTTATTGTCTACCATCGCTTGGGCGTCGGCAATCACACTGTTAGCATCGTAGCCGCAACCGAAAAGTGTTAGGCTAAATTGCTATCAGCCAAGCGAAAGTTAAGGAGAAGAGACTGTAAATTTTCTATCATATCCTACTTTGGGTAGCTTGCTGACGCCATTATTAAGCGGCGAAGAAGTCGCTAGGAGACCAGTTATGTGATAGTAGATAACATTCTTGAGACGAATGAACAATAAAGTAATCGACGAATGCTGAAGAGAATTCTGAACATTATTTCTAGGAGTACATACGCTCCCACACCTCCGCTGATCCAGTACTTGATACTGCAAACTTCAATAAGCAAAGAAGATACAGATCCGTGCTTACATGGCTGTGGTACGGGGATTCTCGCCAAGCATATACTGAACAAGTTTAGACGCAAGGTGATGTTTACGTAAATTAACACAGCATCTAGACTCTCTTAAAATGAAATGCGGCATCAACTGGCTAAAAAGAAAGCACACCCTCCGAGCCATTCCGCTCATCATATTTGTGCATATCCAGAGGTGGATGTCGGAGGTACAGTTTCTGTGGCGGTCGGAAATCCTGAATCCTAACCCTAGGGAATCCCAATCCTTTGGATCCTATAGCTGAAAATGGCTTTAGCTTTCGATGAGGTAGAGAAACACGAATGTGTGTATAGGGGCCGTGTACCCGTCCTGATTCTTTAAGGATTCAAGTAATGGAATCACATTAAGCGGCGTATGAAATCACCACTCTATTCCCGTGATTTCTAACAATGGAGAAATAATTCCCCATTTGGCAATGCGGGGATTACTTACGCGATTTGGTTAGGAGGATGCAATAAGAGCAAACGTTAAGTTGACGTCAGTTGTCTTTTATGCGCCCGAAGATCCAATGGAAGATTGCCTGTGGATACTGGTCAAAATAAAAAGCATTACCTTTCCAAAGGCGGGCACATGTCGAACATTAGTTGCATGGGCTTGACAGGCTTTTATAGCATACATTTGGTTATAGGGCAGATGAGGAACGACACAAGATGGGGAATCGGGAAGGAGTTGGATAGTTGAAATTCTGTACCGCCCAGATCGGTCATTCAACAAACATTCGCGATATGCACAAAAAGCACAAGTCTGCATAGAACCTGTTTGTAGGGGCATACTTCAGATAGACAGGAAATGGATAGATTGGATGAATAATTCTAACTCTAAGCAGACACACTTAGTAGTAGTGTCGCCTTTATAGCGTATTTAATACTTTAATGCGTAGCATTTCTATGACTTGCTATGGATGAGTTTGTGTTAAGCCTCTTGTTATGGATTTATTGTACCGGATTTCACAGCATAGATCTACTGCTAAAGATAAGACTCACACCATATTCTCGCAAAAACTCGGCTGTCTCATGATGACCGTTCTCTTTCACTGCTTCGAGTGCCGTTAATCCAACTCCATTCGTCGTGTCAACTTTTGCTCCATTAGCAAGAAGACTTTTCACAACTTCCTTATGGCCATTGGCCGCAGCAGCTGTAAGAGCTGTATTTTCGCTCAATGTACGTAAGTCGACCCGTGCTCCACCAGAAAGGAGTATCTCTACAATATTCAGATGACCGTGCGAGGCAGCTGTTGCCAAGAGCGTTCCGTGTTTGGCTGATGTCAAATCAATGCCATTGCTAGAAATCAAATGCAATAGGGACTGCTTAACCTCGTTAGGATCACCAATGACCAAGGCGTTGCGAATTAATTTGTCTGCGATAGCTTGCTTAAATAATATCTCGCCCATGAATACTAGCAGCATGTCGTCTACTTCTCCAAAAACCCATCCATCATATACTTACAATTCTCAACGGCCCCATACCGATATGGTTCCTGTCAGGTCCTGAGGAGTGACGGAACTGTGAGGACGGGATCGGATGAGGAGAATGTTGGACGGGTCGGTTGAGAAAGACCAGGATGCAGGAATTAGATGGAGTCTTTGTTAGCAGTGCTGACAAATATGATAAAACAGCGACATCGATTGCTACTATTGAATTTTTTAGGGCATTAAGTGCCCCGTAGCTACGCTACATATGCCCAATTCCGGGTCTCCGGTGCCTGCAACCTCGAGCTGAATCGGGATGCCCAAGCAATGGAAGCTGAAACTAACGCTTACGCCTAAACTAACCTCCAGGACCTTCAGCGGGCTCAGGTTGCTCTTACACTAACAGTCTTTATACCTAGCGAGTGTACTAGATATTTTCATGCTCAAGGGAAACGATATGTAGGCATTGTGAATATGTGCCTTGCCACTGGGAAGAATAGCATTACCCATCATCAAAAAGTTCGTCATCAACGCGAATCCTCTACACCGTCATATTCAGCCCGCAGACAAGCCAGTGAGGTCCACAAAACTAACTTTCAATTTCTTCCCCTCCAAGCCATCTCCAGCATCTCCCATGTTTCCATCTCCTTCCGGTAGCTTTCTTTTCTTCAAGACATCTGCCTGCCTAGCATCTCCACTCCCCACCATCGCATCATTCACCTTACCAGGGAGGTGCTTTTTCAAGAACTCCTGGATCGCAACCCACGGAACGCCATGCCTCATCGCTGTCTTATCATCCCACGAAGAATGTAAGTCCCATCTGCCATCTTCAGCAACGGTGCGCCCGAATGCCCCCAATATGTCCAGGCATCATGCTTTAGCGTCCCAATCTGCGAATTATCATGCAGATCTGCGCCAGGCACCATGCCGCGAAGCTGACCTTCTGATACCTCGACTAGATAGTACTTGGTGCGCTTGTTTCCACTAGCCTCTAAATCGTCTCACCCAGGTTGGCCAATACATGCCACCCGCTCTCTTAGCGCTGGAGAACCAGCTAATATGGACACAAACGCGAAGCTGGGTATTCCAATCTCGCTGTCTTTAGTCGCGGACGTTTCGATTGCGATGATCTTCAGAAGTGCCGAATCGCACTTAGGATCCCAAGCGCGGCACTCGACTTGCACAGCCTGGCCGGTATAGTACAGAAGCCACTTGCGCCTGTACGCCGTAACAGCCCACTCGGCAAGGCTTTCGGCGATGCAGTGCGAACATGTTAGTAGCCACCCAGCAGGGTCGATGCAGACTGCGGTGCCGGCTTCTTGTTGTGCGAAGATGAGTGTTGCAGATAGGGCCGCTTGGACGTGTGAATTGGGATGGAGGGTAGCAAGTGTCGCTGCTTTTTGCGTAGGAGTGTTAGTTCTAGGGGTCTGAGATCGGGAAATTTATAGCCTGAAGGGAGAACCTGGATCGTTTCGTGGATTGGGGAGGATATACAGCGGTCGAAGGTAATTATAGAGTGGATAGTGGTTTCAAGGATCGTGTGTGGCGGCATGGTGCGCGATGATCTTAACGCGCGTTTGCTCCACGACATTTCAAGGTGCATCCTTTCCTCAATCAAGCTTCCTGCTAGGTAAGATATTAGAAGATGGTGATGAAAGGCAAATGCAGTTTAGGCAGAAGCAGGAGGCGGCACCGCCAAATTGTTGGTTTGACAACGCACCATAACACCCTGTCCTATCTAACACCTGCAAGCCTTGAAAGGAGTAACCATGTTTACTAGATCAGGCAAATTAATTCTTGATGCAAATATACGTATGCTCTTTCAAAGCTGTCATTAGTATAGATCATCATTAGTCATAACTCATCAATCATGAATCGTCATAAGCCACTACCTTGCAAAAGCGGCTCCTTCTCCAACCAAGCTGGTAGATCCCCAACACCGTACGAAGGCCGCGCTCAAAAGTCTGCGTAATATAGCGCATTGGCCCTGAAGGAGCCTAGGGAGCTCCCTATTGGAGCTTGTAAGGGCCCTGTAGGTCTAACTAAGTATAATGTCAGTGCGCCATACTTTAGCGGAGACGCCTCATATTTTAGTGGGTGACCCACTATAATTATAGGTCCTTGACCGCTGGAGTGCACCGCGCTGGCCATACACTTATGGTGGCTTACAGGGAGCATACGCTATAACTACAGGGACCCCCAGGCTGCTACAGGGAGCTTCCCAGGCTTCTACAGGGCCTCATGCGCGCTATTACCCAGACTTATGAACGCGACCTTCGTATTCGTAGATCCAATTTTCAAATGTCTCGAAATAGCAACCTTGAATTCCTTGGCTTTTGAGTCGAACATAGCCTCAGCAACCATCATCTTCCAATCATGCCCCTGCGACATCACCAACGGCAAAATCGGTAACTGCATCTCTGCATTTCCACCCATATCGCCATTAGCAGCCGGATCACGATTCTGCACTAGCTGCCTCAATCACGCAAAATGTGCCACTACCTAGATCCCTAACTGCATGTAGTTCTCGTCCTCATCAGCTGCTGCGCGCTTCATCTCAAAGCTGACCCTTATAGGCGCGATGCGGACATGATCCGCGCTAGTCTGACTGATGCTACTTCTGCCCTCTATTCGTAACGTAGCTGCTATTTTGTCTCCTAGCGCCCTGTAAGGCTCGATGATTAACGTATAGTCGACCATTTTGCTTTGCATCGTGAGCCCGCTGGCGTACACGGGAGGCAGGAGGCTCGGGTCGGAAATCTTAGTGGTTGTGATGTTCCTGTACCAAATGCCTTAAGGGTGCCAATTCTCCAACAATGAGGCGCGCAGCAGGCGGCTGTGGACTTCTGCATTCCAAGACGCTTCAGGGAGATGTTTGGTTCTGCATTCTCGAGCCCTGTCTAGGATGGAGAGGATTGTCGCTAGAGCACATTATAGGCTAGAGGAGCATTCAGATCTGTATCAAAATCGTTATCCGCAAAGCACAAGTCGTCAAAGATTATATCTTCGAGGTAGGGTATTGCTTCTTCTTTTGTGGTATAAGGAATGACGCTGCGCCCAGCACTAATTTGTCGTAGGTCTCCGACTAGTGACTTTACGGCTTGTGGGATGGGGTGCTCGGGAGAATTGAAATCGTGCAGTGAGATGAGAACGGAGGAGAGTTGGAAGTTGTCCATTCGTTTCAAGGGCTGCGGGCCCGAGGGCTAGAACGGATTGAGGCGGCGTGGAAAGGGGATGTCATCGAACGAGTGGGTGACGACTTCTCTGATCTGCTGTCGAAAGACCTTATTGGTTCGGATATGGGAGCGTGGTTAGGGAAAGGGGTTTCGGGGTCGTGTCTTGATCGAGAACTAAATCGTGGGTTGGCCTGGCGGTAGATGTTAATGGTGCGACTCGCCGCACTTCGGTCGTCTTCTCATCTTTCTCAACTTTTTTGGGAAGTTGAAGATCTATCCGGATGGATGTCTCTAGCATATTTGCGAGGCGATGTTCGAACAGTTCGTGGAGAACGAGCATTCATGCTGTGACTAGAGATTTCCCCAATCCCCGCTGTTTGGCGGGAGATTCTGGCCAGCGTTGCCGCGAATGCCCAAGCTTCTTAGTGTCGTCCCGATATGGCGTCGATTGGTTCTCAGAAATACTCGTTGGGATGATCTGGGTGATTATCGAGCCAAACCGTATTACTGCTGCGAACGCTTTGGGCATCGTTGTCATAAAACAATGGTGCGGGCATGGTACATCAGCGATGATCTCAATTGCTCCAAAGAGGGTGATTTAGGCATATAGAGCTAGAAAACCCGTCAAGAAGGCTTAGGAAACTTAGATAGGGCAATTGACAGGAAGATTGTTAGTTGGAGGAAGTGTCAAAATTTTGACACGCGGTAGGGTGTTTAAGCGCGTTAGCCCAACAACCACATACTCCAGACCCGCATTTCAATAGTTAGACGACGCCACTTCGTCATTTCACTCCAGAAATGTTAGAATTACGGCTCTATTAGTCCAACCTTGATTTTGGAGGGACTCCCAACTTCCTGAGAGAGGAGAGGGTTGGAAACTGGGAGGCTGGAGGTGCTCAACTTGAGCATAAATAGGGAACCTACGTCCCACTTGAATTATCATCTTTATCAATTAATTGTATTCAATGCTGCGCACCATATTACTCTTCTATTTACCTTTGATTTCCAACAAGAAACACTGTCTATACTTTAGATGCGGCTTAGGCAGCGATATACCGGTTAACTGCTATGTATACAAAGTAGATCTATTCGAGGCGCCTGTCTCGACAAAAGTGCTTAACTGCCGGCTCAGCGGAGAGGTAAGCTGACAAGATTTACAACTTCCTCAAACATGAGCTCCTTTAAGGAAATACTATTACATCTTATAAGCATATATAAAGCAGTACTGATTTGGTATCCTATTTAATTTTCGGATCATTTACTATATACAGGCCTCTTCCAATAGAAAGGAAGGAGAAAGAAATCTGTCAAAAAGCCTTATATGGAAACTGAAATGACTTAGCGAATGCCTAACCTTGCCCGTCCGAAGGACTTGGTGCCGGCTAGTCGATACCGGCTCTCGTGCTCCAAGCGACATTCGTGCAAGTCAGAAGGGCATTGAGCTTGACCCACGAGTGGTAATACCCAAAGAGTATCTGCAGCGGCAAGTAGGTTAAATCCCTCGGATTTTTCACGTAATGCGGCAGCGGCTTGATAAGTTTGCTCAGCAACAGCAATCCAGCAAGCCATTTCATTGCACACGTCGAGTAAAACGACGAGAAATACAACGTCGCGAATAGCGCGGGATCATAAAAAGCCGCGAAATTTACAAACGCAGAGAAGTAAACGGCGTAGACGCACCACGGGTGTGTTCGCCATGCAGTTCGATCTGCAAATAGCGTGGTGGAATTGCTTCTCCATGTCGTGCGTGCCCAGCGATCAAGCTGGCCCCGGAACTTCCTCCATCCTCCAGAGGTGCCTAATGTCGTACCCATCAGCGCGCCAGGAGAATTATGGAATACGATTCCGTGTCGGTGAGTGACCATCCAGCGGCAGACAAAATTATCATCATCGACGTTCATGGGCCCAATCGTGCCGAAAAGCCAGTATTCATTCATGAAGGCTTTCTGGAATGGAGGAGACTGGATAATTGAGGTTCTATAAATTACTGTGCGGCCTGAAATCACAAAAACTCCACCGTCGATGTTGTAGCTAGCTGTGCATTCGAAGTTGTGTCGCTCCAGGTATAGACATGCAATGAAGTTAAGAAAGTCGGTGAAGCACCAGCCTAGGTTTGCGCGGCGGACGCGCTTTACGGTGCCAACGAGTCCGACATGAGGGTCTTCAAAGGATGCGATAGCGCTTTGGAGGAATGTTCGTGGCCAAAAGACGTGGTCATCTGCGGAGACGGTGATTGCTGTGTTTACCCTGTTCACGGCTGCCATGAATTGGTTTCTCTTGTTGGGGCGATCGATGGCAATGCAGAGGATATTAGGGTCAATCTTGGCGCAGATTCTTCGAGCCCATTCGAGTTTCTCGAGACCGACAGTGCTGATTATGAGGCTTGCAGGATTGCATGCGAGGATCGATTCAACAGTCTCGATAAACTCGCTGTCCATCTCCCCGACGGTAGGTATGATAACTGTACAGTCTAGAGATGTATATGTCGGATTATCCGGGGACAGTGGTGGCCTGTATAGGCTATAGGAGACTATATGAACAATTACCTTAAAGAATTTGAAGACAAATAGAGTAAGAAATGCCTGCGAGGACGTGGAGAGGCCTGCCAGATAACTAACGAGATCAAGAATTTGGCCTCTGAACAGGACTCCCAGACTTACCACAATAGATATTTCAATTGGCCTCCATCGGAAGAAAGCGAAACCGAGACAGATTGTGTTTTTAATGATGGTTTTGCTTATAGAAAGATTCAAAAATTGTGCCGAGATTATGATCATCGCAACGATGACGGTTTCTAAAGTGAACTGCATCTTGAAATTTTAAACGTGCTAAATTGATGATTAAGTGATTGAACTTAGGAGTTTTCTGGAAATTTTGGGCTATGAGAAATTCGCTGCAATAAATTTTAATAATCATGATCGGTATAAATGTCAGATTTCTGGGAAGCAGCAACTGTTCACAAATCGTACCCGTTTCTTTGTCTTATATAGATCTATTATTAATTTACTTCGTAATTTGAATAAAGTGAAGTAATGTCATTGTCGCCATAGTACTGTTAACTACATCAAAGGAAATAACAAAGCCAAACTCAACTACTATTTAAGAGCTGTTTTTCTTTATTGATTCCATTAAAGAAACCATCCAAAACACCGCACGTGCCCTGTGGTACGGGAAACTTCTAGGTTGAATTTGTCCTTCTAAATCCTGGAGTTGAACGCTTCTAAACCAAGCCGCCCAGTGATGCCCGATGTCTCGCCTTCTGCCCAGTCGAGATAGGCTGTATTTTCTACATAGTAAATCCTCTCACTTCATTACGCATTTGCATCAATGCAAAGACGGTAAAGTCCCTTATTTTGACTAGCCACAATCCAACGTAACTGTTTAGCAATTACTTCTAATTTCATTATGTTCGTAACTCACTCTCGGCATAGGTAGATATAAAGTCAGAAGCACGAATCCTTTCTCCAGTAGACAGAGTTCATTGCGATCCGGATCAGGCTGTTCAAATTCCGGGTGAAGAACAGAAATCAAGCGTTCTGTTAAAATGCTCAGGCCAGACTTTGAGCAATATGTCGTAAAGCCAAGTCGCAACCTCAGAAACATCCTTCAGAAAGGTGATTCTTCAATGGAGGCCAATGCGGTAAAACATCTATCTCTTCAATCTCATAAAGATCTGTCTTGCTCGAATCTAGGCTGCACGTGAAGTTCGTACCACCAAGAATAACCCTGGGCTGGGCTGAGAATTTAGACCTGTCGCTCGAAGATTATCAACTTCGGACTTGCTATTGGGGTCTCTTGATTCCCAAACTGGGTATTCTAGCTCGGTCATTGCGCCTCCACCCAGCTGAGGCGAAAAGCATTCTCTCTGTAGTAAATTCTGTCACCTTCCTTTGTGATTGTCAAATCGAGCATGGCACGGGCCCTGTTTATAATTACCAAAGAAGAATTCAAGGTAGAACGTAGAACATCCTTAGATCCATGAGGGCATATCTACCTCTTAGGGTCGGGAAACTTATACGAGGCCTTCTTGTTCGAGACTTGGATTAAAATTTGTTTGATTGAATCTACCACATCACAAAAGACAATTGGTCCGTTGATACGTTCCGGTCAGTCCTCGCAGGGTAGATCATAATTCTACGTCAGGTTCTCAGAGACGTTCCTGAAGAGTGGATATATTCTCGTGAGAGATGAATGCTAGGATTACTGTAAAAGCTGAAACCACCTACAATAAGCATAGACAAAGAATGCTCGACTGCTACGTTAGGCAACGCTTAACTAACGAGTTATTTCTTGAGTAGACTTACATTAATATGACTCAGTCAATTGTCACTTCTACATGACCTTCAATTTCTATGACATCAATGAGATCAGTCGTGCAAGAGCTGGGCAGAACATGCAATCACCCCCTGGTATTATCTGTAGTATAGATAAAGAGTTCAGGATGTCGCCCGAAATGTGCAATTCACAATACTAAGGAAGAGCTACCTCATGAAAAAGGACAAAAAAGGCACCATTATTCTGTGATGGCCAAGATATTGATGTCACTGAAGCGAGAGAAAAGGGCGCAGACTGTGGAGAGACTTTATGACTAGAATTAAAAGCCTAAATCAATGGACGTGGCTGTATTATTCGTGCTATGAATGTTAGGTTTGCCTGGTGGCATACTCTCTAGGCTGCATTGGGCGCTTGGGTGGTCAAGCCTTGACATCATGCCTCACAGAGCCGCTCAAGCGCCTACTAATTTACGGTAAAGTGTCTGGTCATAACGCCCTATGGTTTCTTCATTCGTCAAACAAAGCATTTAGGACCACTTGTCGTAAAACATTTGAATTAGTCAGTTGAGGGTTGGGGTAGTGAGATATTTTGCCACGTCAATTATGGCTGGTCACTGCACAGAGTCTGCTTATCAATGCTGCAAGCAAGCTAAGAGCCGATACATCCTGCAGGTCTAACCCCTGAGGAAATATTCCTTGGACCAGGAGCTTTGCGTAGCGAAATGCCTGTTTTGGAAAGACCTTAAAAGGGACTATATTGTATTTTCCAATATTACTCATACTGCAGCATTTAGACTCCATGGGATATGTTACAGTCAACTCCCAGTGTCAGGTTCCTCTTCTCTCATAGGAGCAGCCTCCAGCGACTCGATCTTAGTCTTCAACAAAGCATTCTCTTTCCTTAACTCCTCCAACTCCCCGACTTCACGCTCCTTCCTTCCTAATTCTTCTCGCAGTGTCTCCAGTTCAGCTTGCATCTGCGCGATGACTTCTTCTTCAGACTGTAACTGCATATCATTGGAATTTGCAGGGCGTTTATGTAATGGTAATGTAATCTGTTGTTCATTAGAGCAGACCTCATCACCTGTCGGTTCTTCACCCTCGGATATCCTTGATGGTTCCCGCGGGCGATGTTCAAATGGATGCGAATGCGGAATATCATTCAGAAATCCGGCAGAGTCTTCAATCGAAGCATCTGATATGTGCCTTAGTTTCGAGCTCCTCCGCGGATAATGTCCTTCCGAGAACGACTGCAGCTTTCGCGACGGTACTTCATGCCGGTTGGAAGTAGCAGCCCATGAATGAGAGCGGCTGGCCTGCGAAGGATGGAGTCCTGGGTGGCTTGGGAGTTCATGCGATAAAGGGGGGTTGACGTCCCATTTTCTCCGCTTGCACGCATCGCAATGCCATTCGCGCTCTTTTGCTGGATCTTGAGATGCGTTGTTAGCTGGTTTTGACGATAAGCAATCAATATGGTAGGCCCGACAGCAAGTCTTGCAGCATATCAGGTCGTAAGGTTTACGGCACTCGTAACAGACATAATTGTGTGGAGATCCCGCCTCTGTGAAGCGGCTGTCAGTATCACGATAAGATGAACATGAAGCATATTGAAGCATCAACATTTTACTTACGGTGCCAAGCGTAGTAAATCTCGAGCTGTTGAGTATCTGTAAAGCTTTGAGCTGTGTAGATGCCTACCACGTGGCCCCCAACCGTGTCAATGTGCGATTTCGCGGGGTGCAGAGCTAAATTAGGATGGGCATGCTGATCAGGAGCGACCGTAGAATCAAGCCGCTGTCGTTTGGGAGGTTTTGTGTCCGACTCATTCACAAGAGACGTTTGATCAAAATCATGGGACATGATGCTACTCGCAGAGAGAATACGAGCTTTTCTTTGGAGCTATGTAATCAGTAGGTCTACAAGAGAGATCGTCGGGGGAATATTTTCTTTTGGGGAGAACTGGGTTAAAGGTCGAAATGCAGCAGCGGTGAAAAATCATGGTGAGTTACGTAATCACATATATTCCCGTGATTGAGCTCAGTAATGACCAATGTTGGATTACTAACCAGGAAAGGAGACTCGCTTCGAGATACAGAAACCTCAACGTCACATCTCCTTGTATTACCTATTCGGGCCTTCTGAAAGAATCATCCCTTTGCATCATTGAACTTGCACGCTCTAATCGACGCCGTCGTCCCATTCTGCCCTTGCGGAAACTCTGCGCATCGCCGATGCTCTCCCCTGTCAAGCTCACGCTACACCACCGCCCAGCGTAGCCCTACTTTCCAGTTCAGCTGCAAGATTCGTCGTCCGAGAGTCAGCATTCGCAGCTCTGTGCTCTTATTGGGATCTGTGAGTGGTTGTATGTGTGTAATCTAGTGTATTGTGTCTCTTTGTGTTGTTTTCTGTGATTTCTTGGCGATATGTCTGGAGCGGTGTTGAGCGGAGCATGCGAGAAATGCAAAGAACGCCATGTCAAGGTAGGCTAGAACGAGTCGGTATCCCCGAATGCTGCACACTAATGCTGCTGTGTAGTGCGATATGCAACGGCCAAGCTGTATGCGCTGCACCAATATTGGCGTCTCGTGCCCTGGCTATGTAAAACGATCTGTATTCGTCGATGAACGTGCCAACATTGAGAGGAGGGCAAGACGAAGGAAGACCATTGTGAGTAATCGTTCTTATTGCAATATGTACAACGAAGCATTAAAAGCAATTATTGTCAATGAGCTTACCATCATTTACTGCATGTAGGCGTCTGAAAGCGCGTCAAGAGATTCATCGAGTGCATTGCATGTCTACAATAAGCCGGATTCTGATGCTCGATTTGATCTTGGTCAAAGTAATCCCCAAGATTTTCGTTACTTGCAAGATGTGGTCTTGGTACCTGAACTCACACCAACATATCACTTTGGCAGTGGGTTAGAACTCCAACACCCCATAGATCATTCATATGC
>Ga0335072_10002331_pt1 | contig 29580 bp, 23 predicted proteins | sample Lox_Sample_21_FD_206725 | JGI IMG/M metagenome (GOLD analysis project Ga0335072, IMG submission 206725) | Soil microbial communities from Loxahatchee National Wildlife Refuge, Florida, United States - Lox_Sample_2.1 | ecosystem: Environmental > Terrestrial > Soil > Wetlands | place: USA... | reverse complement strand
GATTGATGAGTACTAGACATATGTCGATTCATAAATAAACATGTGTTGCATTAGCATCAATTGCCGAAGAAATGTATCCTTAAAGACGCGATGACCCAAGCGCTCCAATCTGAGACCGAGACGACGGATCCACGCATCCTGCGCAGCCGTCGCATGCTCATGGAGTCGCTAGAGAGGTTGCTGAAAAAAAGGAGTTCGAAAGCATCTCCGTCCAGGAAATCGCCGACGATGCGACGCTGAACCGGGCCACTTTTTACCTGCACTATCCGGACAAGAACGCGCTGCTGCAGGCCATGGCAGAGTCCCGCTTCCGTGACCTGATTGAGCGCCGCGGCATCTCCTTTACCGACTGCGATGGAGCACTGCGCGCCATTGCGCTCGGCGTCTGTGACTATCTCACTGAGCTCACAAACTGCTCCGTTAAGGGGCCTCTGATACCCTTGGAAGGCTCCATCATCCCGGTCGTCGAGGGCATGTTCAAGGAAGGCCTTGCTCATCATGCGCTCTCACCCGAAGTCGATGCGCCACTGCTGGCAACCACAGCGGCCTGGGCCGTCTTTGGAGCCGCGCGCCACTGGCAAGAAACCTCCGACCGCATCCCATCTGACGAGATGGCCGATAGGATTGAAGCGATGGTGAAGCCGGTCTTTCTGAGCTGGTACGGAAAGCTGAAGCATGGCAAGGCCAGTCACCCCACGCTGGCGAGCCTCTCGGATTGTTTGTAGATGTGGATCTTGGAGCCATCGACCGCAAAGCGATGACGAGACGCTTTGGAGGGTATTGGAAACCCAAAGCGTTATGCAGTTAAAACAAGTTCTTGCTCGCGAGCTTCAGCGCCGTGTCTTTGATGAATGGCAAACGGCGTGGTTGACCGGGCGTACTGCCTTGGAGAGCAGCCCATCACGCGGCGGAAGGCCTTGCCGAAGGCGCGCTCCGACTCATACCCGAGCGATTGCGCGACGGCGGAGGGGTACCGCGCGCTTTCGGTCATTCCCAAAGCTTCGCTGCTCGTGCAGAGCCGGACAGAGGCGTCGGTATAGGGAACGGGTTGAAGCGAGAGGTCGCGAGCCGGAACGGAACTCCACGCGGGAGCAGAAAGCAGTCCCCGGCGTGGATGAGCACCGGCTCGGGAACGCCTTCGACGACCAGCCCGCACTGGCCCGCGAGCATGGCGTAGTACTTGATTCCCTGACGCGCGGTTTCCTGTTCACCGCCTGTTGGAATAAGGATGCGCTCGCCGTGTTATACAAACAGGGCCGGATGACGGTCTGGCGCAGCAAACTCACCAGCGTGACCACAACGACGAAGTGCGAGGGCACGGCACGAGCGGAACCATGAGCGGAAATCCGAAGGCCACGACGGCACGCCACATTGGGCGTTACGAAATCATCGGTGAAATTGGCCGTGGAGGTATGGGAGTCGTCTACCGCGGAGAAGACAAGCTGATCGGCCGAGAGGTGGCCATCAAGACTCTGACCGAGGCCACCCCGGAACTGCGCGAACGATTCTACGTTGAAGCGCGGTCGGGAATCCTAAATCACCCCAACATCGTGACCATCTACGAACTCGGAGAGCACGAGGGAAATCCATTCATTGCGATGGAGTTTCTTCCCGGCGAGCCGCTCGAGAAAATCCTGATCGAGCGAGGGAGACTGCCGCTCCTCGAAAGCCTTTCCATCGTGGAACAGATTTGCGCAGGGCTGGGCTTTGCACATTCGCATGGCCTGGTGCATCGCGACGTAAAACCGGCTAACGTAATTGTGCTGCCGGATGGCCGAGTCAAGATTGTCGATTTCGGAATTGCGCGGCTGGTCGATCGGAACACCCGGCTGACCAAAACCGATGCGCTGCTGGGAACATTTCACTACATCGCGCCCGAGCGGCTAAAAGGTGAGGCGAGCGACGGACGCGCGGACATCTGGTCGACAGGCATCATGCTGTACGAGATGCTGAGCGGCGAACTGCCTTTCCGGGGAAAGGATGTTTCGACGCTCTACCGGGTGATCCACGAGCCGCATGTTCCGCTAAGCCAGCTGGTGGAGGGCGCTCCAGAGGCGCTGAGCGCCGTGCTGAACAACGCGCTGGCGAAAGAGGTCAACGACCGGTACGCGACGGCCGAAGAGATGGCCTTCGATCTGCGGGCGCTTTCGGAGGACTTGAAGCGGGATCGTCTGCATGAACTGCTGGATTCAGCGCGCCGCCTCCATACGGAGCGCGAGTTCGCCCACGCCAGGATGATTTTGCTGGAGGCGCAGCGGATCGATCCGGCGAATGCGACCGCGCGCATGCTGATGCAGCAGGTGCAGGAACAGCTGAGTCAGCTGCAACGCGGCGAGCAACTACGCCAGTTGCTGGAGCAGGCCGGAGAAGCGCTAACCGCCCGGCGGTTTGACGACGCGATCACCTTCTATTCGCAGGCGGCGAAGCTGGACAGCGACAATGCACACTCGGTTGCGGAGCGTCTGGAAGAGGCGCAGGCGCAAAAGGCGCAGGTTCTGCGGGTGCGGTCACTGTGGGAACAGGCGAGCGAAGCGCGGAGGCGGGGGAATCTAACGGCGGCGCAGAACCTCATCGAGCAGGCCCTGGAGATCGACGAGAACAGCACCGATTTGCGCAACGCGTATTCAATCGTTCTGCGCGAGATCAGAAACAAAGAACAGAGCATGCAGGTGGAGAACCTGCTGACGGCGGCGCGGGAGGAGTACAACGCACGCCATTACACGGAGGCGATTGCGCGGCTGCAGGAAGCGGCGGAGATCGATCCGACGCACAGCGAGGTGCAGCAGTTGCTGTTCTCCGTGACGGCCCGCCAGAAGGAAGAGCGCAAACGGATCCTACTGGAGAAGATTGTCGTAGAGATTCAGGACTCCCTGGACGGGGAGGATTTCGAACGGGCGCAGGACCGGGTAAACCGCGCTCTGAATACGTTGCCTTCAGAAACGGCACTTCTGCGGCTGAAGGTGGAGATCGAGCAGAAGAGGCGGGAACACGGGACGCGGCAACTGGTCCGTTCGGCGGTGCTGCGCGCGCAGGGACTGCTGGAGGAGCCAACACAGGCTCTCGCAATCATTGACGAGGCGCTGCAACAGGCGCCGGGCGACGAGAGCCTGCTCGAGTTCCGGAAGCGCATGGAAGCGCATCTGTCACATGCCAGACAGCAGGAACAGCGCGCATGGCAGCTGAAGCAGGCGCATGAGGAACTGACCGCCGGACGCTATGAGGCGGCAATCCGCGGGCTCGAGGCGGTGCGGCTCGAGGCTGGAGGATCGGAGGAGTTGGAGGCATTGCTGGAGCATGTCCGCGCCGAGCAGAGGGCGGATGAGGAGCGAAAGCGGCGCGATGCAATCCGGGCCCAAAGCCAGGAACTGCTCTGGGCGGGCGAGTATCAGGCGGTCGTGGCTCTGCTTGAGCCATTGGTTTCCGAGCTGGACGACGCCTCGCTGACTGCGTTACTTGGAGAGGCAAAGGAAAGACTCCGGGAGATCGAAGAGCGCATCCAGGCGGTGCTGTCTCGAGTAGCCAGGCTCGGCGAAAGCGACGCTGCGGGAGCTCTGCAACTGCTCGCCGAGCAGCCCCGGGAAATACTTGCGGATCAGCGAATTCAGGAGCTGCGCGAAACGCTGACAAAACGAACCGCCATGGCGGAAGCGATTCGTGAGGCAGTGCAACAGTGTGAGGAATTGCTGACCGTGGGCAAACTGAGCGGCTGCATCGATGGATTTGCAACCGTATCCCGCACATACGGCGAACTGCCCGAAGTTGCACAGGCGAGAGAACAATGCGAGGAGAAACGGCGGGCTTTCGCTGATGCCGCGGCAAGGGGTGCGATGCAGGCTGCCTGCGCGGCGCTGCAGCGAGGAGAGACGAAGCAGGCGCTGAGGGATCTCGACCGGGTTCGGCAGTCGGTACCCTTCGCAAGCCCAATCGCAGTGGCGGAATGGCAACAGCTGAAGCAGGAGACGAGGGGCAACTCCGGCAGGAAGATGCAAAACGCGAGTCCGGGCGCAACGAATCGGAGACTGCGAATATGGCTGCCGGCAATGCTGGCGCTGATTCTATGCGCTGGGCTGGCCCTCGGTTTCTGGCGCAGAACGAAGACTGCGGCATCGCCCTCTCAACAGGCCGAGGTCCCGCCCGCGCACACCACAGAGGCGGCGGCGACCTACATGGACGTGAACGCTTCGCCATGGGCAACGGTGGTGAGGATCAAAAATGCTGCCGGGAAGGAACTGGATCTGAGCGGGCAGAACCGCGCCACACCTCTCCGTGTCGATGGGGTTGCGGCGGGGCAGTATGAAGTGACTCTCGAGGGAGCGGACAACGAGCAGCAGGTGATTCATTGCCAGATCAGCGCGACACAGCACTTATGCACCGCGAAAATGGGAGCTGCCGATCCGGATCAGTTGCTGCAAGAAGTGCTCGCCGGAGGCCACTCATGAGAGCCATGAGAGCCTGGCTGATCGCGGCCTGCGCGTGTTTCGCGCTGCTCACAACGGCCTTGTACGCGGACAGCGAGGCGGATCATCTGAAGGATCTGGCGAAGCAGGCGCACGCGCGAGGGGCCCTGGATCAGGAAGCCGACGATTTATGCCAGGCGGCAACTCTGGATCCGCAGAAATACAGCAAGAAGTGCGCGCGAGCGAGCGCCGACGTCGCCCGACAGCTGGACGAATTTAAGGGGCTTCTCGGAACGGGACAGTTTGAGTTGCAGCAGAAGGATTATCAGGGGGCAATCCGCGACCTGAGCAAAATTCGCTTTGGCCCTCTGGCGCAGCAGGCACAGGCTCTGGTTGCACAGGCGAAGAGTGCCCTGGCGCAGCCGTCTGCCGATGCCGCCGGCGCAGCGGCTCTGAGCCTCGCGCTGGCGGCCTATCAGCAGGGAGATTTCAATACTGCCGCAGCCCAGGCCAGCCAGGTGCATTCCCCGAATCTGCAGGCGAAGGCCCAACAGATTCTGACGAATATCAAGGTGTACCAGGACACCATGAGCGCGGGTGACGCTCTGACGAAAAACGGCGACTACAAAGGCGCCGAGGAGAAGTACACATTCGCGGTCAAAATCAACGCCAACGGTCCCGGCAATCCTGCGGATAAGCTGCGCCAGACGGATGCCCTTCTGCAAAAACAGCCAGCCGCGCAGCAATCTGCTCAAGAGCCGGCTACCAAACCGGCGCAACCAAAAGTCAACTATGCCGCCATGGTGAAGAGCGATCTTGCCCAAGCCAGCGATGACGAAGCCCGGGGCGATCTGAAGGGTGCTCTTCAGGCATTTGATAACGCGCTCGCTCTTGATGGGCTGCAGCCAGAGGCTCGGGCAGGAAAACAACGCGTGATCACCGAGTTGCGGAAGAATCAGAAAGAACTTGAACAAAGCCTTGCGGATGGGGTTCTAAGTTACTACGCGTCGGATTTTGCGCACGCAAATGAAGCGCTCAGCCTTTATCTGAGCGGATCCGACGTGCGCAGCCAAGGCACGGCGCATTTTTATCTGGCGGCTTCGCTGCTTTCACAGGCCATTCTGGCGGATCCCCGGAGTGAGGGGGAGGCGAGCGATCTGCGGCAGAAGGCGCAGCAGCAATTTCAGCTGGCTAGGCAGGCTCATTACAAGCCGACCGAAAAGCTGATCTCTCCGAAGATCCTGGCGGAGTGGACAAAGAGCGAGAGCCAGCCGTGAACGCGGCCTCCATCATACGGCTGTCTTCTTTCTGTCCGTATTTACTCGTACTCGCTGGGCCGGCAGGCTCTCGAAACTGTAGAGATCCGGAATGAATTCCCGCAGATAATTATGGGAAGGAAGATTTGTGCTGCCCAATGCACTGGAACGAACGTTGCCACGTCGTTTTCGGGCGGAGCAGGGTTGCGGAAAGTTCCCTTTCTGCCTCCAAATGCTCTCGGCACCAAGCACAGGAATCCAAATGCGAAAGAAAATCTTCTAGTTCCTGTCCCTCCAGGTCTTCGTCCAGGTAGAGCAATGTTTTGATCGCGTACTAATCGCAGCTGTTCGTTGATGAGCCTTCCGGAGTTGACGCTTGAGGAAAGCTGTGCGCGTCAGCACGTTTTTTACCCCTATGCCTAAACACACGAGACGACAAAATATTCCGTTACCTTTGTATTAAGTTTATTGTCACTGGATGATTCTGCCTCGAATCCAATCTCATGCTCATGCTGCCGACCCATCTGTCCTGCTGACCTCGATTTGGCCGCCCGAAAGCAGATCTCGGAGTTTGGAGCGCGCTCTTGCCAGCCGCGACATGACAGTGCCTGGCGGGCAATCGAGGAGGGCAGCAATCTCCTGATAGGAAAGCTCTTCGTATTCGCGGAGGATGATGATTTCGCGGAACTCCGGAGGACGTTGCTGGATCGCCGCTCGCACCTGCTCGCGATCGAGCCTGTTTACGTACCCGGTAAGGGGATCTGGCGCTGTATCAGCTGGCTCGTTCGCACCACTTCCGTCCGCGTCGGCTTTGCGCATGTTGCGCTACAGTATCGACCATGGGTTCTTCTGCTATCCATGCTTCGTTACCGATCCCCTGCTCGACAATATCCGCAACGACTCACAGTTCCCGTTGCTTATGAAAACCGCTCAAGAGAGGCACATAGCGTTTATGCGCCAGTTTTTTTAGAGACCGGCGGTTGAGCCGCCCGCCAAGTGGGAAGTTCTATCGACTCTCTGCGTTGAAATCGGAACATGAGCTGTTGACTGCCTATGGGGGAATTTACTCCGGCAGAATCATTTGTAGCGCCGCCGCTTCGTGTGCCCGACGGCCGATCCTGCCGCGCATAACCTTCGGTTAAACGGGACTATAGGGCTTTAATCTCCTTATGTCAGCCGGTCGCGAAATTAGGACACTGCCTATGGTTGCACTGCGGAGCGAGTAGCCGGGACCGTTTGTATCATTGGGCTTTTCTTTTCTTCCGGGCGCAAAGGTTGCGTCGAAAGCAATCCGGTGCATGGTCATTGACGATGCCAGCGGCCTGCATCCACGCATAGACAATGACCGGTCCCACAAATTTGAAGCCGCGTTGTTTGAATTCCTTTGACATCTTTTCGGCCAGCGGCGAACTCGTCGGGACCGGGCCGCTGTTCTGGATTGGCTGACCGCCAGCCATTTCCCAAACCCACTTGGAAAAATCGGTGCCGGCTTCCTGCATTTCGAGGAAGGCGCGGGCGCCGCCGATCGTCGCTTCGATCTTGGCGCGGGACCGGATGATGCCAGGGTTCTCAAGAAGCCTGGCAATGTCCTTTTCGCCAAAGCGGGCGACCTTTACCGGATCGAACTGACGGAAGGCGGACCGGAAGGCCTCTCGCTTGCGGAGCACGACGATCCATGCCAGTCCGGCTTGAAAGCCTTCGAGCATCAGACATTCCCACAGAGAGCGGCTATCGAAATCGGGCACGCCCCATTCCTTATCGTGATACTCACGCATGAGCGGATCATTCTGTGCCCATGAACAACGAATCTTGCCTGGATGGTCGATCACTTCCTCGCTTTTCTTCTCTTATGATTAAAAAGCAGCGCTGAACGATACACGAGTGTTTCTCTGGCAGTTTTCAAGGAAACAGGGTCCGGAACAATGCGCAAATTGAAGTTGATCCGCGGGAAAAACAACGGCCAGCAGTGCAAGTCTGCTGATGGTCGCCCACATATTTATCAGGATGGAGATAGTTTAAGCCTGCAGTTTCCGAATGGCGACATCCAGAGCCAGATGCTCGCCAGCGATCCTCATCGCCTGGTGCTCTCCTATACCCGAACCATGATGGTCTTTCCGTTCTTCCGCGAGGAGGTTGAGCGCATTGCAATCATCGGATTAGGCGGCGGATCCATGGTGAAGTGGTGTTATCATCAGCTTCCTTTTACCGAGATCACCGTCATTGAGATCAATCCGCATGTCATCTCACTGCGAGAACAGTTCTATATTCCGGACAATGACCACCGGCTGCGTGTGATTCAAGGGGACGGAGCCGATTATGTAGCCAGAACGAAGGATTCGCCGGAGGTACTGCTGGTGGATGGCTTCGACGCCAACGGGCAATCTCCGCAGCTATGTTCACTGCCGTTTTATAAGAACTGCTATCGAGCGCTCGCTCCTGACGGGCTGATGGTTGCGAATCTGTGCGGTCCTGACGATCAGGAGTCTATAGACAACATCCGCGATGCTTTTCATGGGCGCACGGTGATTGCTACTCCTGAGGACGGCGAGAATCAGATCGTATTTGCCTTCAAAGGGAAACGCGCGCGCGGAGAAAACCTGCCTGCTGAAGAGCTCGCGGAGAAACTGCGGGACTACGTTCTCATTTCCCTGCGGGTTCAGTCCTGATCGGCTGCGATCTGCTCCTGTCAGTTGCGATTCAGGCCGGCTGTTTCGCTCTCGGGGATGGGGATCTGCTCGACGATTTCAACGTCGAAGCCCTGCAGTGCCGGGACGTGCGTTGGCGTGTTCGAGAGCAGGCGCACTTTATGGATGCCGAGGTCGGCGAGAATCTGGCCGCCCAGTCCTACCTGGCGCAGCGTTCGCTGATGGCGCTCGTCGTGGTGCTCGCGGGCGCGGACTTCGCGGTGCAGGATGATGCGGTGCGGCGTGATGGTGCGGTCGATGTCGAAGCCCCGGCTGGTGTTGTGCAGGTAGATGAGCGCGCCTCGGCCCTCTTCGGCAATGGCTTTGAGCGAGCGCTGCATGATGCTGTGGCAGTCGCAGAGCGTGGCGCCGAAGATGTCGCCTGCGAGGCAGTGCGAGTGCACGCGCACCAGCACCGGTTCTTCGTCCTGGCTTACGTCGCCTTTCACCAGCGCTACATGGCTCTCGCCGCCATTGACTTCGCTTTCATAGGCGATCATGCGGAAGTCGCCGTAGGGTGTGGGCATCTCGCTTTCGGCGACGCGGACGATGTAGCGCTCGTTCTGCAGGCGGTAGCGGATGAGCTCGGCAACGGTGAGCATCTTCATGCTGTGCTGCGTGCAGAACTCGATGAGGTCGGGCACGCGCGCCATGGTGCCGTCGTCCTTCATGATTTCGCAGATGACGCCGGCGGGGATGAGCCCGGCCATGCGGGCAAGATCGACTGAGGCTTCGGTTTGTCCGGCGCGGACGAGCACGCCGCCTTTGCGAGCGCGCAGCGGGAAGATGTGTCCGGGACGGGCGAGGTCGTTGGCGGTGGATGCCGGGTCGATGGCCACCTTGATGGTGTGGGCGCGGTCGTGGGCTGAGATGCCGGTGGTCACGCCTTCGCGGGCTTCGATGGTTTCTGTGAATGCCGTTCCGAAGCGCGAGGAGTTTTGCTGCGTCATAGGCCCGAGGCGGAGGTAGTCGGCGCGATCTTCTGTCAGCGTGAGGCAGATGAGGCCGCGTCCATGTTTCGCCATGAAGTTGATCGCTTCGGGCGTGACAAACTCTGCGGCGAGAGTGAGGTCGCCTTCGTTTTCGCGGTCTTCATCGTCGACGACGACGATTATGCGTCCGGCTTTGATCTCTTCGATTGCGCCGGGGACGTCAGTAAACGGAGCTTTGGCAGCCATGCTGCTATTGTCTGCCATTTGAGGCGATTATCGCCAGCAGCATCCTGATGCAGATTTATCCGAAATAAAAAACGCTCCTCCGCTGAGAAGCACATTAAACCCGACGGGCCCCACACCCTATTGCGGTACTGGTTGCGGCAGTGGGAGCTTTCGTCTAGGCGAAGGCGGTGGGTTGGAGTTCGCCGCCTGCGCTGAGCCTTGCGCCGAATTAGCGCCGGCGTCAGTCCCCGCGGCCAGTTCCGACTGCTGGTACTTCGGGGCGCTTACATAGCCGTGGATGTGGTCTTTGGTGATGTCGTTGATTACCACCTCAACGGGCTGCTGGCTGTCGGCCTGATAGTACGTGACCGGCTGATAGATGTTGACGTGCTTCTGGGACAGGTCTCGATCCTCAACCATCATTTCCAGATCGGCATACTGATGCTTTACATTGGCCTTTTTCAGGCGGATGCCAACCGGCCCCTGGCGCTGAAACTGCTTTGATTTCTGGATGTCGAATTCGTAGTAATTTCGTTCGCCCTTCTTTTCCAGTACTACAAGCTCGTCATGCGTGCGCGCAATTGAGCCGGTAAGCTCGGTGCGCGCGTTGACCAAGTCGCTCTGGGTTGCCTCGATTTCTTTGCCCTGCTCGTCGACCTGCGACTGGAGCTTTTTAAAGCGCGAATCCTGCGTATGCGTGCGGTGGGTCACAGCACGGGGCTTGGCTGCGATTGGAGTGGAAGGAGCGGATGGGGCGGGCTGGGCTTTGTCGTTCAAGGCAAGCGCATTTACCTTCGCCGTAAGAGCATCAAGCTGTTTGTGCGTGTCATCGAGGGCTGCAGTTACCTGCTCATTCTGCACTGCCAGGTTCTGTGCAGCATGGTGCTCATGGACGGCGTAGCCAAGGCCAACTCCGGCAATTGCGACGGCGGCAACAAAGGGGGCCACGCGCTTCAAAACCGGCGCCAGCGTTGTGATAAGGGAATCTTCCATAGGGCCTCCGGAGAGAACTAGACAACTCCGACTAATTCGAAAGCACGTTCCGTTCCAAGGCACCCACAGCGCAAGTCATTCAATGCATGCGGATTGCAGGCTCTGCTGCAACGAAATCGCCGGGAAGAAATTTCTTGCCCGTGGAAATTCTTGCCGACTAAACGCTCGTCACTGCGCGAGCGCTTCCCGCCGCTCCTTGAGAAAGCCGCGCACAGAGGGATCGGACTCCAGACCGATAGCGATTTCATAGGCGTGGCGGGCTTCGCAGATTGCGCCTGTCCTTGCCAGCAGTTCGGCGCGTGCCGCCCACCACGGCTGATACTGGGCGAGGCGGGTGTCCTCTGAAGGATCGGGCAGGGCTTTCAGGGCCGCAGCCGGGCCGTTCAGCTCGGCGATACAGAGGGCGCGATTGATGGCGACCACGGGTGAGTTGGTAAGCGCAAACAACGCATCGTAGAGCTGCAGCACCGGTTCCCAGTTGGGGCGGCCTGTGCGGCAGCGTTCTACATGCGCGGACTGGACGGCGGCTTCCAGCTGATAGCGTCCGATTGCGCCAAAAGCGCTGGCGCGGACGAGCAATTCCTCGGCTTCGTCGATCGTTTTCCGGTCCCAGAGATCTGGGTTCTGCGAAGCGAGCGGGATGTACTCGCCGTCTCTGCCGCGCCGTGCGAGACGGCGCGCTTCGGCGTAGAGCATGAGAGCCAGCAGGCCCAGCGCTTCCGGCTCGGATGGCAGCAGCTCGATGACCAGGCGGCCGAGGTAGATGGCTTCCTCGGAGAGATCGCGGCGGGCCGCATCTATGCCGGCGGCGTCGATCCAGCCTTCGGTAAAAGCGGCATAAATCGCGTCGAGCACGGCGTCGAGACGGCCGGGCAGTTCGTCGCGCTCGGGGATGCCGAACGGGATACCGGCCTGCCTGATCTTGGACTTGGCGCGGACCAGGCGCTGGGCCATGGTCGCCGGAGCGATGAGGAACGCCGAGGCAATGCGCGCCGCATCAAAGCCCAGGACGGCCTGCAGCATCAGAGGCGCGCGGATGCCGGCTTCAATGGCGGGATGCGCGCAGGCGAATAACAGGGCGAGACGGCGGTCGGGGATTTCCGTGTCTGCGGGCGTTGCGCTGAGGATGTCGGCGATCTGCTGCAGGTCGGCGATCTGATGCAGATCTTCGTCCACGAAGTTTTCCTTATGCTGCCGCCGGGTCATATCGATGAACTTTCGCCTGGCGACGGTCAGCAGCCACGCTTCCGGGTTGGATGGGCAGCCATTCTGCGGCCAATCCATCAGTGCCGATGCGAAGGCTTCCGATAGCGCGTCTTCGGCGGCAGCCATATCGCGGGTGCGCGCCGCCAGAAAGGCGACCAGCTTGCCATAGCTGCGGCGCGCCACAGCTTCGGCTGTGCTGTGGGCATCGGTGTTCACGCAGCCGGCTCGTAACAGAGATAGACCTTGCCGTTGTTGAAGATCCGGGTCTTCATCAGCTTCAGGCAGAGGCGTTGCGGGATGCCGTCGAAGATGCTCCGGCCTTTGCCGAGAGCTACAGGATCGACCATCATCTGGTATTCATCGATGAGGCCTTCGGGGGCGATTTGCGCAACGATGCTGCCGCTGCCCAGAATGACCATGCCGGGGCCCGGTTCCTCTTTCATCCTGCGAATGGCCGGCACAAGGTCGTCTTTGACCAGACGGGTGTTGCTCCATGATGCGTGGTCCAGCGTCCTGGAGAAGACGACTTTGGGCATGCTGTTCATTCCTTTGGCCACGACGGGATTATGCCGCTCCGCGATAGGCGTCGGCCAGTAGCAGACCATGAGATTGTAGGTGACTCTGCCGAAGAGCAACTCGCCGCCGCCGCTGGCATTCTCGGCGACAAATGCCGAGTACTCCGGGTCGTCGTTGCCGTGCTGCGCCCAGCTGAAGCCGCCATTGGCGTCGACGAAGTAGCCGTCGAGTGTTATGTGATTGAAGACGATGAGTTTGCGCATAGTTTCTCCCTGGAGTCTTCTCCGGTTTTCTGGGTTTTCATGCGGGTTTGAGGAGCTGGCTTATGTCGCGCGTGAGCATGGTGCCTTCCCTCAAGGGGCGCACTTCGACCACTCCGTGCAGCGCGGTGGGCGACCGCGCTGCCCAGGAGATGGCGACGTCAAGGTCAGGCGCCTCGATGATATGGAAGCCGCCGAGCTGTTCTTTTGAATCGGCGTAGGGGCCGTCGAGAACCTGGGTCTGGTTGTTTGCGATGCGCACTGTGGCCGCGGACGCAGTAGGATACAGTCCCCTGCTGCTCTTCAGGACTCCTGCCTGCGCCATCGCCTCCATGTATGCCCGGTAGGCTCCGAGCCAGTGCTCCTGCTCGGCCCGGGTCAGCTTGGCCCAGCCTTGCTCCTGCACGTAGTCCATGAGGATGTATTCCACCTGCGGTCTCCTTTGCGGGGTTGCTTCGCGATACGGGCTGAACGGTCTTATTGTGGAGGCGCGGACATCTCCCATATCGGGCGCACCTCGATGGTGCCGTGACCGGCGCCTGGGCAGCGCGCGGCCCAGGCGAGCGCGGCATCGAGATCGGGCGCTTCGATCAGGTAATAGCCGCCCAGTTGCTCTTTCGAGTCCACATAGGGGCCGTCGAGCACCTGCGGCTTGCCATTCGTGTTGCGCACTGTCGTTGCCGCCGAGACCGGCTGGAGACGGTTACTGCTTTTGAGGGCGCCTGCGGCCTTCAGGGCCTCGGTGTAGGCCATGTAGGCCGCGTATCCCTGCTGCTGTTGTTCCGGGGTCATTTTGTTCCAGCCGGCTTCGTCGGCGTAAAGCATAAGTAGATATTGCATGGGAAACCTCCGTGATGGATTGTAGGGCTTGCTGCTACCATGACGCGCGGGAGGTGGCCATTTCGACAGCTAAGGCTGATGTTTTGCATCCGGAAGCAGAAACGCCGCCCTTGCCGGGCGGCGTTGCTGGAACTAAACTCTGAATTCAAACTTACAGGGTAGACTCGATTTCGAAACCCCACGCTTCCAACAGCCCCTCAGGGATGTACTTCGAATTGCGGTTTCGGCGGGCCCATTCGCGCAGGCGAGTCGAGCGGACATACTGATCCGGAGTCAGCTTGTATTCCTTGACGACTTGTTCGAAGGAAGTGACAGTAGGTACGACCGGGCCGATGGGCTCCGGTTTGCCCCAGTTGGGATTACCACGACGTTTTGCCATTTTTCTATTTACCCCTAGCAAGTAAGGTGACGTGCAGATACTCCGGCGAAGACAGGGAAACGAGCAACCAGCAGACCCGCCGGGAAGTCACAAACTCTCTTATTTTAGGTATATTTTCTCCAAAAATCAATAGAAAAATAGCCCCATTTTGAAACGAAATTGACCGTAAAAGCACTACTTTGAATCGATTTAGAGAGCACTACCTGTCTGCACAACTAATAGACGCGCCTGGGTGGGGCAGGGTTTCGTTTCCTGTAACATTCCTGCAATATGTGAGCACAACTCACTCATATTTTTCCTCATACGACTTGACAAGCGTCAGCAAGTTTCCATACATTAGCAGTCGAAGAGTGGAAGTGCTAAACCCCGTCGCACGGACGCTCCTCGCTTGCAGTAAGAACTTCCTAAATCAGCATTCAATACCGCGAGGCAGACCCCTCGCGCGAAGGAGAAGCACCGCAATGGCAACTGCAACTGTAGCCACTACCTTTACTCCGCTGCATGATCGCATCCTGGTCCGCCGCGTGGACGAGGGCGAAACCGTTCGTGGCGGAATCATCATTCCCGACACAGCTAAAGAGAAGCCGCAGGAAGGCGAAGTCATCGCCGTGGGCAAAGGCAAGTCGAACGACGAAGGCAAAGTCTTCCCGCTCGATGTGAAGTCCGGCGACCGCATCCTTTTCGGCAAGTATTCCGGCACCGAGATCAAGATCGATGGCGAGGAGTTCCTCATCATGCGTGAGGAAGAAGTCCTCGGCATTTTGAAGAAGTAACAACTGATCTGAGAAAAACCCCACCCTTCGCCGAAGGCTCAGGATGGGGCACCCAGTAAGGAGAATTGGAAATGGCAAAGCAAATTCTGCATGGAGAGGATTCCCGCCAGGCGATTCTGCGCGGCGTGAACACTCTGGCTGACGCTGTGAAGGTGACGCTCGGTCCCAAGGGCCGCAATGTCGTCATCGAGAAGAAGTTTGGTTCGCCGACGATCACCAAGGACGGCGTAACTGTAGCCAAGGAAATCGAGTTGAAGGACGCGCTCGAAAACATGGGCGCACAGATGGTGCGCGAAGTTGCGTCAAAGACCTCGGACGTTGCCGGCGACGGCACAACGACCGCGACTGTGCTTGCCCAGGCGATCTATCGCGAAGGCGTGAAGACGGTTGCTGCCGGGGCAAACCCGATGGCGCTGAAGCGCGGCATCGACAAGGCAGTGGAAGTGATCAACGGCAAGCGCGATGAGAACGGTGTCGTAACGGGCGGCGCTCTCTCGAAGCTGTCGAAGCCGGTTTCGGGCGACATGATTGCCCAGGTCGGCACCATCTCGGCCAACTCTGACTCGACCATCGGCAACATCATTGCCGAGGCGATGAAGAAGGTCGGCAAGGACGGCGTGATCACGGTTGAAGAGTCGAAGACTCTGGAGACGCAGCTCGACGTGGTCGAAGGCATGCAGTTTGACCGCGGCTATTTGAGCCCGTACTTCGTGACCGATCCGGACCGTATGGAAGCCGTGCTCGAAGAGCCCTACATCCTGATCTACGAGAAGAAGATCAGCTCGATGAAGGACCTTCTGCCTCTGCTGGAGCAGGTTGCACGCAGCGGCAAGCCGCTCGTGATCATCGCGGAAGACGTGGACGGCGAAGCGCTGGCTACCCTGGTGGTCAACAAGCTGCGCGGCACGCTGAACGTGGCTGCTGTCAAGGCTCCTGGCTTTGGCGACCGCCGCAAGGCAATGCTAGGCGACATCGCAATTCTGACCGGCGGCAACGCCATCACTGAGGATCTCGGCCTGAAGCTCGAAAACCTGAAGATCGAAGATCTGGGCAAGGCGAAGCGCGTCACCATCGACAAGGACAACACCACGATCGTTGAAGGCCGTGGCGCGTCCAAGGCGATCGAAGGCCGCGTGAAGGAAATTCGCAGCCAGGTTGAGAAGACCACCTCCGACTACGATCGCGAGAAGCTCCAGGAGCGTCTTGCGAAGCTGGTTGGCGGCGTCGCCGTCATCAAGGTCGGCGCAGCTACCGAAACCGAGATGAAGGAGAAGAAGGCTCGCGTGGAAGACGCAATGCACGCGACCCGCGCTGCGGTTGAGGAAGGCATCGTCCCGGGCGGCGGTGTGGCCCTGGTTCGCTCCGCGAAGGATGTGGAAGAGCTGGTCAAGACGCTGCAGGGTGACGAGAAGATCGGCGCTCAGATCGTCCGCCGCGCCCTTGAAGAGCCACTGCGCCAGATAGTCGGTAATGCCGGCGAAGAAGGTGCTGTGGTTGTGGGCAAGATCGTCGAGCACAAGGATCCCCACTACGGCTACAACGCCTCAACTGGAGCCTACGAGGACCTGGTGAAGGCGGGCGTCATCGACCCGACGAAGGTGACCCGCACTGCCCTGCAGAACGCGGCCTCCATTGCCGGCCTGATGCTGACCACCGAAGCCATGGTCTCCGAAATTCCGGAGCCCAAGTCTGCTGCTCCTGCAGGCGGCCACGGCGGCGGCATGGAAGGCATGTACTAGGAACTAGCCGTACAGGCACACGCGTCTTACGGCGCACAAAGAAGCCCCGCTTTGCGGGGCTTTTTTGTTTATTTGCTATTTTCCGCAACTAAATGTATATTTATATCGTCCAAGTATATATGTAATATACTCTAATCAGGAGGTGGAAATAGACTATGGGATTTGACTCTTTTGACTCGACTTGGAATATGATCTGCAGCCTCCTTACACCGAGGCCAGAGCTATATCACTGGAGCGCCGCCGGACGTGCGAAGGGCCACTTTGCTGTGACATCTGTTGACCGGAATGGAATCGGGGTACGAACGGCAGAAGGTCCGCGATTCGTGCCGCGCCGCGATTTTGCGGCAATCTTTCCATACTGGGACGACTATGTCTGTAGGAAGGTTCCTCGGTTTAGATTGAGGGATTTCAATGTGAATACGACATACACAATCAGCATCTTTCATTGGCTCACCCTTCAGTCAAATCCAAAACCAAACGTTCTCTGGAGGTAATCGGATGTCCGTCACATTGACCGAAAACGCTCTCAAGGTCGCCGACGAAGTGTGGGTTGCTACAGCATTGCTGCATAAAGAACATCCCACGGAGCCTGACTTCAAAGTGGAGGAAATTGTGGAGCGCGCACAACGCGAGCATCCTTCTGAACAGCTTCGCCCTGGGGTCTATATCCATGCGCAGATGCACTGCGTGGCAAACAAGCCACCTAATCCTGGGCGCTATCGCATGCTTCTTGAGACGCGTCCTCGATATCGCAGGCTTTTCCTGCCGGGCGATGTATACGACAGAAAGCGCGAAGGGGCAAAGATAATTCCTGTCAAAGAAGAATTGCCGGAGAAGTATCGGCCGCTGTTGCAATGGTATGGGGATTGGAGCAAGTCTCAATCAAACAGGAAAGGCAGGTTTGATGCTTTGCTCGCTCTCCGCGGCTCGGGTCGCGATCTGTGGGCTGACGAGCATGCGGATGAGTATGTCAATCGGCTGCGCGAGGGCTGGGAATGAGCCGTATTTTTTGGGATACAAACCTTTTCATCTATCTATTTGAAGACTATGGCCACCTGTCTCAGCAGGTGGCACTTCTGCTTAAGAAAATGGAGGAACGTGGGGATGAGTTGCTCACCTCTACGTTGACGATTGGTGAGATCACTGCAAAGCCTCTCAGCCGAGGTGACACAGATCGTTGCCGACGATACGAAGAGAGTGTTCAGTCAAACGCAACCTTGATCACTTTTGATCTAGATGCTGCTCGGCAATTTGCAAAGCTGCGGGCCGCGCAGCCAAAAAACCTTCGCCCGCCCGATGTTATCCAACTTGCTTGCGCTGCAACAGCAGATGTTGACCTCTTCCTGACTAATGACAGCCACCTGCATAATGTCCGGGTGGACGGGATACATTTCATTACTTCCGTAGATCGAGCCCCGATTTGATTCAGGTCTGTTTTCCCTACACCGAACAGTTGTTTTACGGCGTCACAAATTAACCCTAAAGTAACGTAATGGAGGTAACTATTAACTTGTTACCTCCATTATTTCCGGGCTATTCTGATCCCATCTTTTACCGATATTTCCCAAAGACAAGCTAAGGATACTCAGGATGAAACGCGTTCTTTTGCTGCCTCTCATCCTGCTATGTGTGTACTGTGATGTAAGTTGCCAGTCTGCACAGGCAGAGGACGACAACTTACCTTCGGCGCCTCCGGTACACGCCGCTGCAACCACCTCGACTCCAACGGTTCCGCCCAGGTACCGGCCGGCAATGCCGGTTACAACGCTGACCTGGGGCATGAAGCTGGATTATTACCTGCGTAGCACGGTTTCCTTCCGCAATTTTCTCGAGGCGGGATTTCTGGCCGGGATTCCAAATCTTCCCGCGGCACCGTCGCAGCCGCAGCCGCCTGCGACGATCACCATTGATGGCGTCCAGAATTACGCCAACGCCATGGACGCTTACGGCGATGCGATGGACGCCTGGCGGCGGTCGAGCGAGGATGAGCTGCGCTATCGCGGGCGGCGTTTCGGGGTGGGGCTGGCAACGGCGGAGACGCGGCAGTTGCTCAGCAACTTCGCCCTCCCTGTGGCGCTGCACCAGGACCCGCGTTATGTTCCGGCTTACATTGATGGGACCTTTGGCCAGCGCATGTGGCACGCGATCAGCGCCATTGCTGTGACCCGGAGCGATAGCGGCCGTCTGGAGCCGAATTACTCCAAACTCGGCGGCACCGTCGCTGCGGCGTTTATCGGCAAAGAGATCTATGCCAAAGAGTTCGACGTTCCGCAACTTGAGACTGGACGGTTTGTCGGGCATTACATTGGCTACAGCCTTGCGGGCGACCTGGCAACTAACGTAGGGCGCGAACTGGTGCGCACGGCGATCAAGCCGGACATTGAGATGTACAACTCGCAGGGTACCGCGACGCAGGATTCGTACTATCCCCTGTCGGTTGGCGGAAAGTTCTTCTACTGGGCGCGCAGCACGTATGGACTACGCAATTTCATTCAGGGAGCGCTGATGGCGGGGATTCCTGATATTCCGGATCAGCCTGAGCAGCCTGCTGTTCCGAACATTACGACGGAGCAACAGGCGCTTGAATTCGATGCGATCTTTGTGCAGTATGGCAAGGACATTCAGGCATGGCGCGACAATCTGGAAGACGATGTCCGCTACCATGAGCGGCGTCTCATTGGCGGATTCAGCGAATCGGAGACGCAGCAGTTTCTTGCCAACTTCGCGCTGCCCACGACACTTGGAATGGACCCGCGCTATATTCCGCTGGGGCCTGGGCATTCGGCCGGTTCGCGCATGGGCAATGCTTTTTCAAGCATCGTGATGGGCCGGATGGATTCCGGACAGAAGATGGCCAATTTCCCTCTGCTCGCCGGAACGGTAGGCGCTGCGTTTATCGCGAGGGATCTGTACTATCCCAAGCTTGGGGTGCCGGAGCTTGAGAGCAACCGTGTGCTTGCCAAGACCATCGGACTCAACTTCGCCGCCGACGGCCTGCTCAATATCTTCGGCGAGTTCTTCATGCATAAAGGTTTCTGACATTTTGCTTAAACTAAAAGAAATAAGAAAGGCCCGCGTAACCTGCGGGCTTTTCTTTTCCAGCTGGAATGCAAAGCCAACGCTATAAAGAATGAGGAACTGACGTGAAAATACGCACGGGGGAACCCCTTTGTAAGTGGGGCATCCCGGTATTTACTGAAGTATTACTTTAACTTTGCCATGATCTCGTCGAGCACCTGCTTTGAGGGGCGGGTGCGCTCCTGCGGCAGCGTTGCCAGCGGCTCATCGACCAGGTTGAGCAGGTCGGTGAAGCTTGGCTTCTGGGTGTCGACGTAGAAGACGCCGGTCAGCACTTCGCCTTTTTCGTGCGCTTCCATCAATGCCTTGACAGCGGCGACGCGGCTGGTCGGGTTGTAGTCTTCGTGCAGCTTGCGCAGGCGCAGGTGCGAGCCATCATGCATCGTCACGTCGTAGGTCGCGCCTGGGTCGTAGTCGATGGCGATGTCTTCGAAGTGGGGCACGAAACCGACTTCGGTGATGGCCTCTTCGTGCTCCTGCATGTACTTGTAGCTCTTAGTCGAGCCTTCGTGGTCGTTGAAGGTGACGCAGGGTGAGATGACGTCGAGCATGACCGTGCCTTTGTGCGCGAGGGCTGCCTTCAGCATGGCCAGAAGCTGTTTCTTGTCACCAGAAAACGAACGGCCGACGAAGGTTGCACCAAGCTGGACGGCGAGAGCGCAGGTATCAATGGCCGGAAGGTCATTGATGACGCCGGTCTTGAGCTTAGAGCCGATGTCTGCTGTCGCCGAGAACTGGCCCTTAGTGAGGCCGTAGACGCCGTTGTCTTCAATGATGTAAATGAGCGGCAAATTGCGGCGCATGAGGTGAACGAACTGGCCCATGCCGATCGAGGCGGTGTCGCCGTCACCCGAGACGCCGAGGGCGGTCATCGTTTTGTTGCCGAGCAGCGCGCCGGTGGCGACTGAAGGCATACGCCCGTGGACGCTGTTGAAGCTGTGGGCGCGCGACAGGAAGTAGGCCGGACTCTTGGAGGAGCAGCCGATGCCGGAGAGCTTCATGACACGCTCGGGCTGGACACCCATTTCGTAGAGCGCGTCGATGATGCGCTCGGAGATGGCGTTGTGCCCGCAGCCGGCGCAGAGCGTCGTCTTGCCGCCGCGATATTCGAGAATGGGGAGCCCGAGACGGTTTACCTTCGGCGCGGGAGTGGGTGTTGCTGTCGTTGTTGCCATTAGATGATTCCCTCCTGCAGCACGAACTCGTCGGTGACGGAGCGCGCGTCGATGGGCAGGCCGTTGAAGTGGCGGATGGAGCGCAGTTTCACGGCGTCTTCCGCGGGGAGATCGAGCTTGAGCAGGCTCAGCATCTGCGCGTCGCGGTTCTGCTCGACGATGTAAACCCGGTCGTGCGAGGCGACGAAGTCGTGGATCTCGCTGGTGAAGGGGAAAGCGCGGATGCGGAGGTAATCCGTCTCGACGCCGTACTCCATCTTGAGCTGGTCGCGGCTTTCGAGCACCGCAAAATCAGAAGTCCCGAAGGCGATGATGCCGATCTTCGACTTCCCCGTCTGGACGACGATGGGATGCGGGACGAGCGTACGAGCGGTTTCGAACTTGCGGTTCAAGCGCTCCATCAGGTTCTGGTAGTCGTCCGGGCGCTCGGTGTAGAGGGCCTTCTCGTTGTGTCCGCTGCCGCGCGTGAAGTAGGCGGCCTTGGGGTGGTCGGTGCCGGGGAGCGTGCGATACGGGATCGCGTCGCCGTCCACGTCCTTGTAGCGGGCGAATTCGCGGCTCTTCAGGTCTTCAGCAGTGAGGACTTTGCCGCGGTTGAGCGGCTTCTCAGGATAGTCGAAGGGCTCGGACATCCAGTTGTTCATGCCGAGGTCGAGATCGCTGAGGACAAAGACCGGTGTCTGCAGCTGCTCTGCGAGATCGAAGGCGGCGATGCCGAATTCGAAGCACTCCTTCACACTGCCGGGAATCAGGATGACGTGCTTGGTGTCGCCGTGCGAAAGGTAGGCGATGGAGAGCAGGTCGGCTTGCGCGGTGCGCGTTGGAAGACCGGTAGACGGGCCGACGCGCTGAATGTCGAAGATGACGCCGGGGAGTTCGGCGAAGTAGCCGAGGCCGGCGAATTCGGACATGAGCGAGATGCCGGGGCCGGAGGTTGCCGTCATGGAACGCGCGCCTGACCAGCCTGCTCCAAGCACCATGCCGACGGCGGCGAGTTCGTCTTCTGCCTGGACGACGGCGAAGGTCGCTTTGCCGTCCGGCTCGACGCGGTACTTCTTGAGATAGTCGATGAGCTGTTCGACAACGGACGATGAGGGGGTGATCGGATACCACGTAACAACGGTGACGCCAGCGAACATTGCGCCGAGCGCTGCGGCGGCGTTGCCGTCGATGATGATCTTGCCATCGGTCGCGTGCATGCGTTCGAGGACGTAGGGATCATGCTTGGTCAGCGACTCGGCGGCGTAGGTGTATCCGGCCTGCACGGCGGCCCAGTTGAGGTCGGCTGCTTTCTGCTTCTTCGCAAACTGGCGGCGCAGCGCGGCTTCGACGGCGGTCATGTCAAACGACAGCAGCTTGCCGACGACACCGACATAAATCATGTTCTTGACCAGCTTGCGCAGACGCGCTTCGGGGCAAACGGCGGCGGTCAGCTTATCGAACGGAACGGGATAACAAGCGACATCGTTGCGATACTGAGCGAGATTCGCAGTCTCTTCGTAAATAGCCATCGCGCCGGCGGGCAGCGAGAGAATGTCTTCTTTCGCTGTCTCCGCATTCATCGCAACCAGAATGTCGATTTCTTTTTTGCGGGCAACGTAGCCGTACTTGCTGGCTCGAATGGTGTACCAGGTAGGCAGGCCGGCGATGTTCGACGGAAAGAGGTTCTTGCCGCTGACCGGAATTCCCATGCCAAAGATGCTCTTGAGCAGAACGCTGTTGGCGGACTGCGAGCCTGATCCGTTGACTGTGGCTACCTGAATGCTGAAGTTGTTGACTATGCGCTTGGAAGCGTCGTGTACAGTCGCGCCAGAGGCTTGCTGGCCTAGCGCAACATCTCCTGTCGCCATTGGGCGAAGTTCCCTTCAAGTGGAGGTGGGAAAGATACAATCTTTCACTCTTCATTATAGACGGGTTAGAGGGTGAATCCGGCCCTTGCGTCTCTCAATGGGAGATTTCGTCACCAAGTGGTAAGTATCACCGTTTGAATGGCATCTTGATCAGATAAAAACAAGTTATGGCGGCTCTCAGTGCCGCACATCGGTCATCAACTGTGTGACATGCGCCTGCTCTTCGGCATTCAAGGGAAGCAGGGGAAGACGCGGGCGACCGCCATAGTAGCCGTTGAGTTCGCAGGCGAACTTTATGCCGGGGATACCGTATTTCCCTGCTACCGCACGAGAAGCTTCGATGATGCGCTGTTGTTTTTCTGCGGCGAGTTTCGGGTCGTTGTCTTTCCAGGCGGTGTAGATTTCCTGGCAGGCCTGCGGGGCGCAGGCGGCAAATCCCAGGACCGCGCCGCTAACACCGAAATCGAGTGCTTGTGCGAGCGTATCGGCAGAACCGGTGAGTACCTGAAAGCCGACTTCCTTGATGCGCGTAACCACTTTCGGTTTTGGCGGAGGGACTGCGATTGCTGTCGCCTTTGTGCCGAGGATGTCGGCGGGGACGAAGGTTGAGGCTTCGAGTGGCTGATCGAGTAGCATGCGATTGGTGAATGCGGTGAAGACGCTGGTCACCGCGGTTGCGCGTTTCGGCGCGGAGCGAGTGGCTTCGACGATTTTTGCCAGGCGCTCGACGTTGCCGCTCGAGTCTTTGAGCCCGATGACGTTGGGATGCTGCGCGAGTTCGGCTACAAGTTCCGTTGCCAGATCGTAGTGCGTGAACTTGGGAATGGTGTAGAGCACAACCGGCAGCGGCGAGCGGTCGGCGACCGTGCGGAAGTAGGTGAGCATTTCGAGCGTGCGCATCTGCGGGCCGTAGTAGTTGGGCGTGCGCACCAGCGCTGCGTCGTAATTCTGGGCTGCTGCGAATTCTGCCAGCTTGATGGTTTCGAGTGCGCTTTCGCGGCCTACTCCAGCAAGCAGGACTTTTTCCGCCGATGCGGATTCGCGTGCTGTGCGCAGGACTTCGCGCGTCTCCTCATCGCCCAGCATGACGCCTTCGCCGGTTGATCCGAGGACGACGATGCCTGCGATGGGCGTGCGGGAATAGCGGTCAATGTTGTGCTCAAGCTTGCGTAGGTAGAGGCGTCCGTCGGGATAGAACGGCGTGGTGGCAGCGGAGAAGATGCCTTCTAGCAGCATGCTTCCATTCTAACTTTACTGCTGGGTTTCGCCGGGGAATGGCGCGGTTTGCGCGTTGAGAATCCGCAGCACCTGTGCCTTGACTCCGTCGTAGACTGGCTTGCCGGAGAACATGCTGTAATCAACGTGCGTGTCGTCGCCTTCGCCGACCATCTGGAATTGCCGTTCGCCATTGGCGACCTGTCGCGCGTGTGCCTGCTCCCAGGATTTTTCGTCGAAGTCGTTGCTCTCCGCACTAATTGTCCATACGCGTTTGCCTTGTTGATTGCGGATGAGGAATCGATAGTAGATGTGGAATTTGCCCAGCGGCTGGAAAAACTCGATGGCTTCGATGCGGTATTGCTTTACTGGAAACATGTCGACGAGGAAGCCGTTGGACTGCATCGCGTCCGGAGCTTTGGGATCGGCGTGCAGCTTGTGCAGCAGTTCGCGCTCCGCATTGCGTTGTATGGGACGGTCGGCGACAGAGTAGGCCACGACCAGTGTCGTGTGGACCTTCCAGTTGTTGGGATCGAGCTGGCGTGCTTTCTCCGCATACTGCACGGCTAGATCGCCTTTATACAGCTGAAGAGCTGCGTCTGCTGCATACAGGTTCGTTGCAACGTCATTGGGATTCGCCTGCAGAAGCTGCTGAAAGGTAGCAAGGGCCTGTTGCGGCTGGTGGTTCTTCAGCTGATCGAGAGCTTGCTCGATGGTGACTTGCGGCGCCGATGCGGTCTGCGCGTCTGCTGCGAAACTGTGAAAACAGATGGCTGCTGCCAGTGCGATGCCGTACCACTTCATGCGAATGCGACGACTCCCGAAGCCAACCTTAGCACACGACGAAGGAAAAACTTCGCAAAGATATATGCCTAAGGCAGTAATGCATTACCTCGGCGGCTGAAGCCGCTTTCGATCGTCACTTGCCCGGCACCCTTCGGCTTCGCTCAGGGCAGGCTCTAAAGCCGTGCCCCTTCAAAGCAGGTCTGGCCTGCGACGTGTCGCATCATTACTTCACGGCTTCCTGCTGCGCGTGCAGATATTGCAATGCGTTGACCTTCGTGGTGTGTTTCTGGAGGGCCTGGATGCCTTCCGCTGCTGCGCGGGCGGCGGCAATGGTGGTGATGGTTGGAATGCGCTGCAGTACAGCGGCGCGGCGAATGGCCTTCTCGTCGAAAAAGGGGTCCTGGCCGTGCGGCGTGTTCAGAATGAGCTGGATGCGCTCGCCCTTGATGAAGTCGACGACGTTGGGACGGCCCTCTTTTACTTTGAAAACGCGCTCGACCACCATGCCTGCTTTTTCGAGCACATTCGCAGTGCCTTCGGTTGCGACGAGGTGGAAGCCGAGTTCGACATACTGGCGCGCCAGATCGATAGCCGGTTGCTTGTCGCGGTCGTTGACGCTGATGAAGACTGTTCCCTTGAGCGGCAGATGCAGGCCAGCGGAAAGCTGCGCTTTGGCGAAGGCTTCACCAAAATTGTCGGCTACGCCCATGACTTCGCCGGTGGATTTCATCTCCGGGCCTAGCACGGTGTCAACGCCGGGGAATTTATTCCACGGGAAGACTGGCGACTTCACGAAATAGTGTGTGCCGGTTTCTAGGTCTTTGCCGCTCTTGACCTGCTCGGGCAGCAGTTCGCGCAGTTTGCGGCCTGTCATCAGGCGTGCGGCGATCTTCGCCAGCGGGATGCCTGTGGCTTTCGATACGTAGGGAACGGTGCGTGAGGCGCGCGGATTGACTTCGATGACGTAGACCTTGTCCGGTTCGCCTGCTTTGCGCTGGATCGCGAACTGCAGATTCACGAGACCGATCACATTGAGCGCGCGTGCCAGTTTTCGTGTGTAGGTGCGGATCGTATCGAGTACGGCGGGCGCTAGATCGACTGCCGGAAGCACGCAGGAGGAATCGCCGGAGTGGATGCCGGCTTCTTCGATGTGCTGCATGATGCCGGCAATGACAACGTCCTCGCGGTCGCAGAGTGCGTCGACATCGACTTCGACTGCGTCTTCGAGAAAGTGGTCGATGAGGACCGGGCGCTCCTGCGAGTATTCGACTGCCTCCCGCATGTAGTGCGAAACGGCGTCGCTGTCGTAGGCGATGACCATGGCGCGTCCGCCGAGCACGTAGGACGGACGAACAAGGACTGGGTAGCCGATGCGCTCGGCGCCTTCGAGGGCTTCCTCGACGCTGATGGCCATGGCGCCGGGCGGCTGCGGGATTTCGAGGTCTTCGAGCAGCTTGCCGAAACTCTTGCGGTCTTCGGCGAGGTCGATGGACTCGGGCGACGTTCCGAGAATGGGCACGCCCGCAGCTTTGAGGCGCAGGGCGAGGTTCAGCGGCGTCTGTCCGCCGAACTGGACTATCATTCCAACTTTGGGCATGCCGACTTCGCCACCGCCTGACGATTCGTGCTCAGCGCCTGCGGCTTCATGTTCATAGATGGCGAGCACGTCTTCGAGCGTCAGCGGCTCGAAGTAGAGGCGGTCGCTGGTGTCGTAGTCGGTCGAGACGGTCTCCGGGTTGCAGTTGACCATAATCGTCTCGTAGTTATCTTCCTTGAGCGCGAAGGCGGCGTGGCAGCAGCAGTAATCGAATTCAATTCCCTGCCCGATGCGGTTGGGACCGCTGCCGAGGATGATGACTTTGCGCTTCGCGGTTGGCGCGGCTTCGTCTTCTTCGTCGTAGGTCGAGTAGAGATACGGCGTCATGCTCTCGAACTCGGCGGCACAAGTATCGACAAGCTTGAAGACAGGTTTGATGCCGTGGCGCTGCCGCAGGTGGCGCACCTGCGCGACGCCTTCCGCGCCCGGCATCGCCCATACTTCGGCGAGGCGTTCGTCGGAGACGCCCATGCGTTTCGCTTTTCGTAACAGTTCCGGTGACACATTCGACGGATTGAACTCGGCAAGCGACGCGATGGTGTCGGTCACTTCCTTGATGTGGTAGAGGAACCACGGATCCATCGAGGTCATGCGCGCAACTTCGCGCACGCTCAGGCCACGGCGGAAGGCGAAGCGGATGTAATCAAGCCGCCCCGGCTTGGGCGTGACCAGCATCTGCGTCAGGCGGCGCGGATCAAGAATTTCCGATCCGGTTTTCCTGCCGGTTTCGAGCGAGCGCACCGCCTTCATCAGCGATTCCTTGAAGGTGCGGCCAATCGCCATCACTTCGCCTACGGACTTCATCTGCGGGCCGAGGTTCTCGTCGGCCCCGGGAAATTTCTCAAACTGCCACTTTGGAATCTTTGTAACAACGTAGTCGATGGTCGGCTCGAAGCAGGCCGGAGTCATCTTGGTAATGTCGTTCGGAATTTCGTCGAGCGTGTAGCCGACGGCTAGCTTGGCGGCGATCTTGGCGATGGGGAAACCGGTCGCCTTCGACGCGAGCGCGGATGACCGCGAGACGCGCGGGTTCATCTCGATGACCGTCATGCGGCCGGTCATGGGATGCACAGCAAACTGCACATTCGAGCCGCCGGTCTCGACGCCGATCTCGCGGATGACGGCGATGGCTGCGGTGCGCATCTTCTGGTATTCGCGGTCGGTAAGGGTCTGCGCGGGCGCGACGGTGATGGAGTCGCCGGTGTGGACGCCCATCGGGTCCATGTTTTCGATCGAGCAGATGATGATGACGTTGTCAGCAAGGTCGCGCATCACCTCAAGCTCGTATTCCTTCCAGCCGAGCACGGATTCTTCGATCAGGCACTCATGCACGGGCGAGAGATCAAGACCGCGCGCAAGAATCTCCATCAACTCTTCACGGTTATATGCGATACCGCCGCCCGATCCGCCGAGCGTAAACGAAGGACGAATGATGACCGGGAAACCGATCTTGCTCGCAAACTCAAGCCCATCACGAATGTTGTTCACCAGCGCCGACTTCGGCAGGTCGAGGCCGATGCGCGTCATCGCGTCTTTAAAGAGCAGACGGTCTTCGGCCTTCTTGATGGCTTCGAGCTTCGCGCCGATCAGTTCCACATCGTACTTGTCGAGAATACCCGCGTCGGCAAGATCGACAGCAAGGTTCAGCGCCGTCTGCCCGCCGACGGTCGGCAGCAGAGCGAACTTGCCCGTGCGTCCTTCGTCCTTGAGCATCTGCGATTCAATGCGGATAATCTCTTCGACGTAGCCCTTCGTCAGCGGCTCGATGTAAGTACGGTCGGCAAGCTCGGGATCGGTCATGATGGTGGCCGGGTTCGAATTCACCAGCACCACTTCATATCCTTCCTGCTTCAGCGCCTTGCACGCCTGCGTGCCGGAATAGTCGAACTCGGCGGACTGGCCGATGACGATCGGGCCGGAGCCGATCACGAGAATCTTGGTGATGTCATTCCTGCGTGGCATCTTGTTCTGTTTCCTTAGTATTCCTGAACGATTTCAACAATTGAGTGAATTCTTTTGCTCTGACATCTCTTCCACGATTCAGCACGCGCACTCCAGACGAATCCGTATCCAGGATTGCCAAATTTTCGATTGCACGCCGAACAAACGGATTTGTAGTGTTCCCGGTCGACAAGAACGCTCTGTTAAAGCTGAAGTCTTCAAAGTCTAGCAGTTGCAGCTCTATCAACGTTTTGTCTAGCTCGGCATTAATAATTTCAGCGGCTACTCGGACGCAAGAATCAGAATGTAATTTCTTCAAAGCCTCTTCGAGAGCCGCCGCTGTAACATCCGCCGTCGGTTTTTGACGTAGCTTCGTGAGAGCACGAAGGTACTTGCCGCATCTAACCTGAAAGTTCTCGCTTTCCCCGATGTAGCATCTGGGGTTTCCTTCGGCGCTGTGAAAGTAGAATCGATAGATTCTAGGACCACTAATTATCCCTTTTGCGCTTTCACTTAAGTTCACATCGGGAGAGAATAACCAATCGCTTTGACCAGAATCTGTAATTGTTCTCCATCGGAGGTCAATTTGAATTCCCTTGGCGATTGTGAAATTCACTTCTTGAATTCCTCCATCATCTTCCGGAAATCGCGGAAGAGATAATGCGAGTCGTGCGGGCCGGGGCTGGCTTCCGGGTGATACTGGACGCTGAAGAGCGGAAGCGTTTTGTGGCGCAATCCTTCGACCGTGTTGTCGTTCAGGTTTATGTGCGTCAGCTCTACTTCTTCCTGATTGATGGAAGCAGCATCGACCGCGTAGTTGTGGTTCTGGCTGGTGATCTCGACTTTGCCGGTTTCCGTTTGCTGCACCGGGTGATTGCCGCCGTGATGCCCGAACTTCAGCTTGAAGGTCTTGCCGCCAAGCGCGAGGCCGATCAACTGGTGACCGAGGCAGATGCCGAAGATCGGCTTCTTGCCTGCCAGTTCCCGGATCGTCTCCTGCGCGTAGGCCAAAGGTTCGGGATCGCCGGGGCCGTTCGAGAGAAAGACGCCGTCGGGATTCATTGCCAATACATCTTCTGCCGAGGTCTGCGCGGGAACCACAGTCACGCGGCAACCTTCCTTCGAGAGCATGCGCAGGATGTTCCGCTTGATGCCGTAATCGTAGGCGACGACGTGCAGATCGGGCCTCGGTGTTTCTGTCGCGTTCTCTTCGGATTCGAGAGGATCGGCTTCCGGCTCCCATTCGTATCGGGTCTTGGTGGTGACGACGCTTGCCAGATCCGTCCCGTCCATCTTGCGGATCGAGCGCGCCTTCTGCACGAGAATGTCGGGGTCGGTTTCGATGGAGGAGATGACGCCGCGCATAACGCCGTTGTTACGCAGATGGCGAACGAGAGCGCGTGTATCGATTTCAGAGATGACGGGAACGTTGAAGCGCTCCAGATACTCGTCGGCTACCTGCTGCGAGCGCCAGTTGGAGCTCACGGGCGAGAACTCTCGCACAACCAGGCCTTCGATGTAAGGCTTGTTGGCTTCGTTGTCTGAGGAATTGGTTCCGTAGTTGCCGATCTGAGGATTTGTGAGAACGACAATCTGCCCGGCGTAGGAGGGATCAGTAAAAATTTCCTGATAGCCGGTTAAGGATGTATTAAAAACGACTTCGCCATAGCACTCGCCTTTGGCACCGTAGCCTTCGCCGCGGAAGATGCGCCCGTCCTCGAGCGCAAGTATTGCCTGC